>ULZA01014702.1_pt1 | contig 46448 bp, 26 predicted proteins | sample 1962681 | NCBI WGS metagenome assembly ULZA01 (sample SAMEA4835877, study PRJEB28245) | human gut metagenome | biome: gut microbiome; material: fecal sample | place: Denmark | collected 2008 | reverse complement strand
GGTATTTTGCTCCAGCCGCTGAAGGTGTGGCCCTCCTTGGTAGGAGCGGGCTCGGGGGTGATGGCATCACCATAGGTTACTGGCACCATTGTGTACGTCATGCCGTCCACATTGTAGATAAGGTTGTAGGTGTTGATTTGCCACTGCGCGGTGAGTGTGAGGTCGCGTGCTGGCATGGTGGCGGGCAGTTCCTCGTTCCAGCCCATGAAGGTATATCCCTCGCGTGTGGGCGCGTCGGGAGCCGTGATGGCGGTGCCGTAGTCCTGCGTGATGGGCGCCACCTCGCTGCCACCGTTGGCGTCGAAGGTGATGGTGTATTGGTTGATTACAAACTCACCCGTCACCTCCACATCGTGAGCTGGCATGGTGAGTGGCAGTCCTGTCCAGCCGCTGAAAGAGTGGCCCTCGCGTTCGGGGTATTCGATGGGAGTGAGTGTCGTGCCGTATGGCACCTCCTCAGTATAGTGTTCCACGCCACCGACTTTGTATGTCAGAGAGTAGCTGCGTGCAGCGTTGAGCACCAGCGGACTGCCGGGTCGGCCGCCCAAACCTTGCGACTCGAAGGTGATGTCGCCGCTCTCGGGCTGCAGGTTGAGCACCTCGCCCGTGTCGGTGTCGCGTAGGCGCAGAACGATGTTTTCGCCCTGCGGCTGATTGCTGCGCACGCGCAGGTAGAGCCATTGCGCCTCGTCCTTGGTTTGCACCTCGGCCGTGCCGCGGCATTCGTCGCCCACAAAGGCCCCCACCTGGTAGTGGCTGAAGTCGGTTATAGGCGTGCCGTCAAACACGATGTTGGCGTAGAGCGTCATGTCATATTTGTAGTCGTGCGGATTGACCGTCCATGGCGCCTCGCTGCCGCTGTTTTGGGCGCGTGCGCCGAACACGCTGAGCAGCAGTGTGGCTATGAGCAGCCACAGGCTTTTCGTGTGTATATGTGTCATGTTTGCTTGTTTTTTGGGGTTAACGGGTTAACGGGTTAACGGGTTGACAGGTAGTTTTGCCTGCCTGCTTGCCCGTTAACCAGTTAGCCCGTAAACTAACTTACCCGTTAACTTGTCAACTTGTCAACTTGTTAACTCGTCAACCAGATTCCACGTTATTTCACCACTTGCTTGCGCACGGTGGTAGAACCGTCAAGTCCGGTAGTCTTGATAATGTAGAGACCCGGCTGCGTCACGTTGTTCACACGCTGTCCGCCCACGGTATAGATGCCGTTAGGCAGGTTGGTGTGCGAAGTCACGTTACCGTCAATGCCAGTGGCTGTGCCATCGATGTGCAACACATAAGGTGCTCCGGTGGTGCCGAGCATATCGGCAGCAAAGGCCGTCGTGTTGCTGATAGGCATCATTTCGCCCGAAAGTGCGTCGTAGGCAGCAAAGTTGATGGTTTCGTTGCCCAAGCCGTACACAGCGAGGAAAATCATGCCATCGGCCTCGATGTTGGCAATGCCGCGGCATTCGCCCTCGCTCAGAGCCACCACCTGGCTGCCCTCGCTCAGTGTGGCGCCACTCAGTGTGGCCACAATAGGCATCATGTTGGGGTAGCGGTGTCGGTTAAGCTCATAGGGTGCAGCCTTGGTCTGCAGGCGGTGTGCACCGTAGAGCGCTTGCGCGTTGGCCACCGACGATACGGCATTGTAAGCAAAGCTCTTGTCAGAGCCCGACTTGTACAGATAGCCGCGTCCGGGCTGCATGAGCTGCAGTGAACCAGTCCATTCGCCGTCGGCAGTGTAAGTGGCAAATCCGCCATCGAGCGTTTCGATGCAGTCATCGGTGTCAGGTTCGAGCAAGGCGAGCGCATCGTTGAGCGACAGCGCCGTGCCGAGCGGATAGCCGAGCCAGTTCCAGCCGCGCACCAGTTCAATTTGTGTGGCGGTGGGGTTATACTGTTCGCCGGCAAAAGCCTTCTCGGCCGTGGCCGGAGCGAGCAGTTTCATAGTCTCGGCCGCATTGATGCTCAGCAGGTTGCCCACCAGTCCGAGGTCCGGGTCGGCAATGGCCTCGCGCTCCTGCGTCACGATGCGCGTAGCCACACCGTTCAGTTCGGTAGTGGCAAGCGGCGATGCCAAGTCGTGCGAGTTCCAGTTCCAGCCCTCGGCCAGCAGCAGTTTCACGCTGCTCTGTCGAATGGTGTAGTCAAAAGTCTGCACCTCGCTCTCGTCGGCATTGATGCCCACGGCCATAGCCTTGATGGTGACGGCATCGTTGATAACGATGGGTCGCTCATACTTGATGCGTGTGGCGGCGTCGCAGGGACATGAGCCGTCGGTGGTGTAGTAGATGGTAGCCCCCTCGCTCTCGGTAGTGAGTGCGATGGTCTGTCCGCGATATACCGCCGTGCCGCTCAGTCGTGAGGCACGTGGTGCCTTTACCGCGTTGAGCAGTGCGGGATCCACCACATTAACCATGGTAGTAGCCTCGAGCCCTGCGTCGGGCATGGCATACTTGATGGCCGTGGCACCCGGCAGTTGTGCGTTGATGGTAAAGGTAGCGTGTCCGTCGGCATCGAGTGTAAGCTCGGTGGCGTCGGTAGCAGCAATGAGGTCAGAAGCCGAGCCAAGCGTGATGGTCTTGCCAGCGGCAGCCTCGGCAGGTTGTGCGGCCACACGTACGGTGAGCTGTGTGTTGTAGGCAATGTTCACCACATTGTCCACCACAATTTCGCGCACCTTCTTCTCCACGTCGAGTTGTTGTTCAAAGTTGTCGGTCATGCCAATGCCGGCATAGCTCTGCACGTTGCGCGACACGATGATGCGAGCCTCGTCGTAGTAGCCCAGTCGGTCGGTGGCCAGTCGCAGGCGCGATGCGTACTGCTGTTCGCTGCCCTCAATGGCCGCTTCGGCGTTGAGCAACTCAATTTGTGCGTCGGTAATGAGCACTTCGGTGTCGGCCGACTTACACTTGATGTAGATGTTGTCGGCATTGAGCGTGGCGGGATCCATATACTTAGAGAACTGCAGTTCCACGCCGTCCTCGTAGGCGCGTGCGCTCACCACCTCGGGCTGTGAGTTTTGCACCATGCCAATGTTCACGTCCATTTGTGGCGGTGGCACAGGCAGCCATTCCGACTGTGCGGGCTGGTAGCCCTCCTTTTCAAATCGCACTTGCCACAAGCCTTGTGGCACGTCCCACTGGTACATACCGTTTTCGTCGGTAAAGAGCGGGTTTTGCTGTGCATAGTCCTCGGCATTCCACAGCACAACGTTCTCGTGCAAGTCGCCGTACATGTCCTCCACCGTCTCCTTGTAGTAGCAGGTGGCAGTTACGCCCTGCAAGCGGTTAGACGACACGCCCTCGTAAACGTAGCCTGAGGGGTCGACAATCGGGTTGACGCCCGAGTGAGTGGGGTCTTTGTGCTTGTGTTCCTTACCGTACTTGCCGCCGCACTTGAGTTTGCCGATGGCAATCCAGTATTGAGCCCTGAGCGTGTTGAACTTCTGTTCGATGCTGAAGTACTTAGAACATTCGGCATAGCCGTTGCATATGCCAGAGGCGAACCACAATCCGAGTTCGAACGGCGGGCACTCCCATGTGGCAAGCGATACGGCATCTATGGCAATAGCTTCTGTTTCGGCTGCTAAAATGCGAGAATAGTTGCTGACGAGGTCGCAACCATCGGCATAGATATTGTCACGCAAAATGAGAGCTGCCTCTTCGTTGCCCTCGCAAGGTATGCGGTTTAAGATGGCTTCGAGCAGGTCTGCCCAATTGTTTACGTCGTCGACAGCCGCATTGATGTCGTCGCAGAGGCTGAGTATTTCGACAAAGACTCCGAATCCGCCAATCAGTTTGCCACCTACCTTTGTAATAGAACCGATGGTAGGCTTGTTCATCTTGACGGGAACCTTTGGCAGTTTGTCAAGTGGCTTTTTAACTACATTGTAGACCTTTTGTGCCACTTTCTGCATATTTCTCAGTCCGCCGAGCTCCCTTTCAAGCGATTTGCTATACCTGGAAGCCTTGAACATCTCTTTGTTGTATCGCTTAATTTCTTCTGCATTTTTACTGATTTGTGCTTTCAGTTGTTCAACCAACTCAGCATTGTCAGCATTCTGTTCAATTTGCTTTTCGAGTTTAGCGTTTATGTAGCGAAGATCATTAGCTTTATCATTATTGTATTTTATCGCCTGCTCAGCTTTTTCCAGTTCCTTCTCGCGTGAGGCGATAGGGTAAACCAATCTTTCAAGGGCTTTTTGCAGTGCACGATCTACCTTGGCTTTGGTGCTGCCAAGTGCTTTTTCGTAAACACAACTTGCAGCGCCATTGATGTCGTCCATAATCTGTACCACTGTACGCCATGCTGACAAGCCCTCATACGGATTGTTACCCATAGAGAGTTTGCCAAGACGATTGATGAGCGTTGTCAATGACGACAAGCAGCCAGTCCAACTATTGATTTCCTCAATGCTCTTATCCAACTTCTGACTGTAAGCCGTAGTGGTGGTATCGGCAATCTCTATTGTATAAGCCTTTGACGTGAGCAGGTCAATATAGGTGGAACCATGCTCAGTCAGCAAGTAATAGATCTTGGTGCTGTCGCTCATCTGCAGCGCGGTGTAGTGCTGCGCAATTAGCGAGTCCTCTACAATGGTTGGCAAGGTGCGTATGCTTATCGTGTACTGCTTGCCATCGTTGTTGAATGTAGCACTCACATCACCTTGGGGCACTTGTGCCTTGATGATGTCGGGATTGAGCCCAAATTCGTTGAGCAAGGAGTCAGCTCCAGTGGTTTGCAGCGTGGCGAACCATTGATTGTACTCTTGTTCAAACTCTTGAAGTTTGGTGTCAAGCTCGTCAAAGTAAGTTTCCGACGGCTCCACGGGTTCGGCATCGCCCACCACCTTGCTTACCAAGGCGTTAAGTTGCTCGGCATCGATGTCTTCACTCTCGAGCAAAGTTTCAAGTTCGCTGCAAGCAGTTTCCTCGGCAGTGGTTTCGGGGTTGAGCAGTTCGTTTTTGAGCTGCGTAACCTGCTCCTTGGTATCGTTGAAATCTGCCTCGACAAAGGCTGCGGCATCTTGAATGAAAGTGCGCGAGCCAACGATGGGGCTGAAGAAGTTGTAGTCGACACTGATGTTGGAGGGCAGTGCGCTGGTGTCGAAGTTGTGCGAGCCAACCCATTTGCCCTGCTGCGCGCTGTAACGGCACGGCACTTCAACCACCTTGCCGTTGTTGGTAAACACGTTGACAACCACGTCGTTGATGCCAGTAGAGTCGGGCTGGGTGAAGGCCACCACAAAGGTGAAGAGCGCATCGCCTGCAAACGAGTAAGAGCTGGCGTCGGTGGTGTTGTTGGCAAAGTTCCAGGTGATGGTGTTGTTCTGGCCAAGCGTGTAGAACGACATGGCCACCGACTTAACCTCGGTGTATTGCTCGTCGTAGGTGCAAGTTTTGGTCTCGGTAGCCATTTCCATGCCGTTGCTGGTAACAATCTTGGCACTGATGTTGTGGTCGGTAAGGTTGTAAGCCGAAGCTATGAGGCAGTTGGCCGACCAATAGCCGTTGGCCAGAGCCTTGGTACTGCCTATGAGTTCGGTGCCATCGTAAATTGACACCTCGGCGCGCGACTGTGCCACACCGCTCACTACAATCTCGCGGGTGCGGGTGCGCTCGGGCACACGTATTGACACGTCCTGCACGGCATACTGTGCCGAACCAATGGGCTGCACCATGTCCTTGCCCTTGAGGCGGAAGGCCACAGAGGCGTTGGGGGCGAAGGTGCCGCTCTGGCTGGGAATGACGCAGAAGCGCACGCGGTCGGTTATGTGACTGTTGTCGAGCGGCACGGTGATGGTGCGGCCGTTGAGCTGGTAATACGACACATTGGAACCAATCATGAGCGAACCGTCCACCATGTTGGTGCCCTCGGGCAGCTCAAACTGCAACTTGACACCCGACACATTGTCGCGGTAGACACTCTTAAAGTCCACCTTGGCCGTGAGGGTGAGGTAGTTGCCAGCCACGATGCTGCTCTTGTTGGCAGTGAACGAGGTGTTGGCACCGGTGTAGTAGAACTTGCTCTCGTCGAAGTAGGGCACCACGGCGTTTTTGGCCGGTGTGATGAGGCCGCTGCGCACTGTGACGCGGTTGGCCACATAGTCGGTGCCGTTGATGAGGCCCGCCTGGTCGAACTGGCTGAGGTTGTACACCGAGTTGAAGAAGTCGCTCTGTCCCATGGTGACGAGGGTGTACTCTCCGTCCTTGAGTCCGCTGATGGTGAGGTCGGCGGCGGGGTAGGTGTAACGGTTGAGCAAGTTGCCCTGTGCGTCGTAAAGAATGGCCAGCACGGTGGGGTTCTCGGTGGTGGTGTACACGGCGCGTATGCCGCCCAACTGGGTGATGGGCACCTCGACGGTGAGTGCAAGGTCGGCAGTGATGCGTCCGCCCGTGGTGACAGGCATAAAGGCATCAGTCTTGCTGCTGGCCGTGATGGTGAGCGAGTCGCCCTCGTTGACGTCCTCGAGCAGCACGATGTCGGGGTACTGCACGTTGAAGTGGGTGATGGCGCGCTGTGCGGTTTGGTTGTAGATGGTGTAACTTACGTTCTGGTAGTCGTCGTAATAGTCCTTCACCTCGGGTTGCACACCCTGTGCCACGCTGCTTGTGTAAGCGTAGCGTGTGGTGATGCGCGCGCCCTGAATGGGCTTGAGCAGCACGTCGGGCAGTTGTGCCGTGGCCACGGCCTGCAGGCTGTCGGGCAGGGTGTCGGTGCGGCTCACGTAGTCGGTAAGGGCGTAGGTGAGCACCGATGGTGCGCCGTAGCCGCTGAGGGTGTACTGTCCGCGCTGGTCGGTGCGGGCGGTCACGGCCTTGGTGTAGCGGCTGTTAAGCGTCTGGCTCATGGTGACGGTCACACCGCTCACGCCCTGCTGGGTGGTGCGGTCGATGACGCGGCCCGTGAGGGTGAGTGCCGGCAGCGGCTGTAGCGCAATGTGCAGGGCGTTGTCGGCCTCGACCACCTGGTAGAGGGTGTCGGCGGGCAGCGCATACTGCATGGCCACGCTCTGCGGCACGCTCACGGCACACATGACGGCGGTGCCGGCCACCTGGTTGGTGAGCTCGTTGCCCTGTGCCAGGTAGTTGCCGCTGGCGTCGAGCCAGTTAACGGTGGACTGCGCGGTGATGTCGGTGGCGCCGGCCGTGATGGTGGCCGCCACGGTGCGCAGCTGCTTCATGCGGTCGAGGTTGAAAGCGATGCTCTGGCTCTCGAGTTCAATCTTTACGGTGTCGGTGCGCGCCAGTTCGGTGCCCTGCTGGTTGCGGAGCACGGCCACATAGCGTGTGTCGCGCATGAGGGTGTTGAAGGTGTAGTTGAGTCGGTCGGTCACCACGTAGCGGTAGCGCTGTCCCGTCTTGACATTGATAAGCTCGAGGGGCATGTTTTTGTAACGGCCGTCGGCGCATGCCTCGGGCAGATTGACCTCAAGACTTGCCACGTTGTGCTGCACGGGCATGATGATGATGGTGCCGTTGCTGACGTAGTCCTTCCAGCCCTCGGCCTGCTCGTATATCTCGACCGAGGCTTTGGGCACGAACACGATGAGGCCCTTGTTCACGCCGTCGAACACGTAGCTGTCGAGTGTGGGGGGCGTGGTGGCGAGGCAGGTGAGTTCGGCCAGTGCGGTGGCGCCATTGAATGCGCTGTAGCCAATGCGTGTGATGCACGATGGCAGCATGATGCGCGTGAGGTGGTCGTTGCCATACCAGCATGAGCCAGGCACGGTGGTGATGCCGTAGGTGCGGCTGAGGTCGACCACGGCGCAGGTGCTGAAGTTGTTGGCTATCTGGAAGTCGTTGTTGGTGACGTTGCCGGCCACGATGATTTTGCTCAAGGCCGAGGTGTTGCCACCTGTCACATCGTTGAGTGCGCCGCTCACATTGCCCGGCGTAAAGTCGTCGATGATGGCTATGCCCTCGTCAGCGTCGTAGGCGTTGCGGCCCGGATTTTTGGGGCTTGAGGGGTTGTAGCGGTAGTGGCCGTAGAGCTGCACGGGTGCCGCGGGCATGGTGTAGTAAAGGTTGCGCGCGGTGGAGAGGGTGTCGCCTGCCGCGTTGGTCCAGCACACAAACTCGAAGTTGGTGTTGGTGTAGGCGGTGAGGCTCACCTGGGCGCCAGCCTGGTAGTTGCGTCCGCCACCACTGAAGGAGCCGGCCCCAGCGGGTTTGGTGTTGGTGCTGAGCAGGTAGGTGGGCGCCTCGCCCTCGGGAAATGCGGGGAGCGAGGGGCTGCCGGGCTGGTATTTGAACACGGCGGTGATAACTACATTGTGTGCGGGCATGGTGTAGTAGAAACTGGTTGAGGTGGAGAGGGTGTTGCCCTCGCCGTCAACCCAGTACTGGAACTTCATGCCGTTGTTTTGGCTGGCGCTCAGATAGACGCGCTGCCCGGCGGTGTACTTTTTGCCGCCTGTGGTGTTGAGTCCCGATGTGGCGGGCGAGCTGACCACGCGCAGTGTGTAGTAGTGCGTGGTGTCGCTGTCCGTGGTGGGGAAGTTTGGCAGTGGCGGATTGCTTGGGTCGTACCCTTCGGTCTGCGCCAGGGCAGTGAGGGTGCTGAACCATGCCATTATGATGAATAATAATCTGTTCATATACTTGTTGTTATATATGTTTTTGGTTGACGGGGTGATTGGTTTACGGGTTGATTGGTTTACGGGTTAACGGGTTGACAGGTAGTTTTGTCTATCTGCTTGCCCGTTAACCAGTTAGCCCGTAAACTAACTTACCCGTTAACTTGTCAACCCGTTAACCCGTTAACTTGTTAACCAGTAAACTAATTGAAGTTTCGGATTTAGGTTCGCACGGTATAGAAGGCGCTGCGAAGAAACGCTACCTCTAATGGGGGCGACGCGTCCCGCGTCGGGATAGAGATAGAGATAGGGCTCAGACATGAACGCTACTGCTGCTAATAATAGTTGCATGTTTTCCCGACGCGAGACGCGTCGCCCCCATTAGAGGTAGCGTTCGGTGCCTTTGGCCGCACCCGCCTAAACCCGAAACTTGAGTAAACTAACTTACCCGTTAACTTGTCAACTTGTCAACTCGTCAACTCGTCAACTTTATTTGATAACCTTCTTTCCACCCTTGATGTAGAGGCCCGGTGCCGTGGGGTTGTTCACCTTGCGTCCGTCGAGGGTGTAAGTGTCGTCATTACGGTCGGCCTCGTTGGTAGTGGCGGCATTGATGCCTGTGGCCACAGCGTCGAAGTGGAGCACAAAGCGGTCGGTGCTGTCGCCGGCCTTGGCTGTGAAGCTGTAGCCCGCGGTGCCGTTGAGCTGCAGTTTGGTGCCAGTGAGGCGGTCCTCAAGTGTGATTTGGCCGTCGGGCTGATTGCTGAGGCCGATGGTGTAGGTGCCATCGGTGCCGAAGTGCAGACCGAGCAGTGCCTGGCCATTGTTGAGCGGACGCTCGTTGATGGCGTAGCGTGTGGCGCCGTTGATGGTGAAGATTTGCGACACGGCAGGCTCGGTGCCGGTAAACTTGGCGGCATCGCGGCTGAGGTCGTACTGCATGGTGGCAGCCTCGTTGATGACTACGCGGGTGCGGTCGGCCTGCTGTCCGTCCTTGGCCAGTGTGATGTTGAACACGGTGCGCTGTGCGGTGGTGTGGGTGTTGCTGTCGTAGGCAGCCCTGATGCGCTGCGGTGCGCTGGCCGGCTCTTCCTCTACAAGTGTGCGGGCGTAGCGGTCGGTCTGGCGTCCGTCCTTGAGGAAGGTGATGCTCTCCTGGTCGACGGGGCGCTGCACGAAGAAGGCCTCGGCGGGCGCGAGAATGTAGCTGTCGTCTACGGGGCTGTAAGCCTCGTAGTTTCCGTTGTAGCTGTTCCATACCATGAAGGGCGCCCCAAAGTCGAGGAAGCGGGTGTCGAAGTAGCTTGGGTAGGGATTGCCAATGAGGTTCCAACTGCGGTTGTGCTCAAACTCTGCGAGGTGTTCCTCAAGCGCTACGGTGCGGTTGTCGGCATTGAATATTTGCTGACGGTTGACGGTGGTGGTGAGGGGGCGTACGGTGAATTGGGCGGCATAGTAGCCATTGCCGTTTTTATCGTTAGGCTTGTAGCACTGCATGATGTAGCCCTTGCCAGCCTGGAGCACGCCGTCGGCAGAAAGGTTCTGCCATACGGCAGCGGCATTGCCTGCAGCGCGCTCGGCACCCGAGTGGCCGCGTATTACCCATGAGATGGTGCTGTCGACGGGTACGATGTCGCTCACCTTGACATCGAAGGGGAATGATACGAACTGCCAGCGTTCGGTGGCGTTCCAAAGGTTGATGGTGACGTTTTCGGCACGCATCTCGCCCTTGACAATGAGGCTGGTGGGTGTTAAATAGGTATTGCCGTAGTAGCCGTTGCTGTCTTTAGTATATTTGAAGTACGGCGAGAGCACCATGCTGAAGTTGTTGACCGCGAGTTTGCTGCGTCCGCTGATGGTGAGGTTGCCGTGCTGGTAGTCGCTGTTGCCTTGTGAGTCGGTAATCTGGTTGCTGGTATAGGTAAGCTCGATGTCGGGACGGTAGTCGGGGGCAAGCTCGTCGCGCAGGGTGAAGTAGAAGTCCTTGTTCACCTTGACGTACTGCGGCATGAAGTCGGAGGTGCGGAAGGTGTAGAACTGGTTCCAGCCTGTGGCTAACTGATATTCGGCAAGGCTCCATACTGGCACGTAGAGTACGGCCTTGGTGAGGTCTGTGCCAGTCAGGGGACAACCACCATCGGTGTTGGGCGGCATGACAGAGCGTGCCTCGATGGTGACGAGGCTGTCGCAGTCGTCGAAAGCAGACCGAGAGCAATATTCCAACGAACTGGGAAGTACGATTTCAGTGGCCATGTTGTTGGCTAATGCATACCTTTCAATGCGTGTCAGTCCTTCATTGAGGTTGATTTGACGCAGATTGCGGCAGCCTGCAAATGCAGAGTTATATATATTGCGTAAGGTAGAGGGGCAGTTGAGGGTGTCGATGGCTGTGTTTTGGAAAGCATAAGCCCAAATGTCAATAAGTTCCTCGTTGAGTGTGACTTTGCTCAGATTGGCATTTCCACTAAATGCATAGCCTCCAACCCATGTGGTTGATTTTGAAAGTGTTATTTCGCGGAGATCGCAGTTTCTGAAAGCATAATCGCCGATACCTGTTATACTGTCGTGTAGTTCGACACTTTGCAGAGATTTACAACCGTCGAAAGCATACCACGGAATCTCTTTAAGTTTGGTGGGTATCTTGACTGTACGCAAACTGCGGCAAGATGCAAATGCGTAGCGGCCTAATGATGTAAGACTGTCTGGCAGATGCACTTCTTGCAGTTGCTTTACTTGACTAAAAGCAGATTCCTCAATGGTCTCGACATTGTCGGGAATATTGACTGATGTCAGTGCTGTCCCTTGGAAGGCATAGGTGCCAATCTTTTTGAGTGTGGGCGGCAGCAGCACTTTGTCGATGGCCCAACGCCCGTTGAAGGCCTCGTAGGGTATTTCGTCAATCAGGGCTTTTGACAGGTCGAGCTCGGTGAGGTTGGTCATTTGCTTAATCTTGCTCCAGTCGTCGGCGTTGAGTTCGCCCTCGATGATGAGTTTGTTCACCTCTTGCAGGTAGCCAGCCTCCTCTATTACCACATGGCCAAGGTCGCCAGCGGCAATTTTGCCTGTGCTGACAGTGACACCCTCGTCGCCACCGATGAGCACGGTGCGGTTGTTCCATGCATTGACAAGGCGGTAGGCGTGGAAACTCTCGCGGGGGATGATTATCCTATAATAATAGTATTCGTCGTTAAGTGACTCCAGCGTGGGCGGCACCTCGGCATTGACTTTAATGCGTCGCAGTTGTGGGCAGTTGTACACAACATTATGGCCCATGCGTTCCACATTGGCGGGTATTTCGAGGTCGGTAATGGCGCGGTAGTCAGACAGACCATCGTTGTTGATGTGGCGCAAGGTGCGTGGCAGGGTGAGTGTGCGTACTTTGTTTTGGTCGTAGCGGTTGTCGTAGAGGGCCACAACGGCATAGGTTACGTCGTTGTAGCGCACAGTGGAGGGTATGACGAGGTCCTCGATTTCGACATCTCGGGCTTCCAAACCGGTGCAGGCTGCCACCTTGTGATCTTGGTCGAGGTAGTAGCCCATGTTGTCGATGGTGTAGCGTTGGCTGGTATTGAATGCCCAGTCGTCAATGCTTTGTTCGCTCGTCACCTGTATGGCAATGCTCGTTTCGAGCGCGTCGAATGCAGCCAGATAGTCGGCGCTTGTTGAGGTGTTGACATCGATGGCGCGGCCAAGGGCTACGGCTTCGGAGATGTCAACATAGGCGCCCTCGTTGAGGATAGAGTCGGCTACAACGATGTCCTTTTGAATGAGTGGATAGTACGATACGGCTTTGCGCACATCGTTCAGTGTGGCGACCAGGGTGTTGTAGAGTGCCTCGTCGTCGGGGGCAGCGCTGGAGTTGTCGAGTGCTGTTTGCAGCTCTTGCTTGAGGGGGGGGTAGCCTTCAAGCGCGTTAACAAAGGCTGTTGCATTTGTTTGCGCATCTTCAGTTGCGATATCCGAAATGAAAGCGTAGGTTGTGCTATCGGCTTCGCCATAGCATTCATTCTTAAATGTAAGAATGTGTCTGCCAGGCGTGAGTGTAACGCTAAAAGTATTGTTATAGGTGCCACCGTTCATTTCGCGAACGCGTTCATCGTCAATGAATATTTGTGTGTAAAAGTTCCATTGATCATCAGCAGTTCCGTACGAGAACGATAGTTTTGTTTCTCTTCGTGCGATGATTTCCCATGATTTTTGTTCTACCGTGCCCTCTGTGCCTCCATAGACTATATATCTATTATGCTTCCACAGTTGTGCGAACGGAATGGTGTCGGGCAGCACCTCTTCGGTGTCGTCCGTACTGCCATTGCCGATGGAGTCGGTGGGCGTGGTGGTGCCTTGGTCGGGCAGCACGGGGCTGACTACTTCGGAACTGTCAGCAACGGCCAGGCGCGGTGCACGGCTGGCCATGACCTGCACGGGGCAGAACATGAGGCCGAACAGGGCGAGGACGCCCACGTGGCGGGCGCAGGCTGCGAAATAACTGCTTGAGGCTATGCCCACGGCGGGCGTGCCTTTACTTAACGGTAACACTTGCGTAGCCTTGTGACTACACATCTTGGCGTTTGTTTTTCCCATAGTAGTGTGTGTTAGTGTTAGGAAAGTTATGTTTGTTGTTCTCTCTATAATTATTATCTCTATCGGGCACTTAACTGATGTGTAATGTGCCACTGATTGTCAAGCACAAATTTACGGGAAATAAACAAACGTTTCAATAGCTTAAATGCGTAGCGTGCGTAAGTGGTCGATTTTCGGGGTTAAGTGGCGCGTTTATGGGCATGAGTGGCAAAGTTTTTTTGTTCGTAACCATACGACACGGGCAGACATGTACCCGTCTGGTTGTCAGCCTGTAGGTGCATGTCTGCCCGTTGTCATTATTATTAGTGATGTATGTGGGTGGGGGGGTTATTTGATGCGCAGCGCTCTGCTGATGATAAGGCGTTTGTATGCCTTTTGCATATCAGTGGGCAAGAAAGAGTCGTTGATGATGTCAAGCCATTTGTAAATGGCATGACGAAACTTTTGGTACATCTTTTTGATGACCTTATCGTCCAGTCCCGATGCTGTCATGGCTTTTATAAAATCGTGCTGCGTCAGTTTGCGTTTTTTGCCGTTAAGCGTGAGTGCCAGCTCTTCTGTATCCTCAGGCATAACTAAGAGAGTGGCCAGCAGATCGTATGCTGGTGTGAGACATATGCCCATAGGGGTTTTGTAGAGCGAAAAATTCTTGAGGTGCATGTCGGAGTTGCCAGTAATCCATGAGAATACGACGATTTCCCAAAAGTTGACGAGGTCGAGTTGGGCTACAGATGAATGCTTCTTTATTTGTTTGGCAATTTGCTCGTATGATCCTTTATATTTGTATTCGGTGAGTCTTTCACAGATTTGGCACATGTCTTCCATTGCTATTTTGCAACCATCATTTGTACGGTCAATTCGCCGTGTTATGTAACATAGTTCGCCATCTTCAAATCTGATCAGTGAATGTGGCACAACTGCTATTTTTGCAATTTCGGCCATATGCATGGTAAGATCCTCTAATTCGGGCAGGCATCTGTAACTCTCCGTTTGTGGTTTCAATATATACCGTCCCCATAGTCCGACGATGGTAAAACGATCTGGCTCGTTCTTGTCATGGGCTTTAATGTCGAGAGATAATTTGGATTGTACCCCTGTAAGTGTGGTTTGGGCTCGTATGACAATTTGTGCCAATTCGTTAATTTGACTTCTTTTGTATGGTAACACAGGGGCGTGCTTTGTATTGAAAATCTTTTTTGCACATGCAGGGTGGTAGTCTGTTTGTCCTTCTTTAAGTTCTTTGTAGCAATATAGGCATTTTTCCATCATGTATTTATTTCGTTATTTATGGGTATGATGCTTACTGCTCCAATGCAGTCTTTGCAGCAAGCTAAAAGCAGCGACATACGGTCGCGTTGGCTGATTTTCCAATTTTTCTCGGCAATGTTGAGCAGCCAGCCTTCGGGAATGAGGCCGTCGAAGAAAGGAAACAGTACGGTGTCATGGTAACTTTCGGATTTTAGCGGCATGGTAAGGCTGATTGGTTCTGCGTTGGGCGAGGCAAGGTAGTCGCTGTCGTAGGTGAATGTGTAGCCTGTTTCATCCTCAGTCAGAATGCCTGCAAGTTGGTTGTACATGTATACTTTGCCTGTTTTCATAATATGTGCTATTCGTTTGCATTGACTACTCCTATCTTTTTACCAAATAAGGCAAGAACTTGGTTTATTTTGTCAAGGCGTAGTGTCGGTTTGCCTTGTTCGAGCTCACGTACGAATCTTAATCCGACACCCGACTTGTCAGCTAAATCAGTTTGCGTCAGATTGAAAGTTTTGCGCATTTCCTTGACGAATGCAGATAAGTTTTGTTGCATAGTTGTATACTTTAGGGTGTAAAGATAGCGAATAATATGTGAGATTGCACCCGAACGGGTATAAAATAGGTGTACGGCGTGTGAATTATACCCTATCGGGTGTAAAATAACATTTGGCGGCATGGGGCTTGTGTGCCTCATGCCGCCAATGGCAGGGGAGAGTGTGTGGGGGGATTAGCGCACGTCGTAGCCCAGCTTGCTGAGCACCTCGTTGCTGATGTCGATGCTTGGTGAGGCAAATATGATGCCGTTGTCGGACGCGCGGTCGAGAATGAGCTGGAAGCCCTTGGTGGTGGCTATGCTCTTGACAGCGTTGTAAATTTCGTCCTGTATAGGCTCGATGAGGCTTTGGCGCTTTTTGTAAAGCTCGCCCTCGGGCCCGAAGTATTTCTTTTTAAGGTCGGCCGCCTCTTTTTCCTTGTCGACGATGGCCTTTTCGCGCTCCTTCTTTTGTGCGTCGCTTAGGAAGACGCTCTCGTTTTGATAGTTTTTGTAGAGTGTTTGTGCCTTGTTGCTGAGTGCTTCGACCTCTGCCTGCCACGACTTGGAGGTTTGGTTGAGCTGCTCGTTGGCACGCTCGTAGGCAGGTATGTTGCTGAGAATGTACTCCATGTCGACGAGGGCGAACTTTTGTGCGCTGGCACTGAATGAGGTGCACAGGGCGATGAGCAATAATAAAGCTAACTTTTTCATGAGCGTAAAAGTGTGTTGTTAGAATTCCTGACCAATGATGAAGTGGAACTGTGAACCGCCTGCGCGCTTGCCCGAGTATCCGCTGATGTACTTTTGGAAACCATAGGCCCAGTCGATACCCATGAGGCCCACCATGGGGAGCAGTATGCGCACACCTACACCGGCAGAGCGTTTCATGTTGAGGGGGTTGAACTTTTTGACATCGGTCCAGGCATTACCTCCCTCGATAAATGCCAGTGCAAAGATTGAGGTTGAGGTTTCGAGCATCAAGGGGTAGCGCAGTTCGAGTGTCATGCGGCTGTAGGCGTAGGCGTCGCCGTAGTAGGAGTTGTTGCCCGAGAGTGAGCCGTTTTCGTAACCGCGGAGTCCGATGGTCTCGGTGGCGTAGCCTGTAGAATAGCCCGACATGCCGTCGCCGCCCACGTAGTAGGTTTCGAAAGGCGACTTTTTGTGGCGGTTGTAGGCGCCGAGTATGCCCATTTCGAAGCGTGTCATGAGCACGGGAGCCTTGACGGCGCTTGAGAGAGCTGTGAAGTTGCGGAACTTGAGTTTCCACTTGTGGTATTCAATCCAGCGGTACTTCTCTTGCATCTCCTTTTGGTAGTTGGCGCTCTGTGGGTTGGTGGCCAGATTTTTGTAGTTGCGCCCGTCCCACAGCGAGTAGGGTGGTGTGAGTGTGGCCTGTAGCAGGAACTCAGAGCCCTTGCGCGGGTAGAAGGGGTGGTCGGTAGAGTTGCGCTGCAATGAGAGCGAGAGGTTGATGTTGTTGCAGTTGCCGTCGGTTATGAGGAAGTATTGCCACGACTTGAGCATGTAGCGTGTGTACGACAGTTCGGCCATGAAGGTGAAGTAGTCGTCGGGCCAGCGCAGACGTTTGCCGAAGCCAAGGCTGAGGTTAACCATCTTGACGTACTTGTCGGGGTCGTAGGCGTCGGTGTAGTAGTTGGAGCTTGTGCCGTAGCCGTAGGCGTAGTTGTAGAGGTTGTTGTAGTAGTTTTGGTTGATGTAGTTGGAGTTTACATCACTCTGCTTGCTGTATGATATGTTGAAAGAAAGCTGGTTGGGGCGCTTTCCGCCGAGCCATGGTTCGAGGAAACTGAGTCCGTAGTTTTGGTAGTAAGTACCGTTGGTTTGCACTTGCAGCGAGAGCGTCTGTCCGTCGCCCTGCGGTATGAAGCCGGCGCGTTTGTAACCCTTTCGGAAGAGGTTCTGCACTGAGAAGTTGGTGAACTTCAGTCCTACGCGTCCCACGATACCGGTCTGTCCCCAGCCTGCCGAGAGTTCGATTTGGTCGCCGCCCTTTGAGGTGAGTGGGTAGTTGAGGTCGACGGTGCCGCTCACGGGGTCGGGTTTGATGCCGCTTTGGCCAAACTGTGACTGCAGCGCTTCGGGGTCGAACTGGTTCATTTGTGCGAGGTCCTGAATGGAGCGCTTGATGCTCTCCATTGAGAAGAGGTCGCCCGGTTTTGTGCGCAGTTCGCGTCGTATGACGTTTTCGTACACACGTGTGTTGCCGGCTATGCGCACATGGTTGAATGTGGCCTGCTGGCCCTCGCGAATGCGCATTTCGAGGTCGATGGAGTCGCCCACGACGTTTACCTCGACGGGGTCGAGCCTGTAGAACACGTAGCCGTTGTTATAGTAGAGGTTGCCCACGGCGTCGTCGTCGCTCGTAAGGCGTTTCTCCATGAGCGTCTGGTTGTAGACATCGCCCTTGTTGAGCTGTAAGATGCGCTGCAGGAGGTCGGAGTTGTACACGGTGTTGCCCACCCACGAGATGTTGCGCACATAGTACTTGGTGCCCTCGTAGACGTTGAGGTGAATGTTGACGTGCTTTTGGTCGATGGTTTGCACGCTGTCGGCCGTGATGAGTGCGTCGCGGTAGCCCCATTCGTTGAGTTTTTCAATGAGCAGCCCCTTGTCCTCGTCATACTTTTCGGGCAGGAACTTCTTTGAGCGGAACATGTTGACAAAGCTCTTTTCGTGCGTCTTTTTCATGGCGCGCTTGAGTTTTGCCACGTGTTTGGGGTTGGCTCCGGTGATGAATATCTTGTGCACCTTCACCTTTTCGTTCTTGTTGATGTCGATATCCACCAGCACGCGGTTGTCGCCCGTCACGTCCTCGCGTTGCGTGATGTGCACCTCGCAGTTTTTGAAGCCCTTCTCCACAAAGTGCTTCTTGATGTAGTGCTCGGCGCGGTTCACCATGTCGGTGGTGATTTGGTTGCCGGGCTGAAAGCCTATAATCTTTTCGCAGTCCTCGCGTTCCGACTTTTTGACGCCGGTGTATCGTATGCTCGATATGCGTGGTTGTGCGGTGAGTTTGATGTGCAGGTAAGCTTTGCCGTCGACAATGCTGTCGGCCACAATCTCAACGTTCGAAAAGATTTTTTGGTTCCAATAGCGTCGCACGGCCTCGCTGATGTCGGGCCCTGGAATTTCGTAGGTGTCGCCCACGTTGAGGCCCGATATGTTGAGCAGGTAGTCGTTGTCGTAGCCTTTCATCTCGTCCACGGTGAGGCCTCCCAGCACATAGCGTGGGTGGTTGGCCGTGTAGGTGATGACGGGCTTGTTGTCGTTGTTGTCACCCTCTGCGGTCTGTGCTTGTGCGGCGGTGGCCAGCGGTGCGGCCATAGCCATCAAGATGAGCAGTTTGCGTGAGTTGTATTTCATTTATCGTTGTGTTGTTGCGTAAGGTGAGCGCGTGTGTGGCTCGTTGGGAGCTGTAAGCGCTGTATGTTGCGGTGGCGGCGGGCAGAGTAGGGCATGGTTTCACGCCGGGTTGTCACACATCAAGCCTTGGTCACTTGTTCGCTTGTTTTTCCGTAGCGCCGTTCGCGGTGGTTAAACCATTCGATGGCCTTTACGAGGTCGGCCTCGTGAAAGTCGGGCCAGAAGGTTTGGCAAAAGTAGAGTTCGGTGTAGGCACACTGCCACAGCAGGTAGTTGCTCAGCCGCACCTCGCCGCCTGTGCGTATGAGCAGGTCGGGGTCGGGCATGAAGTTGGTGCTGAGGTGGTCCGTTATGGTTTGCTCGTTGATGTCGGCCGGTGCGAGTTTGCCCTCGGCCACTTCGGCCGCAATGCGTTGCACGGCATCGGTCATTTCCCATCGCGAGCTGTAGCTCAGGGCAATAACCATGGTCATGCCCGTATTGACAGATGTGCGCTGCTGCAGGCCGAGTATCGACTCGCGCACCACCTCGGGCACGCGGCTGAGGTCGCCAATGATGCGCAGGCGCACGTTGTTGTTCATAAAGAGTTCCTCCTCGAGCGATGTCAGTATGAGCGACATCAGTGCAGCCACCTCGTTGGCCGGGCGGTTCCAGTTTTCGGTAGAGAATGTGTAGAGCGTCAAGAACTTTACGCCCAAATTGGAGCAGGCCGTGGTAATTTCGCGCACGGCCACAACGCCTTGTTGGTGTCCCATGCTGCGGTCGAGACCGCGTGCTTTGGCCCAACGTCCGTTGCCGTCCATGATGATGGCTATGTGGGCAGGTATCTTTTGCATAAGTTTCTCTTTGTATAGGTTAGGGGGTGTGAGTGCCTCAGTCCCTGTTGCACGTGGGGCACTTTGGGTTGAGGTCGTAGGTGAGGGTGAGGGAGAGGGTGGAGTAAATGTCTTTGTTGCGGAACATTTCGCTCTTGATGCCCAGAGGCGCTTCGAGTCCGTCGAGTTTGTCGCTCAGGCTGAAGTGTACCAGCCAGTCGAGCCCCAGGTTGAGGCGTGGCCCCAGTTTGTATTTAAGTCCTGCGCCGAGTGGAATGTTGGCTGTAAAAGCCTTTCCTGCGGCGCCGTAAGTCAGTCCGAAGCCCATTTGTATATAGGGCACGATGCGTGAGTAGTGGCGGTAGTCGCGCTCATAGCCGTAGGGCAGGAAGTGCAGTTCGTAGAGTGCCGACAGGTCGTATATGGCGCTGCTCACCTGGTAGTTGAGCCGTTCGGCCCCTGCAGCCCCGGTGTTGGCCGGATAAAAGGCTTTGAGCCCGGCGGTGCCGCCCTTTGTTTGTGCAAAGCTGAACTGTGTTTTGAGTGCCATGCGCGGATTGAAGGGGAAGCGTGCCACCGCGGCGGCAGCCATGCCTATGTTGTCCTTGACATCGGTACAGTTGAAAGCGCCGCCAATGCCGGCTCCCAGTTCCAGACGGTATGCGCTCTCGTCGGCCTGCACTTGTGCGCGGGCTTGGGTGGGGGCGGTGAGAGCTGCCACACACAAACACACCAATGCGGCCAACACCGCAAGGTGCTGCCGCATGACGATGAATATGTGATTAATTGTGGCCAAAACAAATATAGAGATATGCAGATGTGCTGGTGATGCGCTCGCTATGCTCGCAGATGTGCAAATGTGCAGCCGCTGCGCTTGTTATTCCCACCCGAGGCGGTTGATGCGTCCTTTATACACCACACCGGTGCCGCCGCAGATGAGCCAGATGTAATTGCTGGCATCGGTGGTAACGGCCAGCGAGGTGGCCCCCGTCAGCGTGGGGTGTGTCAGCACATCGGTACGCCATGTGCGGCCGTTGTCGCGGCTCACATAAAACGGGGCAACTACCCCTTCGGCGCTGAGGCCGGCGAGCACCGTGTTGGTGTCGTAGCCAAAGAGCGTGTGCTGCTGCACAACGGGGCAGGCATAAGCGCCCAACTCGCTGGTTTGGGGCAAGTTGTACCACGGCGTGAAGAAACCGCCCACCGAGTCGATGTCGTGTTTCCACACATTGGCCTTGCCACCTTCAATGCCCACCATGACGAGCATTTGGGCCGGTTTGTTAATGCGCGAGGCCACCGTGGCTGAAGCCACATTGTTGCCCGCAGGCAGCTGTGCGTCGGTGTCGATGGCAGACGGCGCCCAATCCGTGCCATTGGCCGAGGCCCACATCTGTGCGTTAGAAATGGCATAAATGCTGTCGGCCGTGCAGCCCGCTATGGCGCTGAAAGTGTGGTGCGTGGTGGCCGTTTGCCAACCCTCGGCAGCGTTGGCCGAGTGCATGAGTGTGCCGTTGGCCAGAGCATAAAAGTGGCCGTCGAAGTGTGTCACGCTGCGCACATCAAAGCCCGTGGCGCTGATGTTGGCCGCACTGCCGTCAAAGTCGGGGGCCATGACAGACGTCTGCACCACCTGCACCTTGCCGTCGGCGCGCTGGCCAAACACATAGAGCGTGTTGCCCGTGGTGAGCGCGCGGCTCTTGACAAACGAGGCCACATCGCTCAGCGGATTAGCTGCCACCTGCTGCCATGCCGTAGAGTCGGCCTCCTGGCGGTGCACGCGAATGTCGAAGGTGTAGGTGCGCTTGCGTTCACCATAAGTGTCGTACACCGACACCTCGCGCTTTACGCTGAAGTCGGTGCTGTCGGTATAGGTGTAGAGCGTATCCTTGCCCGAGTAGAGGCTCTTGATGGCCAGTGTGCCCGTGCTGCTAATGCCGCTCGAGCTGGCAAACACCAGTTTGTCGGTGCGTGTGCCGGTAGGCAGAGAGTCCTCGTTGAATATGCGGTTGTTCACCTGGTCGATGGTCAGGTTGTAGGCAGCCCCCGTCACCGTGTAGGTGTAGGTAGTGTCGCGGCCGGCTGCATTGATCGTATGCACCTGGCGTTTGAGAGTACCCATTGTGGCCGAGGTTATGAGGCAGTCGCGTGCCGAGTCGCTCTCGGTCACTTCGCTCGACGTGTCACAAGCCGTGGCCAGTGTGAGTCCGGCTGCCAGGGCGAGTATGAGGCTGAATATGCTGTTCTTCTTCATATATTATAATGTGGGGTAAGGCGGCTGCTTGCCAATACAATAATGTATACTTGCAGCGTAGTGCCTACTTTATCAAGTTGCAAAAATACGTACAAAATCTTACTTATCCGTCCTTTCGGTTATATTTATCTTGTTTTAACGCGAGGACAAACGTGTGTGACGCATTGTTGAACAACGCTTGTAAATAGCGGGCCTGCGGCAAGTCAGAGGCGGCAGCCGTTGGTGTCAGCGTTTGGCCACCTTCACCCCGTTTACAATGTAAAGCCCCGGTGCGGCAGTCTCCCACGAGGCTATGCGGCGTCCGCTCATGTCGTAGATGGCTTTGGCCGGTTGGCGTACCACGGTAGCAGTCTGCCCGATGCCAGTTATTGAGGCGTCAAGATAGCCGAAAGTGATGCTGCCATCGGGTTGTACCGCAATGTTATAGATGGGGCGTTTCAGCAACTTGCTGCTGCCGTTATACAGTGTGTCGGCAGGAGTGTGGGTGTCGGGGAACTGTGTAACCCCCTTGGTGCCGGGAAAGAGGTCGGCGCGGTAGCCGGCAAACAAAGCATTCATGTTCATGCCCTCGCTTGTGGTGTTGCCCTCCTTTATGCCGTCGGCCGGCACAAACTGCATGCGCTGGTGGTCCCGCTGGGTGTTGACGCGGTTGTTGTTCCATGCCGAGCGGTCGTAGTCAATGTGCGTGATGAGCATGCCAGTGCCCATGGTCTTGGTGTGCCAGGTGTTTGTGGTGCGGTTTTCAAACATATAGTACTCGTTGGCATGTTCGGGGTTTCGCACCACGTAGGCGCGGGCACCGCCCTCGTTGCCTTGCGAACCGTCGAGAGCCAGCAGGCGGCAGGCCTGTGCGCTGTCGGTGAGTTCCGTCACATGCAGCCAGCCCAGGTAGCTGCGCTCGTGGGCAGTGTAGCCTATGGGGCGGTAGCCGTTCTGGTAATATTGGCCGTAGTCCATGATGTCCCAATAGCCCATGGTGTTGAAAGCCGAACTGTTCGCCGTGTTATAATAGTCGGGCAAACCAAGAGCATGGCCAAACTCATGGGCAAAAAGGCCCACACCATCTATGGCGGCTCCCGTCACATCGTTGGGGCCCTTGCCATAAGTTTGCAGCAATTCGTTGCCCATAAAGTAGGAGCGCACTTGGTATTTGTTGTCGTTCACACTGAAACTGCTCTGCTGAAACTTGGCCCACAGGTAGTTGCTGCTGCCGTCCTCAAACGATGATTGCTGCCCCGGCCCCGCAAACATGAGCACTACCATTGGCACATCGGTGCTGCCTGGGGTGCAGTACGGACCAAAGTCCACCACTTTCGAGGCCTCGGCCAGCGCGTCAATCACAAATAGCCGGGCATTGGGGTCGGTGCCGCCGCCGTTGCCGTCCTTGCCGTAGTAGACATAGCCGCTGGGCAGTTTGACGTGGGCCACTACCTCAAAAGTAGGGGTAAACAAACTGTCGCTCTGTGCCACAAAGTAGTCGCGCACCGAGCCACGTGCAGCAGGTTCGTCGCGGTAGCCCGTTTCGTTAAAGAAGCGTGTCACCTTGGCAGTGGTAATGGTGTCTTGAAATGCGCGGTCGGCAAAGTCAACCATCACCACGGGCAGTGTGGGACTGCCAATGCTCTGCACGGCGCCCTGTGCACTCTTGCCATATTCGCCCAACCCGTCGGGCGTGCTGGTGGTCAGGCTCTTGGCACTCATGCCCCCCTGACGCACCACGGGGGCCACGGGCAGTGCGGCGTTGAGCAGTGCCTCGGTCTGTGCCGTGCTCAAGCGTGGTTGTGCCGTGCTGCGGGCCGCGTAGCCGGCAAGGGTGGTGCCAATGGCGAGCTGTCCGTCAGCGTTCAGCGTGGCATAGTAGTAGTGTCCGTCGGTGCCGGGCAGCACGGCGGTGCCGTCGAGGCTGTAGAGCGTGTAGCGCCCGTTGCCCACGGCATTGATGGTGACCACCTGCCCGTTGGGCTGTTTGTGGCTGATGGTGCGGCGTACGGGAGTGGTGGCTTGCATGGCAGCTGTGGCACAAGTGGCAAGCGCAAGTGACAGTATGGTGTGTCGGAGTTTCATTTGTAGTATTATATATTATATAGGCGTATAACACCTGTTTGCTAATTACGCTTTGGCGTAATTAGCAAACAGGTTGACAAGTTAACGGGTTAACAGGTAAGTTGGTCCAGCTTTCTGAGCTTCTTGCCAGTCTTACTTTAGCATAATAAGTAGTGTATGACATACTTACCTGTAAATCTGTCAACTTGTTACCACGTTAACTAAGAATGTTGCCAACGTGTTATTCGTTAGTTTTTTCAACAATGATAGTCGCTTCGCTGACACTTACCACGCGCACGGGTGTGCCAGGATTTATAAATTCGCCCGATGACTTCACTTCAACCTGTTTGCCGCCTATGGTGGCGTTGCCCACAAGGGCCAGTCGTGTGAGGGCTTTGCCGGTGTCGCCGGGCTTAACCGACAGCTGGTCGGTGGTGGCGTTGGTTGATGTGATGGCGGTGTGGAGGCTCATGCGGTCGAAGGTGCGCGAGTGGGCCACAATGTAGAGCATGATGCCCAACACGGCCAAACCGATGACTACGGCACCGCAGGCCCAACCAAAGCCGTAGTCGGTGTAGATGAGCACAACGTCGGCCAGGGCACAGATTATCGAACCGATGCCTGCCAGGCCGAACCCCGGGGTGATGAATATCTCTATCAACCCGAGTATGAGCGTAAAAGCTGCGAGTATGATGATAACAGTCATGGGGGGTGAGGGGTTATGAGGTTATGGGGTTATAAGGTTATAAAGTTACCTTTGCTTGTGTTAGGGGGCTAAGGAGGTTATGGGGTTATAAGGTTATGAGGTTATAAAGTTACCTCTGCTTGTGTTAGGGGGGTATGAGGTTATAAGGTTACCTCTGCTTGTGTTAAGGGCTATGGGGTTAGAGGCAATTGGCAAGTCTGTCATATACCAACATTCCATATTTCTCTGTCAATAATGCAGAGCATACTTACCCGTCAACCTGTCACTCCGTCAACCCCGTCAATCAATAAGCCGCCCGGTACTTGCCCTCGTCCTGGTCGTCCATCATCGACAGATACGACGCATAGCGCGATGGAGCCAGGCGGTGTTCCTCGAGCGCCTGCAGCACAGCGCAGCCCGGCTCGTGGGTGTGGGTGCAGTTGTTGAAGCGGCAGTCGGCCGATATGGCAAATATGTCGCGAAAGTAGTGCGCCACCTCGTCGCGTTCGATGTTGAAAGTGCCAAAGCCCTTTACCCCCGGAATGTCGATGAGCGCACCCCCGTCGGGCAGTTCAAACAACTCGCTGTAAGTGGTGGTGTGCATGCCCGTGCCGTGGGCGTCAGATATTTGTGCCGTGCGCACATGGGCGTCGGGAATAAGCAGGTTGAGCAGTGTCGACTTGCCCACCCCCGAGTGGCCGGCCAGCAGCGTGGTGCGCCCTTGCAGCGCCTGGCGCAGCGGTTCAATGCCTTGGGCGTTGAGGGCCGACATGCGGTAGCACTCGTAGCCAATGTTGGTGTACAGCGCCTGCCAGTAGTCCATCACCTCGCGCTCGGCAGGGCTGAGGTCGTCCTCCTTGTTAAAGGCTATGCACACCGGCACGCGGTAAGCCTCGGCCGAGGCCAGAAAGCGGTCGATAAAGGTAGTGCTCGTTTCGGGGCGTGCAATGGTCACCACGAGCAGAGCCATGTCCACGTTGGCGGCCAGAATGTGGCTCTGTTTCGACAGGTTCGAAGCCTTGCGAATGATGTAGTTGCGTCGCTCGTCAATTTCGGTGATAAAGGCTGCCGCCTCCTCGCTGCCCTTGGCGGGTTGCTCCTTGATGGTCACCCCATCGCCCACGGCTACGGGGTTGGTAGAGCGTATGCCGCGCAGGCGAAAGTTGCCTTTCACCTTACACTCAACGGCACGCCCGTCGTCGGTGCGCACCAGGTACCAGCTGCCTGTGCTTTTGATTACTTTTCCGTGCATGAAGTGTGGGGAAATAAACAGTTAAGAGTTTAAGAGTCAAGAACACGGGCCTGACTGGCAGTGCCTCTGTGCTGAACTCTTAAACTCTCAATTTATTTGTTAGTCACATCGCGGTGCGTTTGTGGTTACACCGTCATGATTTCCTTGTTCTTGGTGGCAAGAATTTCCTCGATGCTCTTCACCTTCTTGTCATGTATCTTTTGCAGATTAGCCTCGGCGTCCTTCTCCACGTCTTCGGGCAGACCGTCCTTCAAGGCTTTCTTCAGTTTGTCGATGCCTTCGCGGCGTGCGTTGCGAATGGCCACTTTAGCCTCCTCGGCCTCCTTGGCACACTGCTTGGTGAGCTGCTTGCGTCGGTCCTCGGTAAGTGGGGGGATGCACAGACGGATAACCTCGCCGTTGTTTTCGGGCATGATGCCGATGGTAGAGTCGATGATGGCCTTTTCAATAACGGGGAACATATTCTTCTCCCAAGGTTTGATGGCGATGGTGCGTGAATCGGGGGTAGTGATGGCTGCCACATTGTTGATGGGCACCATCGAGCCGTATGAGTTGACGCGCAGGTCGTCAAGGATATGTACGTTGGCCTTGCCGGCACGGATTTGGGCGAGCGTGTCTTCGAGGTGCATCACGCTCATGTCCATTTTCTCCTCGCTGTCGCTGAGGCATTTCTTTACGTCGAGCATATTGTCAGTGTTTGTTGTGAATGTTACGTGTGTTGTGCGGCTGCTGTTGTGCAAGGTGAGAGCAGAGATGCAAGTTTATTCCGTTTGGGGTTTTGCCAAGGCGGGCTGAAAGCCCAATTATTTACTTAGCCCAGGGCAACGCCCTGGGTGAAATTGAGCAAGGTTGTGACGCCCTGTAAGGGCATAAGTAGAAATACCTCATTATACTTTTGCCCTTACAGGGCGTCACGTTTCCACTTGCTGTTAACCCAAGGTGTTGCCTTGGGCTATGGAATTCATTGGGCCTTCAGCCCGTTCGAGTTAAAACCTAAACTTGAACGAGTTAACTTGCAATCTTTGCCGAACTGCAGCCTATCTTCTGCAAAGATAGTGCAAACTGAGTGATATTGCAAAGCAAAGTGGTGCAAAAAGCGTCGGCCTATCCCTCCACCAGCATGATAGCCTCGTCTTTCAGCTCGTCAGGCAGGTTAATGCCGCGCAGTTGCAGTGAGCGTAGCCAAGCCGCCACCTCGTCGGGGCGCATGGTTGTCATAACCTCCTCAAACTGCGCCGCCTCGTCGGGAGAGTAAGCGTTTGAGGCACGGCCCTTGTAGGCGTCAAGCTCCTCATCGTCAAAGTATTCAATGTCGGGAGCCAGTGCGTCGGCCATGAGTTGCTCCTTTTCGCACACAGCGTGTTTGCCGCAGCACCCCTCGGGGCGTTTGCGTATGTGGGGCATTTCGCTTATTTCGCCACGGCGCAGTTTGGCCTGCAGCGTGCGGTTGCGCAGCCAGCCGGCCACGAGGGCCACAAGGCAAAGGCCGAGGAGCGAGAGTAACAATATTTGCATGGTGATAATAAGTTGTTGAAGTTTCGGATTTAGTTTCGCAATAAAAGACGCTGCGAAAAAACGCAAGCACTAATGGGGGCGACGCGTCCCGCGTCGGTTTTTTCAGCAGTTTCGTCTCGCGTCGGGGCATTTTTCAGCAGCCCCCGTCACCCCGTCAATCTAATCCTTCAAGATCCTCCCAATAGCGCGGGTAGCTCTTGCTCACCACCTCGGGGTTGGCTATCTGCACCCCCTCACACACCATGGCAGCCGGTGCAAAAGCCATGGCCATGCGGTGGTCGTGATAGGTCGCAATGGGTTGGCCGTTGTAGTGGGGCGTGCCATCGGCGTAGCCGTCAATGTAGAGCACATCGTCAGCCTCAATGCCCAGTGCAATGCCAAACTTGGCCAGTTCGGCTTGCAAGGCCGCCATGCGGTCAGTCTCCTTGATGCGCAGCGAGCGCAGTCCGCTAAATCTGAACGGGCGCCGCAGCATGGCACAGGTCACCACCAGCGTTTGCGCCAGGTCGGGCTGGCCAATCAGGTCAAGCTCATAAGTCTGGCCCTCGGGCAGCAGCGCGTCGGCACACTTTGTCAGCACCACGAGCTCGTGTTCAGTGTCGTAGGCCGTGTGCACACCCAGCGGCTCAAAGTAGCGGCTCACGGCACTGTCGCCCTGCAAGCTCTCCTTGTAGAGCCAGGGCAGTGTGATGGTGGCACCGGCATCGGGCGTGAGCGCCATCATCTCATACCAGTACGAGGCCGCGCTCCAGTCACTCTCCACCGGGTATATCACATCGCTCAGGTAGGCGTGTGGCGCCACATGCAGCGTGTGCGCATCGGTCCACTCAATGCCGGCCCCAAAGGTGCGCATCATGCTCACCGTCATGTTGATGTAGGGGCGCGATATGATGTCGCCCACAAGTTCGAGCGTAAGACCCTGGGCCATGGTGGGCGCCACAAGCAGCAGAGCCGATATGTACTGCGAGCTCACGCTGGCGGGCAAACTGATGCGGCCGCCCTGCAAACTGCGTCCCTTGACGTGGAGGGGCGGATAGCCCTCGTTGTCCACATAGCTGATGTCGGCCCCCAACTGCCGCAGGGCGTCAACAAGCACCTTGATGGGGCGTTGGCGCATGCGCTCAGTGCCAGTAATGGTGTGCTCCTCGCCACGGCAAATGGCAAAGTAGGCCGTCATAAAGCGCATGGCGGTGCCAGCGGCCATGATGTCCACCGTGGCAGGCCGTTGCGTCAGGGCGCGCCACATCACAAAGGTGTCATCGCAGTTTGACATGCGCTCCACACTCGAGTCGGGGCCGCTCAGCGCGCAGAGCAGCAAGGCACGGTTGCTGATGCTCTTCGACGAGGGCAGATTGATGGTGGCCCGCAGCGTGGCAGGCAGATTGGGCGAATATGTGGTGGGTCCTTCCATAGTATCTTTGTATATAATATATATGCGTGCGTTGGCAGAGCAGGGGGCGTGCGAATGAACTCAAGCACCAAACGCTACCTCTAATGGGGGCGACGCGTCCCGCGTCGGGAAAAGAAGCAGCATTTGTCCATAGTTGTGGCTGTTCGGCGAAAAGTAAACATACGAACAGACTCAAGCACCAAACGCTACCTCTAATGGGGGCGACGCGTCTCGCGTCGGGAAAAGATGCAGCTATTATTTAGCAGAGTTCGCATTTCCCTACGTTCTCCATCCCGACGCGGGACGCGTCGCCCCCATTAGTGTTTGCGCTTTCTTGCAGCGCGTTGAGGCCTTACCAGGCGGCAATGTTTCGTAAACCCATCGCTCCCCCGTCAACTAATCAATGGTTGCAAACACCGCAAAGTTACTCTTTTTGCCCCAAAATGCGGCAAAAAGACGCGGTTTTTGCGGTTTCTGCACAAAAAAATGCGGTAAAAGTTTGCAGGTTAAGAGGAAATGCGTACTTTTGCACTCGCAATTCGGGGTGTAGCTCAGCCCGGTTAGAGTACGCGTCTGGGGGGCGTGTGGTCGCTGGTTCGAATCCAGTCACCCCGACTTTGAATTGTACGGCAGTCAGTTGTTCACGCAGTTGACTGCTTTTTTTGTGTCAAGGCGCCAAGCAAAGCGGCCTGCGGTGAATGCACTCACCGCAGGCCGCTTTGGCGTATGCCCCGCTGCCGCTAACTGTTGAAAAACAATGCACAGCTCTCATCATAGTGCAGGCCGCTTTGGCGTATGCCCCGCTGCCACTAACTGTTGAAAAACAACGCACAGCTCCCATCATCGTGCAGGCCGCTTTGGCGTAAGCCCCGCTGCCGCTAACTGTTGAAAAACAATGCACAGCTCTCATCATAGTGCAGGCCGCTTTGGCGTAAGCCTCGCTGCCGCTAACTGCGCCTCGTAAACGGCTGCTGCGGATAAACCATCAGCACGTTGCGCGACGAAAAGTAACGCTCAATCTGGTCGGGCAGGCGGTCGAGGTAGTTGTGAAATGAGATGGTGCCGCGCCGCGCACACACAAACACCACCAGGTGGTCGGTGCGGGCGTTATGGGCCAGGGGCACAAGGTCGTTCCACGACCGGTACTCCGTGCCGAGCAAAGGCACCCCATTATGCTTGCTGCCCACATAGTGCTCAACCGCCGTCAGCGTGTCGGCCGTAGAGTAGGCATTGATGCCACACGTAAGCTGGCGCGCAAGCAAGGCTATGCGGTCGAGCCAGCCCCCAAAGCCCTGTTCATACTCCGCCTTGGGCGGCACAAGCAACTGTATGCGCTGCATGGTGTTGAGCGGCATTGTGGCACGGAATATAAATATCTGGCGGTCGATGGCACCAAGCAAGTCGGTGCTCAATTTGCCATAAAAGGTGTCAGACAGGCGCTCCTTTTGGTGCAGTCCGAGCACAAGGTCGCTCACCGCACGCTCCTTGATGGTGTGCGATATGCCGCTCGCCACATTCACCGACCATCGTTGGTACGTTTGTATGCGCATGTTGGTGGCAGCAGCCAGCTTAACCGCGTGCTCAAGCTGCTCCTCGCCCGACTGGCGCGCCGAGGGATTGTTGTCGAGCACCACATTGAGCGCTATGATGGGCGCCACCGAGTGCGGCGTGCGCAGCATGAGCGACAGGTCAACCAGCGCCTGCACCATCGAGGGGTTGTGCAGCGCCATGAGTATGCGGTCGGGAGCCTCGCCCGCCGGCTGGGCCACAACCGCAGTGGCAGTGGCGGCCGAGCGTTGCGCCACAGCCACCTTGCGCGCCGTGTTTTCGGTAATGAGCGAGCTTACCACACACGTCACCAGTATGAGCACCATGGCCCCGTTCAGCACATCATCGCCAAGCAGACGGCTGCCGTCGGGCAGTATTATCTTGTAGCCCACAAGCACCACCGCCAGTGTGGCCGCAGCACGCGAGCCGGTAAGGCCAAACATCAGGCGGCGCTCGCCAAGGCTCATCTTAAAAGCCTTCTGTGTGACAAAACAGGCCAGCCACTTGCTGCCAAGCCCCACCGCCACCATGACGGCTGCCACCACTATGGCACCCTCGTGCTCAACCAGCGCACCAAGGTTGATGAGCATGCCCACACCTATCAAAAAGAAGGGTATGAACAAGGCATTGCCCACAAACTCGATGTGGCTCATCAGGGGCGACGAGGGCGGAATAAGCCTGTTGAGCACAAGGCCCACCAGGAAGGCACCCAATATGCCCTCCATGCCCACAAACTCCATCAGGCCCGCACCTAAAAACACCAGGCACAGCACAAACACATACTGCACCACGCTGTCGTCGTAGCGGCGGAAAAACCACCGCCCTATGCGCGGAAAGCTATATATGATTATGCCGCCAAGCGCCACCACCTTGACCAACAGCCACAGCCAGTAAAGCCCCGTCACGTGCTCCTTAAACACACCGCCCACCACGGCAAGCACCAGCAGCGTGAGCGTGTCGGCCACTATGGTGCCACCCACCGCTATGCTCACACTGTCGAGTCGCGACAGGCCGTAGCGCAGCACAATGGGGTAGGCTATCAGCGTGTGCGAGGCATACATGGCGGCCATCAGCACCGCAGCGGCCGCACCATAGCCCAGCATCGAGTTGGCAGCATAACCAATGCCCATCGGTATGACAAAACTGAGCAAACCGAGCGTGGCGGCACGTCCCTTGATGCGCTGCACGTCCTGCAGGTTCATCTCGAGTGAGGCAAGGAACATGATGTAGTAAAGCCCCACCTTGCCAAACAGCTCAAAGCTGGTGTCGCGCTCAAGCACACCGAACCCGTGGGGGCCGATGAGCACGCCGGCAAATATCATGCCCACTATCGAGGGCACGCGCAACTTGTCGAGCAGCATGGGCGCAAAGAGTATGATGCCCAGCACAATGAGGAATATCCAGGTAGGGTCTGTTATCAAGGTCTGAAAGAATTACTCAAGTTTATGATTTAACAAGGGCGGGCTGAAGGCCCAATGTAATCCATAGCCCAAGGCAACACCTTGGGTTATCAGCGAGAGGAAAAGTGACGCCCTGTAAGGGCAAAAGTATGATGAAGTGTTTCTACTTCTGCCCTTACAGGGCGTCACAACCTTGCTCAATTTCACCCAGGGTGTTGCCCTGGGCTAAGTAAATACTTGGGCCTTCAGCCCGCCATTGCTAAATCTGAAACTTGAAAGAGTTAGATCTGCCCAATAAAAGGCATAAAATATGTGTATGATGCTGCAAAGTTGCGAAAAAAAACGCCATTTACTGCCAACTGACGCGCACAAATAGGACGGACTGACCAAAAATAGCAAAAAATGTTGTACATTTGCACACCTAACGTCGGCTGACGTTATGCAACCAATCATAAAACAGACAATTACAAAATGTAACATACCGCCCCGCTGTGCGGGTTGTGATGAAAGCAATAACCCCGGTTGGGCGGCATAAAACACACTACAAGCAATATGAACGTAGCAATCGTTGGCGCAAGCGGCGCCGTAGGCCAAGAGTTTCTGCGCGTGCTGGCCGAGCGCGATTTCCCTATCGACAATTTGCTGCTCTTCGGTTCAACCCGTAGCGCAGGCACCAAATACACCTTCCGCGGCAAGGAGTACACTGTCAAACTCCTGCAGCACAACGACGACTTTAAGGACGTTGACATTGCCTTTACATCAGCTGGTGCCGGCACCTCAAAGGAGTTTGCCGCCGACATCACCAAGTATGGCGCCGTAATGATTGACAACTCTTCGGCCTTCCGCATGGACGACGAAGTGCCCCTCGTTGTGCCTGAGTGCAATGCCAAGGACGCCCTCACACGTCCGCGCGGCATCATTGCCAACCCCAACTGCACCACTATCATGATGGTGGTGGCACTGCAGGCCATCGAGAACCTGAGCCACATCAAGCGTGTGCACGTGGCCTCATACCAAGCCGCGAGCGGTGCTGGCCAGGCTGCCATGGACGAACTGGTGGAGCAGTACCGCCAGGTGTTGGCCGGACAGCCCGTCACCGTCAACAAGTTTGCCTATCAGCTGGCCTTCAACGTCATTCCGCAAATCGACGTGTTCCAAGACAACGGTTACACCAAGGAGGAGATGAAGATGTACAACGAGACACGCAAAATCATGCACTCCGACGTGCTCACCTCTGCCACCTGTGTGCGTGTGCCCTCGCTCCGCTCTCACTCTGAGGCCATCTGGGTGGAGACAGAGCAACCCCTCGACATTGACACCGTAAAGCAGGCCATATCGGGTGGCGACGGTCTGGTGCTGATGGACAACCCCGAAAAGAAGGAGTACCCCATGCCCCTCTTCCTGGCCGGCAAGGACCCCGTATATGTAGGTCGTATCCGCAAGGATCTGGCCAACCCCAACGGCCTCACCCTTTGGCTCGTGAGCGACCAGATACGCAAGGGTGCCGCCCTCAACGCCGTACAGATTGCCGAATACCTCATCAAGGTGGGCGATGTAAAGTAACTTGCCCGTTACTATTCCCTTCTCAACTTCTCAACCAATCAACCCGTCAGCCCATAATTGTGCCAACGGGTAAACATAAGCGCCAACGCTCGCACTGCCACAGACGTAATGTCTGCCACAGTGCGAGCGTTGTTTTTTGTAGGTTCCAATGCACGTTTGGATAGTGCATTCATATCATCAAAGCAGTCCCTTGCTGCGATAGTAGCGGTTCACAGCGCGCTGTATCTTAGAGTACGAACTGCCGAGCTTGTCCTTGCGCTCCTGACCGTTGCCATAGTCTCCGTGCAGCACCTTTTGCACCTCTGCGTCCACATCTGTAGATGGTGTCGCAGTCTTGGTGGTTGAGGACGTTGAGGTGGTTGAAGGCGTTGAAGTTTCAGGTTGGGCTGAAGGCGTTGCAGCATTTACTGCATCGTCCTGTGGTTGCACCTCGTTCGGTGCGTCTGCAGGCGCATTCTGGTCGCCACCTCCAAACTGTGTGCTGTCAGCGCGCTGAGTGCTGTCAGTTGGCGCAGTGGGCTGCTCGTCCATAACGGTGTCAACCACGGGCTCGTCCACAGGCTGACTGTTATTGCTGTTGCAGCCACGGAATGCGGCAAAGCCAATGGCTGCCACCACTGCGAGCCCCACAACTAACGACAGCACATGCTTGCCCTTGTTGCCGCCATTGCCAGTCTGCGTAGCATCGCCACCGCCTGCAGGGGCGGGCGTGGGCGCAGGCTGTGGGGTAGCAGGTGCTTCTGCTGATGGTGCAGGAGTTGCTGCAACCTCTTTCTCCAAATTGAAGGAGCGCTTCACGTGCTTTTCAAGGTTGAACTTGCGCGTACTCTTGCGTTTGCTCTTATCTTCTGTCATGAGTGTAAACTTTATTAAGTAAACAAATCAATGAGCGTTTGCAACCCACCTTCATGGCCCACGCCAACAGCCTCAAACTCCCATTCGCCCTCGTCGTTCAAAAAGAGTTTGGCTATCTCGGCCGCGTCCTCAGCCGCAAATGCCTCGTTGAGCGCATAGCGGCACAGTTCCTCGCCAGTGTCGGTGTTGGTCAGTGTGATAGCGGCATCTTTCACGTCGCCAAAGGTCTCATTGCCATGAACAGTGGCCACAAATACAATCTCCTGTATCTTGGCGTCCACCTTGTCCAGGCAGATGTCTATGGTCTCGCCGTCGCCGCCGCCGTCCACCTCGTCAATCGAGCCGAGCACCGAGCCATCGGCCGACATGGGGCGCACCGTGGCTATATAGTTGCGCTTGGCACCATGTTTGGCCTTGTCGTAGGGCTCCTGGCGGTTCTCTGAGTTGTAAAATACAAAGTCAGCGTCATTGTTTATCACACCCTCCTCGCCCAATAAAAAGGTTGATGAGTCAAGGTCGTGGTCGCCGTCCCACGACAAGTGTACTTGCAGGTTATTCAGGCCCGCGTCCTTGCTGAGCTTGAAGCGGTCGCCTTTGTTCAAATTAAAACGTGCCATGTGTTCCTCTGCGTTTTTAGGTTAAGCGTACATGTCTATCAAGGTTTGCATACCGCCAGTATAACCCTGGCCTACAGCCTCAAACTCCCATTCGCCGTCTTCGTTGCAAACAAGTTTGCCAGCCTCAACGGCAGTTTCTGATGAGAAATTCTCCTTCAAGTCGTAGCGGCAGAGTTCCTCGCCAGTTTCCTCATTGGTGATGACAATAGCCGGTTCACGTACCTGGCCAAACGTCACGTCATCGTTCGCAGTGTGATAAATTGTTACACAGAAAATGATTTCCTGCACCTTGGGGTTCACTTTGTTCAGTATCACGTGCATGGTTTCGCCAGCGTCGTCGCCTTCTTCCTCATCGCCTTCGCCCAGGTCGTCAGGCGAACCAAGCACCGAGCCGTCGGCAGACACTGGGATCGTTTCACCGCGCCAGTTCACCTTTGAACCAAACTTTTCGCGGTTCCAAGGCTCGCTGCGATTGTCAGAGTTGTAAAAAACAAAGTCTGCATCGTCCATAATCACGCCATCGGCACCAAGCAAAAAGGCCGAGGCATCAAGGTCAGCCCCAGACTTCCAGGTTAAGTCTACCTGTATTTTGTTCAAGCCGCTCTCCTTGCTAAGCGAGAAGCGGTCACCTTTCTTCAAGTTAAATCTTGACATAATGTAATTGATTTTTGAGTTATGAGTTATTCTTTGTGCGCAGATTGAATAAAGTCAACGCGCGTTTATAATCTTTTTGTAAGCCTCAACCAGCGTGTCAGTCTCCGTTGTGTCAATTCCGGCCTGCTGTTGGCATTCGTGCAGTTCGAGCAAATCTTTCAAGTAAGCCTGTGCCTTGGTGTGGTTGTGCGCAGTTTTTACCGATACCAATTCGGGTTTGATAGCACGTTCCACGCGCATTGTGTACTTTATCAGTTTGGTACAAAGGGCTGACATAGTACTGTCGTGTGCCATGGCAAACGCCTTTCTGGCCTCCTGATAGCGACCTTGGCTGAGCAAAGTCGCAGCCTTTGACTTTGGGGCAACGGTCTCTTTTTTTACGTTTGTTTTGTCAGAGTTTGCTATTGCACAGCCAGTGCTTTTAGTCTTTGTTTCAACTGTCTGCACTTCTGCAAACAAATGCGCAAACTCCTGCATCTTGCGGTCAAGGGTTGCTTTGCCAATCAGCTTGGCTTGTGCCTTCAGATAGGCAAATTTAGCCTCGGCTTGCTTGTAGTTGGTCTTCACCATCTCGCGCAACGGAGCCAGGCGCATGCGCACCTCGCGCTCAGTCAGTTCGGCACATGGTTGAGGCGTGGCGGGAGGCGCTGGCGGCTGCGGCTGTCCGGCTGTAGCATTGTCTGGCGCTGGTTGCGGTTTGGGCGTGGGCGCAGTTTGGGGTATCTGTGCCAGCAGTTCCTCAAGTTGCGCATCGTAGGCGTGCACCGGCGCATTGTGCAGTTCGTCGAGCAGCCCTTTAATCTTGCTGCGTGCAGCCTTGTAGTCTGCAGCAGCTATCTTGGCTTTAGCCTCGCGCACCATTATCTCCACCCGCCGTTTGTAGCGTTTCACGAGCAGCGGGTCGTCATCTGCCTCAGGTACCTCTGTGCCCGTAGGTCTGGCAGGCGGTTCAGGTGGTGGCCCCGGGTTGCGTTCTGGCTTGTGACCTGCTGTGCCGCCCTTCCCAAAATTATAGCCGCTGGCCTTCACATCGCCCAGCAGGCGGTCGAGCAGCATTTGCTTTTCGCGCGCTGTCACTTTGGTAATGGGCAAGGCCCAGCGGCCTTGGGCAAACAAGTTCTCAAAGTAGTCTGTGGCAGCCCGTCCGGCCAACACCACGCGGCATTGTTGTGCCGACAGACCATGGCGCGCCAGTTCATTGCCAAGTTGGTACAACACCATGCGGCTGGCTGTGCTGGCTGCCGACATGTCAAGCTCGGTGCGACGCAGCATATAATCTTGCATCGTGCCGTCCGACATGCGCAGCACATCGTTCACCTCCTGCGCCGTGCTGCTCAGAAAACGTTCGGCAGCCTCGCGCAGTATGTGCTCCTCGAGTGCGCGGTCCTTGTAGTTATAGTTGTACAAGCAGTTCCATATATGGCTGGCTGCCTCGCCTATGCGCGGGTCGCGTCCCTGTCCATCAATGCGCACCACATTGCCAAGCGGCTCATGGCGTACTGCGTCGTAGAGTTGCACCAGCAGGTCATCACCGTCAACCGAAACCAACACAACCCCGCTCACACGCTTGCGGTCAGAAGGGGGCGTTTGTGATGCTACCACGGGCAGCAATAGGCGCGCATAGTTATAATCGCGCATATTTTGGAAGCCACCCTCCTCAAATGGGGAAAGAATAAAGCGCTGTTTGTTGGTGTCGAGTTCGGGGCCGAACAAGAACATCAGTGGCAACCGTGCCACATTACTTTCAAGCGTGCCAGTCTGGTTGTAGAATATGTTTGACAATATCTGCTCTATGTAGCAGCGTATGGCGTAGTAGGGCAGTTTGCCAAGTGGTTCGTCGCGGTCGGCAAACTTAAAGGTGCGACTGGCCGTGCAGGTGCTGAATATGTTGGCATAGGCGTTGGGGTTGTGGTTATGGCATGCCGCCTCGTAGGCGCTGCGCCCTATCACAAACTTGTTGCCAGTGCACAATATGGCAAAGGGCATGTTTACCTCGCCGTTAGGGGCATAGTCCACAAAACGGTTGTCGCCATCACTGCGGTTGTAGCGAAATGCAATGGCATCGGCCGTGATGGTCACCAATATGCAATAATTCACGTTTATCATTACTTGCTCTGCTTCAAAGCCTTAAACAAATATTCATCGTAGAACTTCATGCCCTCTATGATGATGATTGGGGCCACATAGTCAAACTTCTGCTCACTGTTGCGGTGGGCGTTTTGCACCTCGGGCATATTCTGTATGTAGGTACAGATGTTCGACATCGACGCCATACCTTCCTTCACTGTCTCAATATCTAACATGCCATTGCCAAAGAAGCGGGCCACATACTTGCAGTACACAGCGGCAAAGGTAAAGAAGCAAGTTTTGCTCATGTCAAATATTCCCGCGTCAGGTGCATTAAAGCACACGCCAACGCTCTCCATGTAGTCGGGTGTAATGTTGCTGTCGAAGCTGAGCGCCACCTTCTCGCGGGTGTCGGTGTTGTAGAGTGTAAAGCCGTTTTCGCCCACTATCTCGATGGCACTTTCCGACATTTGCAACGGGCTGTTGGTGGTCTTGGCCAAGCCTTTTGACACCTCAAACTTTACATCATGTGCCGGCTTTGTCTGCAACTCAAACTTGGGCCAACCGCCAAGGTTGCCCTTCAGCACCTGTTCACCGCCCATGCCCATCATAAACATCTCAAGGTAGTAGCGCTGTGCCGTTTGGGCATTCATGGCGTTGAGCCATTCAAATATGCGCGAGCCTTTGCCGGCAAACACCACCTTGACGTTGGGGCGCCAGCTGTCGGCAAACATGGGCAACTCCTCTGAGCGGCGCACCTCCTTAAGCAGTTTGGTGGCCAACTGGCCTGCATAGAAAGAGATGAGGCCCGTTACGTAAAGGTCTACACAGAATAGTTGTGGGCAGTCTGCACTGACCGTCTGGTAAAAGTCGGCCAATTGCTCGGGGCTGAGTTGGTCCACCACCTGCTCAAAGTAATAGGGCGCACTTTGTGCCGAATACAAGTTCTGCCCGTCGTTAAAGCCAATGATGCTTAGTTGGTAGTTATGACACACCTTTTGCAACACACGCTTAAACTGGTCGGACATTTGGTTGGTGGCACGCGACAGGCATTGTGCGGCAAAGCGTATAGAGTTCTGCTTCAGCATTTTGCAACCATCGTTGTCCTTACATAGCACCGAGATGTCGGTAGTGCTGCCACCCACATCGAAGCAGAAGGTCAAGTCGTTTGCCACTATGTCAAACGACAGGTAGTTGGCCACAGCACTGGCCTCGGTCATGGCCTTGGTCGTGTCGATGGGTTTGAAGTCGAACTTAAACTTGTCGTCCTCAGGCACAAGAGCCTTTTGGGACGACTGTTGTGCGGCAGCGGGCTGCGTGGGGGCAAATGGGTCGTTGGCAAAGCCCTGCGTGGCTGGTGCGGCAGTTGGTGTGGCAAATGGGTCATTGCCCGTGCCAAACGGGTCGCTGCCAAAGCCCCCGCCTGCGGGAGAGTCAAAGGGCGAAGGACCGCTAAATCCCGTCGCCTCGTCGCCAAAGGGTGAACTGGCGGCCGGAGTGTTGCCAAACACGTTGTCAGTGCCAAGTTTGATGTTGAGAGCCGGTATTTGCGCGATGTCCAACCGCCAGGCCGTGCCCTCCTCGTTTGTAACTGGAGTAACATGTTTGAGCGACTGCCATATCTGGTTGTACTGTCGCATCAATTCGTAGCCCATGGCCGAGGGATATGACCATCGCAAGTCGTTGGGCACGAGGCCCTTGACATATAGTTCGGCATAAATGTGAAGCAGCAACGACGACAGGAAGGCCTGCTTGTGGGCCTTGTCCTCCTCGCGGCCGCTCCACTTCATGTTGTGTACCAGTTCTACCACGTTCTGCCCCCCTCTGAACCCGAGACGCATGGCATTGTCCGTCACATTCTCAACCGGCAAGTGCCGGCCAAAGCAGGGAAAGCCGCCTTGCACAGCTTCGGCGCGCATGGTGTTGATGTCGTTGTTGCTGCACTGTGGCAGGCGCTGGTCGTCGTGTATGGCCAGTATGCTCTTAACAGCGTTGGAGTACACCTCCTCGTTTTGGAAAAACAATACATTGCGTTCGGCAGGTATGTTGTTCTGCGTGCCGTCAAGGTCGGTAAAGAGCGATATGCGCTGGTTGGCAAAACTGATTCCCTGGGCATCGCGTGCGTTGCCGTCGTGGTAGGCCACCGAGGTATTGGTGCTGCCAAAGTCGATGCCCAACTTCACCTCATCCAACTTATGGTTGTTGTGCAGCATGTCCTTGGGCAGCTTGTCGTCGGCCATCAGGTCGTTGCTGTAATGAATGAGCACAAAGCCACCCTCCTGCCCGTTCACGCAGGTCAGACGCACTCCCTTGAAGGGGTGCGCACTCTCATATACTTCATACTTATACTGCCGCGAGGCTGTGCGGCTGTCGCTCACCACCAGCAGCTTGCCATCGCCTTGTGCTTGGCCCTGTTCGGCCAAATATTGAATGTTGCCGTCGCGGTCGGTTATAATGGCAAAGTTGTCGCTGGTCTCGTCGCCCACAAATGGCACTGCCATGTAGGGACAGTCGTTTTGGCGCACATTGTGGGGCAGTTCTGAGTAGAGGAAGTAGCGGTTCCAGTCACGCGCTATAAAGTTGGGCCACACTATGGCGTCCTTGTTGCGGGCAAACATGCCGCCCACCTTGTAGTCGATGGGTATGGACTTCTCCTTGCACTTGCCTGTCTGCCCGTCCTTTATCATGATGGTCAGGCGCACCGACAGCGTGTTGGTGGTCTCCTCATAGTCGGCAGTGAGTTTCGAGTCAATGTTGTAGCCGGCATTCTGATAGCCTAACAATATGCTGGCATTGGTGCCAAACACCTGTATGCCCTTCTGGCTCAGGGGAATGGCAAAGTAGGCATACCGCGGTGTACCCTTGATTTGGGCCCGGAGCAGGTACACGGGCAGTGAGGCCACGCGTGTGGCATCCTCTTCGTAGTCGCGCGGCAGCCATATGCGTGCTATCTCCGACGTTTTGGGCAGCAGCAATTCCTCGGGCTTGAATGGCTTGGCCAGTCCTTGTGCATCGGGCTCGGTGGTTATCTCGCCGTTGTTGCCATATAGCTCCTCAGTGTAGTTGAGAAACTTGAATGGCCCCTCAAAGCCTTGCACAGGCAGCGCACTGGCATCGTCCTCGCGCAATTGGCGGGCACGCATAAGGTTGAGTATCTCGCTCTGCCACACACCCAGTTCCAGCTTGATGGCCTGGTAGTTCAGTCCGGCCTGCTTGTAGTAAGCTTCAAGCTGGGTTATGCGTGGCAGCAGAATGTTGACATAGGCCAGCAAGTTGAGCAGTTGGTCGTCGGGTATGCTGCTGTGAAGGGGGTCGGTAAAACGGTGCGTGTTGGAGTCGACAAAGGGCAGATTTTGCTCAATGGCGTAGGCCACCGAGGTGAAAAACACCGAGCGGGGCGACGTGGCGCCCACCACCTGACCGTTGTATTTGATAACGTAGATGAAGGGCTGAGCCTGGTCGTTGCGCGCCAGGCCCTGCTCGGTCCAGATGTGGCGGTCGCCCATGAGCATGTTGCCAAAGGCACCCTTCGGCTCATACATGTTCTGCGTTTGCTTGATGTCCTTGCCATCGCTGTAGGCCATGTTGATGCGGCGCACTTGTATGGCCGTGTTGTTAAGGGCGATGCAGGCTATCAGGCCGCGCCACTCGTCCACCAAGTTGATGTAGTATTGGTTCAGCCCTGATGCTGCGTCCTTGCGTATGGTTTGTATTTCGTTGAGCGAAAGGCTGAACAGGTCGGCACGTGCAAACACCGAGGGCACGCCCGACACGATGGCGCTCACGTCAACCCCCTCTTTTATGGCGGGGGTCTCAATGTCGCGTGTGAAGGCTTGCATCTGCGATGTGAAGTCTTGCCACTGGCCGGCAGCTCCCTGCTGCTGGCTGCGCTCGCTCACTTTGATGGTCAATGCTTTAATATCTGGCATAGCTGTGTGTACTTACTTTACTCGTTGGTGTAATCAGGTTGCAGAGCTTCAGCTTAAAGCTTCGTGCTGAAGGGAATGGTGGCGTTAATAGCACGGTACATGTGCGCCAGAAAACGCTCCTTCATGGTGCTCACACTCTGCTCCTCGTTGTTAGGGCGGCTGTTGGGCAGGTTCTTGACAAAGTCGTCGTACTTGGTGCGACTGTCAGTCTTGATAATCAACCCAGTCTTCTTTTCCTCCTGTATCTCCTTGCAGGGGTCCATCGTAGCAAGGGCACTGATATTCTCTTCAAATATCTTTGGTGCAAACAAAAACTTGCTTGCACCCACCGCACGCACCGAGTTGTACACTTGATACACCCAACCGCGCACCAGGGCACCTGCGTTGGTGCTATAGGCAAACTCCTTCATGTATTTGTCTATATCCTCGGTCTGCTCGGGCTTCAGCTCATTGTAGTCAGTAATTTTGAACTCAGAGAGTCGACTTATGAAACCGCGTGTGCCTAATTTGTCCTTGCTCATGCCAACGCGCGGCAGTGCGCCACCGTGCATTGACAGTATGATGTGGGCCAACACAAGGAACGACCCCATCTTTTGCAGAAACTCGTCGGCATTTCTGGCACTCACAAAGTCGGTGCCCTTAAAGGTGAGGTTCTTGTTATCGTCCAGTTCGACCGAGCGGTACAGATACTGCGCTGTGGCATTTTGCAAGGTTGCATCGTCAAGTCCGAAAAAGTCGTAAGCGGCACAGGCACACATTAGCTCCACCACGTGGCAAGCGTTCTTTTGCTCAGCACCGCCTGTAATGGTTTGGCTGGCACCTTCCGACACATTGAGCTCTTGTGCCGGCCACCCCACGTGGTAGAGGCGCTTGTAGCGGTCCTTCACCGTGCGGTCTTGCTGGTAGAACTGCAGAGCGGCTTGTGAGTTGATGGCAAAGTAGTCGGACGTGGCCACAAGTTTTTCCTGTCGGCGTTGGGCGTCGGAGGGCGAGTTGAAACTGAAGTACTCGGTGAGCAGCGTGGCACCAAACTTCACGTTGTTAAAGTCGATGGTATTTTGCGATATAAGGCTGACGGCCTCCTTCAGTGCTTCGGGCACTACGGGAATGGACGATGCACCGGTGCCGCCAAACACAGAGCCGAACACAAACACACGTGCACCGGCACCGCTCTGCTGCAGTTCGGTCAGGAAGGCTGCCAGCTGCTTTTCGGGCTCGGTGGCGCGCTCCTTGTCCTCGATGTAGTGGCGGGCAGCCTCAATGATGCCGTGATACATCAGCATCGAGCCAAGGTGCGTTTGCGCGCGGTAGCCGTGGTCGAGGTTAAAGCTCTGCACGGTGTCGTGGTCAAGAAAGAGGTCGGCCAGGTCGCGGTCATCATTCTCCACCTCACGCTGCAAGCCTTGCGTAGCACTGATTTTTGCATAGGAGCTGCGACTCGCTTTTGAGTAGTCGGTGTAGAAACGGTAAAGGTTGAGCTTTGCCGAAAAGTAGGTGTTGGCATTGGGGCTTCCACCTGGGGTGGCGGGGTTGTCAGTCTTTACCTTGTTGTAGAGTTCAATCAGGCGCTCCACCCGTCCCTTGTTGCCGTTGCTTTGGTCGGTGTCGAGTGTGAGTATGTTGATTTCTTCGTTGTCGAACATGCCAATGGCGCACAGGTGCACAAAGGCCTCAAGGCATCTCATGCCCGTGCCGCCTATGGCTATTACAAAGAGTCTGTCGTTCATGAATTTGTTTTTATCGTTTCACGTATTTGCGTTTGAGTAGCCAGGCAGGTGTCAGAACCATGAGCCGAGTTTGCCCTTGGGATTGGCCTTCGACACCACAAAACCCACAATAATGTAGAGCGCCCACGACGCGATGGCACCTATGCTCATGTGCAGTATGCAGGCACTCTTTTTGGAGCCAGTCTTAAGGCCGATGTATACTAACAAAAAGGCAAGCAAGAAGGTGAGCACCGGGGCTGCAATGCTTGTAAACCAGAATATGCCCTTGCGCTTGCCTACATCGCTCATGTCGGGGCGGAAGGCTACGCCATTTGATAGTACTATGGAAAAAATGAGGGCTACTACGGCGGCTATGGCCGCATAGGCGTAAACGGGAATGATGATTGATGACATGGTTGTAATGGTAGTGTTAGTTCGGTTAAACCCGTTGGTGAAATTCATGGTTAATGGGTTAGCAAGTAAGTATGTCCTGTACTATTCAAGGGGGTAAAGACAGACAGGCAGGGAATGTAAAGTTCCCGACAAGCTTGCTTGTTAACACGTTTGACTGTCAACTAATTCCGCCAGCGTGCTGATTAAGTAAGTGGTTAATTCATTCTGACAAAATAGGTGTACACATTGCTGCCGCGTGGATTGCAGTGTTGCAGCACATTGCGCACTGCAGAGCTCAGGCAGTTGTTGCCCGGCCAACCAAAGAGTGCGTCAATTTGCGGTCCGAGGTTGGGCTCGGCATCTGCCACGTACAGGTCGATGCGGTAAAGGCCCGACTGGTCGTCCTTGCCGGCTATGGTGCCGCCAAAACTTGGGCTGAGGTTGACCGCCAGCTCAACTTTGCGTCCTGCTGTTTGGGCAAAGGTCTGCTCAAAGAGCTTTTGGTCAAACACTGCCACGCCTGCCACCTCCGACACTTGAATGCCGTTCTTGACATAGTTGTATTTGGGCAGCAACTGGCCTTTGTCGTCGTAAAAGGCTGCACTCTCGTCGGGCACCTCAACCTGTCGCTCGCCATCAACCACCGTCACTTTGGGCTGGTAGGTCATGGCCGTGAGCCAGTTCATGTAGCGCTCAAAGTCGTTGCCCACATCGGTCATGCGCACGTCAAGCGCTTTGATTTGGTAGGAGTCGGTGTTTGAAAAGTCGGCATAAAGGTTCTGAAACAGGTGCTTGAAGCGGAACGCTGCGGGAATTTCAGCATCTTGCTGGTCGCGCGCATTCTGCACGATGCCCTCCCACTGCTCGTCGAATGTGTACACCTCGGCACGTGCATTAGGCAGGGGGTTAAAGCCATCGGGCTCACCATTCTCGACGGAGGCCGTTACCACGTCCTCGCCATCTTGGTCGTGGTAGGTGCCGCCCAAACAAGGACCAGCGTAAGCACCGCTCGTGCCGCCGGGCATGGGGGCTACAATGTAATTGTGCATGGACAAGGTGAAACGCTTGTAGTTTTGCGGCTTGCCAGCCAAAGCGTCCTCCACCTCTTTGAGCAGGCGGTGGCTCTCATCGTCAAACACGGTGTAGTACAAGTGCTTGGGCAGACTCCCCTCCATATAGTCGGTCACAAAAAAGGTGATCTCCTTGCCGCGCTTGAGCCACTCTTCAAAGTAGGGTGTGGCATAGGCCTGTTGGTATATCTTGTGGCCGGGGGTGTACTCCTCGTAGTCGGTCACGAGCAGTGCACTGCGGTCATCGGCCACAATTTTATGCAGAGCCTGCTCAATGGGGGCATAAAGCTGACCTTGCGCAGCGGGGTCGTGCAAGCGTTCAAATATTTGGGCTGCCGATTGCAAATCGCCGCTGCTTAACTGCTCTATCTTGCTGTTGGCCAGCGAGTAAAGGTCATAGTTCTGTAGCGAACCGGTCACCTTTTGCGTGATGCCGTTGAAGGTTTGCGCTGTGGCGGGGTCGGCGTAGGCCACATACACACCCGAAAAGTCGAAGTAGGCTGCAAACTTTTCGTGCGCCTTCATGCGTTGCGAGTCACGCTCGTAATACTTTTGCAAATTTTCAGGAGATGGTGATATATCGGGGGCGTTGCTGCAATTGCATATGCACAATGCACATATTAGCGATAGTGACAAGGTAGTAATAATGGATAGTGCCTTTTTCATAACCTGCTTCGTGTTAGAATATCTGTATATATTGTCCTCAGAGGTGTATAAAACGCATTCTTTCTTGTTAAATAGTTAACTCGTAAGCCCTAATTGTGTCAGCGCGTTTATATACATTATTTAATGAACGCAAATATAGACATTTAGGAATTACCCCCCCGTTTTATACATACATTAACAATGTAAACCGTAGTTTTATCACTCTGCGTTTTGGCTTTGGCACATTATGCAGAGTGGATTGGTGCATTTATTAACTAAGTAGCGTTAATAAAAACTTTTGACTCAGATACTTGAGTAAAACGAAAAAACTCAAAAAAACAAAATGAGCGTGCTTTTGCCACACGCTCAATGCGGGAGGCACCCCCCTCTAATGGTGTGCGCGTTTTATGCACAACGGGAGAGCGTTTTCCTATAACGCGAGAGCGGATTTTCAGTCAGACTAACTGAAAATCCGCTCTCGCGTTATTGAAAAAACGCTCTCCCGTAACTGATAAACCGGCCCGCTGCTGCCGCTACTTGAGCGGCTCAACGTGGGTGGTGATGATGGTTTGCGGACCAAACTTGGCACGCAGGCGGGCCTCAATTTGACGCGTGGCGTGGTGCGCCTCCACCAGGGGGGTGCTGCCGTCCATGCGGAAGTGTACGTCGATGGCACGGTTGCTGCCTATGCGGCGGGTGCGCAGATTGTGGGGCGCACTCACACCGGGCTGCTCGAGTATGGTGTTGATAATGAACGATTCGTCGGCCTCGGGCAACGACTTTTCAAGCAACTCCTGTATGCTGGGCACAAACAGTTGCACAGACACCTTGATGATGAACACGCTCACTACTACGGCGGCTATGGGGTCGAGCACACGCCACTCGGGCCCTAACACAATGGCGCCGCCTATGCCTACGGCGGTGCCTATGCTCGACAGGGCGTCGCTGCGGTGGTGCCAGGCGTTGGCTATGACGGCTTGCGACTCTACGCGGCGGCCTACGCGGGCGGTCCATTGGTAGATGAGCTCCTTGGACACTATTGAGAGTAGTGCGGCTACAAGGGCTATCATGCCGGGTTGGGCGAGTGTGTGGCCTTGGCACACGTGCACTATTTGGGTGGCGCCGCTCCACAGAATGCCTATGCCTACGGTCATGAGCATGAGGCCTATAAGGGCTGAGGCGAGGGTCTCGTATTTGCCGTGGCCAAAGTCGTGGTCAGCATCGCAGGGCTTGCCTGATATGCGCACAAAGAGTATGACTACTACGTCGGTGATGAAGTCGGAGAGTGAGTGTACGGCATCGGCTATCATGGCTGCACTGCCGCCTACTATGCCGGCTACAAATTTGAACACGAGCAGCAAAAAGTTTACTACGCTGCCCCATAGCGTGACGCGGAATATTTGGCGCTCGCGCTGTTTTTCGGTTGTTGCGCTTGTCATTGTTGCATTAGGGGTGTGTTTGTGGTGGGGGCAAAAAGAACTTTGCACCCACGCATTCTTTATTCACGGGTGCAAAGTTAATGTATTTATGGGTAGGGTGGTTGTGCGGACTGACGCTTTTTTAATGTGCTAATGTGGCAATATGCTAATATGCCAATAAGGGTGTGTCAAAACTCAATTTGTGCGGGCTGAAAGCCCAATGGTTGTTCATAGCCCTGGGCAAGCGAAGCGGCACCCAGGGTTATACGTCACGTGATGCAATGACGCCCTGTAAGGGCAAAAGTG
>ULZA01020342.1_pt1 | contig 49129 bp, 37 predicted proteins | sample 1962681 | NCBI WGS metagenome assembly ULZA01 (sample SAMEA4835877, study PRJEB28245) | human gut metagenome | biome: gut microbiome; material: fecal sample | place: Denmark | collected 2008 | reverse complement strand
AATTTATTTTGTATGAAAAGTTTTAGCGGACAGCAATAATTGTATATAAACGTAAAAGCGTCACCTACTATGGCAAAAGCCAAGTGGTGACGCTTTTACGTTTTTACTCTTTTACTTTTAAAATCCCTTTTTACTTTTTTACTCTTTTACTCTTTTACTTTTAAAAGCACTTTCACCGCTTCGCCCACGGTAGGCACACCGCTCACCACCATATAGCGCTTGCCCCTCACTTCCTTGAGGTCGCAGCGGCGTGCGTTGGCAGCGATGTAGTTGAGAACCTTGCCAAATGTAGCACTCTTGTAGTAGGCAGAGTTGGGGTTGCTCACGAACTGCATCTGCATGCGGCCCTGCTTCAGAATAATCTTCTCGCAGCCGAGACTCTTGCCGTAGCGGCGCAGCGGCACCACTTGCAGCAGTTCTTCGCCCTCGTGAGGCATAGCACCGAAGCGGTCGATGAGGCGCTGGCGGTAGGCGTCGAGCGCATCGTCGTCGCTGATGTTGTCGAGTTCGCGATAGAGCAGCATACGCTCCGCACTGCCCGGCACATAAGTGTCGGGGAAGTACATCTCGAGGTCGCTTTCCACGGCACAGTCCTCCACGAAAGCGTCGCCCGTGAGGTGGTTGCCCGCAGCCATCTCCTCGGCATACATATCGGCGAACTCGTCGTTCTTCAGTTCGGTGACAGCCTGGTTGAGAATCTTCTGATAAGTCTCGTAGCCAAGATCCTCCATGAATCCGCTCTGCTCGGCACCAAGTAGGTTGCCCGCACCGCGGATGTCGAGGTCTTGCATGGCGAGGTTGAAGCCGCTGCCCAGTTCGGAGAAGTTCTCCAAAGCCTCAAGGCGGCGTCGTGCCTCGGGCGTGAGCACCGACTTAGGCGGCGCAAGCAGGTAGCAGAACGCCTTGCGATTGGAACGTCCCACGCGACCGCGCATCTGGTGAAGGTCGGAGAGTCCGAAGCGGTGGGCGTCGTTGATGATGATTGTGTTGGCGTTGCTTATGTCGATGCCGTTCTCGACGATGGTCGTAGAGAGCAGCACATCGTAGTCGTAGTTCATGAAGCCGATGAGAATCTTCTCAAGCTCCTCGGGCGACATCTGTCCGTGTCCGATAGCCACACGCGCGTCGGGCACGTATTTCTTTATGAGCGCAGCAATCTCGGGCAGGTTGCTGATGCGGTCGTTGACGAAGAACACCTGTCCGTTGCGCGACATCTCAAAATTGATGGCGTCGGCTATTATCTCATGCCCGTACACGCCCAGCTCGGTCTGCACGGGGTAGCGGTTGGGCGGCGGCGTGCGCATGATGCTCATGTCGCGAGCGCCCATCAGCGAGAACTGCAGCGTGCGCGGTATAGGCGTAGCCGACATCGTGAGCGTGTCGACATTGGTCTTCAGCTTGCGCAGCTTCTCCTTTGTAGACACGCCGAACTTCTGTTCCTCGTCGATGATGAGCAGTCCGAGGTCGTGCCACTCCACAGTCTTTCCTATCAGCTTGTGCGTGCCGACGAGTATGTCTATCTTGCCAGCCTTAAGGTCGGCAAGCACCTCGCGTGTCTGCTTCGCCGTGCGGGCACGCGAGAGATAGTCGACACGCACCGGCATGTTCTTCAGACGGTCTGAGAAAGTCTTGTAGTGTTGGAAGGCGAGCACCGTTGTAGGCACGAGCACCGCCACCTGCTTCGAGTCGCACGCCGCCTTGAACGCCGCACGTATCGCCACTTCGGTCTTGCCGAACCCCACGTCGCCACACACAAGGCGGTCCATCGGTCGGGCAGACTCCATGTCGGCTTTCACGTCGTGCGTGGCGCGCTGCTGGTCGGGCGTGTCCTCGTAGAGGAACGACGCCTCAAGCTCGTTCTGCAGGTACGAGTCGGCTGAATAGGCGAAGCCTTTCTCGTGGCGCCGCTTGGCGTATAGCTTGATGAGGTCGCGCGCAATGTCCTTGATGCGTTTCTTCGTGCGCTCCTTCAGCTTCTCCCATGCGCCGGTGCCGAGCGTGCTGAGTCGGGGCGGTTCGCCCGTGTCGCTGCGGCGATACTTCGATATCTTGTAGAGCGAGTGGATAGACACATCGACGATGTCGCCGCGCTGATAGTAGAGGCGTATCATCTCCTGATAGGAGTCGCCCACAGGCACACGCACCAAGCCGCCGAACTTGCCGATGCCGAAGTCGACGTGTACGATGAAGTCGCCGGGTTCCATCTCCTGCAACTCCTTCATCGTGAGCGCCATCTTGCCCGTGCGGGCTGCGTCCGACTTAAGGTTGTACTTGTGGAAGCGGTCGAATATCTGATGGTCGGTGAAGAAGCACAGACGCAGATCGTTGTCGGCGAAACCCTCGTGCAGAGTGCGGTTGACGGGGGTGAAGGGGAGATTCGAGTTTTGAGTTTTGAATTTTGAGTTTTGAGTTTTTCTGCGCATCTGCTGCAACTCCTCACTGTCGAAAATATCGCGCAGGCGCTGCGTCTGCTTCTCCGAGTCGGCGAGGATGTAGAGCCGGTAGCCCTGCAAGAGATAGTCGTCGAGCGTCTGAGTGAGCAGACTGAAGTTCTTGTGGAAAAGCGGCTGCGGCGAGATGTGAAACTCGATAGACACCTGCGGCGTGCCCGAAGGCTGTGCGCCGAACTCGACGAGGCGGAAGCGGCATATCTCCTCGCGGAATTTAGACGGCGACACGAGGTTGTTCTCCTTGCGCATGTCGCGCATTATCTGCTGCTGCTCTACCTCTGTAGCTCCCTCCAAGCGCTCGGTCATGGCTTGCTGCGAGAAGCCGTCGTTGTATATCTTCTCGATGGTAGAACAAAGGTAGAGACGGTCTTTCATCACGAGCAGAGCGTCTTCGGGCAGAAGCGACGTAAACGGTTGCTTTTCTTCTGTGAGCTGCGCCAGTTCGGGCACGATGCGCACCTGCTGTTTCGAGTCCTTCGAGAGCTGGTCTGCCACCTCGAACGTGCGTATGGTGTCTACCTCGTCGCCGAAGAAGTCGATGCGGAACGGCAGCTCCGACGAGTAGGAGTAGACGTCGATGATGCTTCCGCGCATGGCGAACTGCCCCGGCTCGTAGACATAGTCGACCTCCTTGAAGCCGAACTCGCGCATCTTGCGTCCAAGGTCGGCAAAGTCGACGATGTCGCCCACGGCAATGTTGATGGTGCGCTCGTCGAGGCGGCGCTTCGACACCACAAGTTCGCTGAGCGCCTCGGGACAGGTGACGACATACAAGGCGTCGCCGGCTGTCTGTGCCGAGAGTCGGCTCAGCGTCTCGGTGCGCAATATCTCGTTGGCGGCGTCGCGCTGTCCGTACTTCACCGCACGACGGTACGACGACGGGAAGAACAGCACGTTCTCGGTGCCGAGTATTTGCGTGAGGTCGTGGTAGAAGTAGCCTGCCTCCTCGTTGTCTTGCAGAACGAAAACGGCAGTGAGAGTTTTGAGTTTTGAGTTTTGAGTTTTGAATTGTTGCGACGGAGCGTCGCAATTTTGAGTCTTGGGCTTTGAGTTTTTCTTCCCGTTAACTCGTTCGGCTACGGCTGAGAAAAACACAGGAGCCGATGAGGCAAGTAGTCCACTAAGGAATACATGCCTCACCGACTCGTCGCTGATTGCTTTCAAAAAAGCCCCGCACTGAGGCAGGGCTGTATATACATTACTGATTTCTCTTATTTCCATAGGAATAGGGTGGGTGGTTTAGTGTTTCGCCTCAGGGTACTTTCTGAACCAGCCGTCCCATCTGAGTCGCATCACGCCGAAGAACGCTTCGCCGAAGATGCCGCCGCTCATCTTGCTCACGCCCTCGCGACGGTTGACGAAGATTACCGGCACCTCCTTTATCTTGTAGCCCATCTTGTAGGCAGTGAACTTCATCTCTATCTGGAAGGCGTAGCCCTTGAAACGAATCTTGTCGAGGTCGATAGACGAGAGCACGCAGCGGCGGTAGCATTTGAAGCCGGCTGTGGTGTCGTGCACCTTAAAGCCCGTAACCATACGCACGTACTTCGAAGCGAAGTAGCTCATAAGCACGCGACCGATAGGCCAGTTGACAACGTTCACGCCGCTCACGTAGCGCGAACCGATAGCCACGTCGTAGCCCTCGTCGTGGCAGGCGCTGTAGAGGCGCGGCAGGTCGTTGGGGTCGTGAGAGAAGTCGGCGTCCATCTCGAAGATGTAGTCGTAGCCGTGCTCAAGCGCCCACTTGAAGCCTGTGATGTAGGCTGTGCCGAGGCCCAGCTTGCCGCTGCGCTCGAGGATGAAGAGGCGGTCGGCGAACTCGTCGCTGATGAGGCGCTTCACGATGGCTGCGGTGCCGTCGGGACTGCCGTCGTCGATTACAAGAATGTGGAAACACTTCTCAAGTGCGAACACCGCGCGTATTATCTTCTCGATGTTCTCCTTCTCGTTATATGTCGGTATGATTACGATACTGTCGCTTTTGTTCATAGTCTTGCTGTTGAAATGGTTTTACATTGTCAACTCGTAACTCGTCTACTTGTAACTCGTTTACTTGTCAACTGGTCAACTAAAATGCAAATGTACGAAATGTATTCGACACAAGTGCGCTTGTTGCGTTAAAAAACGTGTTTTTATGCGTCTTACTGGTCGGGATTCTCTACAAAACCCTGATATTTCTCCTCAAGTCCGCTCATCACCACCTTGTAGCTCTCTTCTTCAAGATACTTGATGTTGTCTGCACCCTTGCCAATAGGCTGTATCGGCTTGTGGATAGTGAGGCGCAGCGGATGCCATACCACCCACTTCATGTCGCGTGTACGAGGCATGACGTCGAACGAGCCGTTGATGGTGAGCGGCACTACGGGCAGCTCGATGTCGTCGGCGAGCATGAATGCGCCGCGCTTGAATACGCCCATGTGTCCTGTGAACGTGCGCGCTCCCTCGGGGAATACAACGAGCGACATGCCGCCCTGCAGCGTCTGTCGTGCGCTGTCGTATGTGGCGCGTATCTTGCTTGCGCCGCGCTTGTCGACGAAGATGTGGTGAGCAGCCTCGCACGCCTTGCCTACGAACGGCATCTGGCGTAGCTGGCGCTTCATCATCCACTTGAAGTTGCGGCACAGGAAGCCGTAGATGAGGAAGATGTCGAACGCTCCCTGGTGGTTGGCTACGAACACGTACGACTGTCCTTTCACAAGATTCTCGCGTCCTTCAACCTTCACCGGCAGCATGAGTATGCGTATGATGAACTGTGCCCACCACTTGCCAGGATAGTAGCCCCAGAAGTGGCCGTTGCCCAATGAGCAACCTATTATCACTATCAGACTTGTTATGACGGTATAGATAGCTATCAAGGGGAGAGCTATCAGAAGCTGGTATGTACGATACAGATATTTCATTGCTTGTTTTTTATTTTTATTCTATTTTATAAGCCGAACTAAGCCTTCTTGGGCCGAACTAAGCCTTTTTATTAAGCCGGACTAAGCCTTTTTAAGCCTTCTTGGATTCTTGCTAAGCCCTCCCCGATGGGGAGGGTTGGGAGGGGCTTTATTTTACTTTTAACGTGATTTCCACAACCTCCGGCTTCATGTGAAAGCGGAACGGTATGAAGGCGCCAACGCCAGTAGACACATACAGATAGCGGTTGCCCTCTTTGTAGAGTCCGGCATCTTCTGTGTTCACGACGCTTGTCGGTCGCCAGCCGAACAACGAGAGCTGTCCGCCGTGCGTGTGTCCGCTCAGCGTAAGTTGCGCGTTGCACTGCGGCAGAATGTGTCGGCGCCAAGCCGACGGGTCGTGCTGCATCATGATGACGAACGACTTCGGCGATATGCCGTGCAGCGCCTTACGGTAATCAGCCTTCGCCGGGAACGGCGGGCGTCCGTCGTTCTCAGTTCCTGCTATCACTATAGAGTCGGCTCCGCGGCGCAGTATGCGGCGTTCGTTGAGTAGCAAGTCCCAGTTCATCGAACCTTCCAGCGAGCGCGTCAGGCGTTCCATTTCACTTCTCTGCTCTGCGGTGGCAGTCTTCACGTAGTCGGCGTAGTCGTGGTTGCCGAGTACGGAGAAGATGCCGTCGACAGGATGCAGATGTATCAGCGTGGCCGTGAAGCTCACAGCCTCCTGCGGACGCATGTTGAGCAAGTCGCCCGTGAAGAGCAGCGCGTCGGGATGCAGTTCGTTCACCTGCGCCACTATGCGCCGTGCGAACTCCTGCTTCATCGAGCCGAGGTGCATGTCCGAGATCTGCACTATGCGGTAGCCGTCGAAGGCTTGCGGCAGGTTGTCGAACTCGAGTGTGACGCGCTTCACGTGCAGCTGGTCGGGTCCTACCATCGTTCCCATGAACAACACGTATAACCATCCGAGCACAAGCACCAATCCTGTGTGGTTGCCCCAGTTCTTGCGCTGCTTCAGCAGTCGCTTCACAGCCATGCCTGCAAGCGAAGCCAGAGTGAAAATCACCTTCGGCACGATGAGCAGACCTATCATGAACAGATACACGTTGAAGAACGTGAGGTTATTCGGCGCGAAGTTGCGCATCATAGAGTAGGCAGCTGTGCATGCAAGCATAGCGGCTCCCGGCACCCACCACAACAGGCGCATCCACAGCGTTATGTCTCTGCGTCGGCGCAGATAGCGCATGTAGATGTACAGGTCGGGCAGCAGCGTGAGTAGCAGTATGAGTATTGATATTCTTGCTATCATTGTTTCTTTTCTTAACTGTCGATTGAGTTGTTCTTACTTAAACAGTCAACCGTTTTATTTTTTAATAAACGACCGTTCATATTAGAATTTATAACAGTTCTAACCGAACAGGTGTCCTGCTTTTTACTTCAAGAATCGGCGAATCAGTTCGACCGGCAGTTCGCGTCGTCGGGCATAATCGCGCAGTTGGTCTTCGCCGATGCGTCCAAGCTCGAAGTAGTGCGCCTTCGGGTGTGCGAACATCAGTCCCGAAACCGACGCATGAGGCTTCATGGCGCCACTCTCTGTGAGCCGGATGCCAATCTGCTTGAGGTCGATAAGCCGGTCGATGATGAAGTTGACGCTTGTGTCGGGCATCGACGGATAGCCCACAGCCGGACGAATGCCTTGGAAGTCCTCGCGCAAAAGTTCGGCTACCGACAGATTCTCGTCGGGAGCATATCCCCAAATCGACCGTCTCACCTCCATGTGAAACACCTCAGCCGTGGCTTCAGCGAGTCGGTCGGCGAGTGTCTGCGCCAGCATACGCTGGTAGTCGTCGGCAAGAAAGTCGTGCTCCAACGCCAAGTCGACCGTTGTGGCGAACACTCCGATGTGGTCTTTCACGCCCGAAGATAGCGGACGTATGAAGTCGGCGAGCGAAAGGTTCGGTTCGCCCTCCCGAGTAGGATGCTGTTGGCGCAGCATAGGCATGCGCACATCGCCGATAAGGATATCGTCGCCGTCGCTGTTGGCGTCGAACAACCCGAAAGCAGCGTGCGTTCTGTAGCGCTTCCCCAAGCGGTCGAGCATCTGTTCTGCCTCCGCCCGCATCTTGTCCTTCGCCTCCTGCGGCTTGCCCGACAGTCCCCAGGCGAAGAAGAAGTATATCCAGTTGATGTACGGGCGCAGCGTAGAGATGTTGTAGTCGGTGTATTTCAACATCGTTAGTTACCTGAATTGTTTTTCTATTTGTATAAACCCTGCTTGAGCCTACTCTCTGAAGCGCACAGCCTCACCGCGACTCGCCGAGTCGAACGCCCAGTTATTATATATAATGTGTCCGTTGCACATCGTAGTGCGCACCTGCCACTGGTAGGTGTGACCCTCCATCGGGCTCCATCCGCACTTGCTCTGTATAGTCTCCTTGGTAACGGTCCACGGAGCGTCGGGTCTTACAATCACGAGGTCGGCCTTGTAGCCCTTACGCACAAAGCCTCGCTTCGATACCTCGAAGAGCTTTGCGGGGTTGTGCGCCATTAGCTCCACGAGACGCTCCATGCTGAGCACGCCCTTGTCTACGAGTTCGAGCATCGTAACGAGCGAGAACTGCACCATAGGCATACCCGAAGCGGCGCGTGCGCAGCCGCCCTCCTTGTCCTTAAGCAGATGTGGTGCGTGGTCGGTGCCGATGGTCGTTATGCGTCCGTCGGTGAGAGCGTGGCGTAGAGCGTCGCGGTCGGTCGCAGTCTTGATAGCAGGATTGCACTTGATGCGAGTTCCGAGACGCGCATAGTCGTCCTGTGTGAACACGAGGTGGGCTATCACAGCTTCAGCCGTGATGCGTGGCGAAGTGCCGAACAGCTGCAGCTCGCGCTCCGTGGTCATGTGAGCCACATGCAGACGAGCGCCGGTTTCTTCTGCCAGTGCTACGGCGCGCTTTGTCGATTCGTAGCAGGCTTCCTCCGAGCGAATCTCCGGATGATGCTCTACGGCAGGGTCGTCGCCGTACAGCTTCTGCGCGCGCTTCATGTTGCGGTTGATGATGTCGGTGTCCTCGCAGTGAGCCATGATAGGCAGTTTCGCCTTCTCGAACAGCTCGTGCAGCACATCCTGACGGTCTACGAGCATATTGCCCGTAGACGAACCCATGAACAGCTTTATGCCGGGCACGAGGTGCGGGTCGATGGCAGTCACGCAGTCGATGTTGTCGTTGGTGGCTCCGATGAAGAAGCCGTAGTTGACGTGCGACTTGTTTCGGGCGTCGTTCATCTTTGCGTCGAGCGCTTCGAGTGTTGTGGTCTGCGGCTTCGTGTTCGGCATGTCGAAGTAGGTTGTCACTCCGCCGTAAGCCGCAGCGCGGCTCTCTGTCTCCATGTCCGCCTTCTCTGTAAGGCCGGGGTCGCGGAAGTGGACGTGGCAGTCGATAACTCCAGGCATAACAAAACACCCCGTGGCATCCACGATGTTATCGTAGTCGCCACGAGGTGTTTCTGTACCTTCTATAATGTCTGTAATGGTGTCGCCGTCGACAACGACGGATGCTACGCGAGTAGCTCCCTCGTTGACCAGCTTACCACCAAATACTAATGTCTTCATATATCTTGGATGATAGTTATTTATCGTGTTTAGCGCCGTTACTCGGCAGCAGCAGGCTGCGCCAGTTGGTTAGGCGTCGGTCCGTCGGGCATCGGCTGTGCGGGCGCTGCACCGGCGGACGCTGCGTTCATGTCCTTCATGCCGTTCATGATAGCCTGGTTCTCCAGAGCCTTTTGGTAGAAGTCCTTCACGTACGGGTCGTTCTTGAACTTGTCTGTAGCCTTGCTCATGATGTCCTCTATCCACGGTGTGAGTTCGGGGTAGCGGTAGCCGATAGTCATCATGAAGAACACGCCCGGTCCGAGCACGTTGTCGAAGTTCTCGGTGACGAACGTTGTGACGAGCTTGTCCTCTTCGGCGGTGAGTCGCATCGCTTCGTCGTTGAGTTTGCGTGTCACGGCGTCCATGTCGCTTCCGTCCATTATGGCGCGGTCGTGCGTGTGCAGCAGTTCTGCCTCCTGGTTCTTCAGTTGGTTGTACTTGTTGAAGAACTTGAACAGCTCGTCGTTGAGTGGAGTGCCGCTAACGATCTGCTGAGTGTTGTCGAGCTTGATGGTGATGTCGCCACTTTCTATCACGAGCGGCAGTATGCTCTCGTCGTCCATGAAGATATTGGCGAGACGCACCGTGTCGAACGTTCCACAGAACTGGAACTGGCCGTGTACCACGTCGCACGAGTCGATCTTCTTGAAGTCGTTGTTGCTAAGCACCTTCAGGTAGAGCATGCGTCCGTCGAGCGTAGACACGTTCGACGATCCCTGAATGTTGTACGAGCTGGAGCACGATGCCAGTGTTATTATACCGAGTAAAGCGTAGAGTAGCTTCTTCATCATCTTTGGTTTTAAAAAAAAATGTTGGTTTCTTGTTGTCTTCTTTTATTCTTTGTCTGTAGCGGAAGCCTCTTCCTGCTTCTCTTCGGCGTCTTCCTTCGCTTCCTCCTTCTTCAGTTCCGACGCGATGCGGTGCATAGAGTACATCTCGAGGATGGCGGCTGCGAGCAGCAACATCACCCACTTGTTGTAAATGAGGTTGAAATATGTCACGGGGTTGGAGAACGAGTCTCTGAGCCACATGTTTGCGCTGTCTACCATGAGCAGACCTGCCAATACGAAGAAGATGTCGGCGAAGGTCATTATCTTCTTCAGTCGCTTGATGGTGGGGTTCTGTCCTTCGTACGCCTGGTTCACCTGCATTGCTGCGAAGAGCAGTGCACCCAGCAGGTATATCCAGCAGACAATCTGCTGTGCGAACATGAACACGAAGCATCCGGCTCCGATGACCATCAGTATGCCTCCCGTGAGGAAGAGCGCGCTTTGTAGTGTATTTAGTTGTTTCATTATTGTTCTTCTTTAGCTTGTTCGGGCTTGGGGTCGTCGCTGAGCACATAGATATCCTCGTCGTCGGCTTTCATGAAGTAGCGTTCGCGAGCAATCTTCTGGAACTCCTGCGTACCTTTTCGCATATCTTTAAGCTTTTTCAGGTCGCTTTCGTTCTGCGCGTTGTACTTGTCTATCTCCTCCTCCAGGTCGTTTATCTGCATTTCGAGCTGGAAGCGGTGAAGAAAGCTGTTCTCGTCGACGAAACCTACGGTAAGAATACCGATGATTATAGTGATGGCATATTTATAGTGGCTTATTAGAGCCAGAATGAGTTTCAAACGCCCCATTTGTCCTTTATTATATATAATGTATTACTGGTAAAGACACGTCAGTCGCTGCAGACTGGTCTTTATTACATGCAAACTTACTACAAATTTTTCATATTTCGACTGCTGCGCCCATTTTTTAGGGTTTATTATATAAACGGATTGTTTGGATATGCAAAAAATAGTTAACTTTGCATCGGTTCAAAAATCAGGAATAACAACATCAATAGTAAGTAATATGAAGAAATTCATTGGAGTAGCCTTGGCTGCAGCGTGTGCTTGCCCTTCGCAAGCCGCTGGCGAGCAGACCAAGCTCGACACTACCCGTGTGAACAACCTCAACGAGGTGGTAGTGAAGGCTGTGAGAGCCCCGAAGAGTTCACCATTTGCAGTAGAGAACATCAAGAAGACCGAGCTTGAGCGCTTTGCATCTTCAGGCAAGGAGCTGCCTATGCTCTTCGCCCGCACACCGGGTGTGCTCGCATGGAGCGAGAACGGCGTGGGCACCGGCACCGTCTATATGCGTATGCGTGGCGCTGCCGACAGCCGCATCAACGTCACGGTAGACGGTGTGCCTCTCAACTCGCCCGAAGACCAGTGCGTGTTCTGGGCTAACATGAACAGCTACGCAGCTCTTATGGGCAGCGCGCAGATACAGCGTGGCGTGGGCGCGTCTACCAACGGTGACGGAGCCTTCGGCGGTTCGGTGTCGCTCGCTACAGCCGCTCCGTCGCTTAAGCCTACCGTAGAGGTGACGGGTTCTTACGGCTCGTTCAACACATATCGCGTCGGAGGCAACTTCTCCACAGGTCTGCTTGCCGACCACTTCATCATCGACGGCGCTTATCACGAGACCAACACCGATGGATACATCCACGGCACAGGCGGACGCTCTGGCTCTTACTACGGCGGACTGACTTGGCTCGGCGACCGCTTCAAGGTGTCGTATAAGAACATCGGCAACTTCGAGCACACGGGTCAGGCGTGGAACGGCGTTGCGGCGTGCAACTACGACGGCGATACCGACCTCAAGGCGTGGGGCATCAACAGCTATAAGGATATGTGGAAGCACGGACTGGGCAAGTTCAACTCGCTCTACGAGGAACTTGTAATACCGATGGACGACAACTGGGCTGCCGATCCTACAAAGCCGCTCACCACAGAACGCTACAAGATGCGCGACGGATCGTACTGGAAGCAGACTACCGACAACTTCGAGCAGAGCCACAACATACTCAACTTCACCTGGCAGCCTGCCGACATGCGCTGGAGCCACTCCGTAACGGCTCACTACACATACGGCTACGGCTACTACACCGAGTTCAAGAAGGACACAAAGCTGGCTTCTAAGTTCGGCATCAACGAGATGTACGAGAAGAATGGCGAGCTGAAGCCCGTGAAGTCGGACGCTATACGCAAGAAGGGCCTTACACAGAACAACTACGGCGCTCTCTACAACGTCAACTACAAGGACGCTCTGTGGGACGTAATGGGCGGCTTCAGCATGCAGCTCTTCCGTTGCAACCACTGGGGCAAGGTGACGTACATCGCTGACGAGGCTCTTGAGAAGAAATACTTCACCGACGGCAGATACAAGTACTACGACTCGGACGCCAACAAGAACGACTGGAGCTGGTTCTTCAAGGCTAACCGCAAGTTCGGCAACGGCTGGAACTGGTTCCTCGACATGCAGATGCGCTACGTCAACTATAACACCGACGGACTCAACGACCACTTCGAGCAGGGCGCCGACGGCAACTACAAGAACCAGAGCATCGACATCAACGAGAACTACTTCTTCGTGAACCCGAAGGCTGGCATCAGCTACGACGCCAACGGACACAAGGCTTACGCTTCTATAGCTTACGCCAACCGCGAGCCCGAGCGCAACAACTTCACCGACAACATCGGCTACGGCAATCCGTCGCCGGAGCGTCTGCTCGACTTGGAGTGGGGTTATCAGTATCAAGGCGAGAACTGGTTCGCAGGTGTCAACTTCTACTACATGAAGTACGTCAACCAGTTCGTAATGACCGGCGAGAAGAGCGACATCGGCGAGTCGCTGACACGCAACATCAAGGACTCTTACCGTCTCGGTGCTGAGGTGTCTGCAGGCTGGAGCCCGCTGTCTTGGCTCTCTCTTGAGGGCAACGCCGCTCTGAGCCGCAATCGTCTGAAGAACTTCAAGGAGTGTGTGGAAAGCTGGGACGGTCCTGCTGTATGGAACACATACAAGAGCTCTACCATAGCATTCTCGCCGTCGGCTATCCTCAACGGCTTCGTCGACGTTCACTTCGCTGGCTTCCGCGCTACATGGCACACCAACTTCGTGAGCAAGCAGTATCTCGACAACACCGAGAGCTCTGAGCGCTCGCTGCCGTGCTACTCGCAGACCAACGTCAACGCTTCGTACACGTTCAACTTCGCTAAGCGTGTGCTCGGCTTGAAGCAGGTGGTGCTCGGTGCCGACTTCAACAATATCTTCGACCGCCACTACGCTGCGTCTGGCTACGTCTACTACGACTGGTATAACAACAACAAGCGCAACTCTACCGTGGCTTACATCCCGATGGCTGGCTTCAACTGCCTCGGAACCGTAACGCTGAAGTTCTAAAAAAAGCCCCTCCCCATCCCTCCCCGTCGGGGAGGGGGCGCAGGGCAGAGTTATATATGCTTTGCTTCTTTTTTAAAAAGGTTGCAGGGCAGAGTTATATATGCTTTGTTTCTTTTTAAAAAGGTTGCAGGGCAGAGTGATACATGCTTTGTTTCTTTTTAAAAAGGTAGCAGGGCTAAGCATACATTCTTATAATTTAATAATTCAATCCTCTCTCTCCTCCCCGATGGGGAGGTCGGGAGGGGCTGTTTTTTTTAATTGTTATGACTGAATTTCTCTCCACTCATTGGCTCGACATTGTAACGACAATACTCGGGCTAATCTATCTCGTCCTCGAATATCGTGCGAGCATAGCGCTTTGGGTAGTGGGCATCGTGATGCCTGCTATGGATATCTATCTCTACTGGAGCCACGGACTCTACGGCGACGCTGGCATGGCTGTCTACTACACGCTGGCTGCGATATACGGCTACGCCGTGTGGAAGTTCGGGGCGAAATGGAAGCGAATGCTGAAGCGTAAGGCTTCTGGGGCAGCAGGCTCAAACGCAGCCTCAAATGCTGCTGTTTCTGATAAAGCGGTAGACTCTGACGGCTCTTGTAGCGCCGTGGATGCTGCAGGCGGTTCTTCCGAAGAGCTTCCGATAACGTTCTTCCCGCGCCGTCTTATCCTGCGCACGCTCGGCTTCTTCCTCCTCGCATGGGCTGCTACCTATTACGTTCTCGTAGCTTACACCAACAGCACTGTGCCCTTGCTCGACGCGTTCACCAACGCTCTCAGCTTTGTCGGCTTGTGGGCTTTGGCGCGCAAGTACGTAGAGCAGTGGCTGTTCTGGATAGCCGTAGACGTGGTCTGCTGCTATCTGTATGTGGTGAAAGGCATACCATTCAAGGCTGGGTTGTACGGCCTGTATGTCGTGATAGCGGTCATGGGATACATAAAGTGGAAGGGCCTTGCGAAAAAGGCATAACTCATCTGGATGCTCTAGGGAAACCTGGGGCATCCTTTTTGTTTTAGGGGGCTGGGCTGGCTAGGGTTCTAGGTTGGCTAGGGGGTCTGGGTTGGCTAGGGTTCTAGAAAGCCTAGAAAGCCTAGAGCTCCTAGCTCCCCTAGCTTTCAAAGCCTTTGAGCTTTTCCTTCAGCCCTTTTATCTCTGCCTCCTGCCTATAATACGCCTTCAGCGCTCTTTGCTTTATATCCTCGAAGGCTGCCTTCCATTTCGCAGCCTCCGCCTGCGCTTCGGCAAGAGCCTGCTTCAGGCGTGCGTCCTGCTGCTGTCGGTAGGCGGTGCGGGCGCGGTGCATGCGCTCCTTGATGCCACCCTCGGTGATGAACTCCTGCTCAAGCTTCTTCAGAAACGACATCATCATCTTGTCGATGAAATGGCAGAGCGTGATGGCGTAGTTGCACATCTGTTCGTCGCTCCATTGCTGGAAGAACGGAGCGTAGTCGGGTAGGCGGTTGTGGTGGCGGCAGTAGTCGAGCATATCGGTGTAGCGCTGGTCGCCCGCAACGTAGAACTGCAGGTGGCGCGACTTGATATAGTCCTCGAAGTCTTCGCGCAACTCCTTCAGCGAGGCGCGTGCCACGTTGAGCAGCTTCAGCTGCATCTCCGTAGATGCCACACCGTCAGCCAAACCCTCGACGATGTTCTGCTTGCAGGAGCGTGCCGCCTGAATCACCTGGTCGCGCGTTCGGTCTTTGTATAAATGAATGAAGCGGTCGCAGAAAGCGAACGCCAGCTGATACACCACATCCGACTTCTGGTAGAAGTAGAGCGTGTCCCAGTTGCGCTGCTGATTCAGTACGTGTAGAGTGTTCGGGTCTTCAGCCATAGCGGGTTAATAGTTTGATTGTCTGTCGCAAATTTAAGGAAAAATGTAAAGAGGCACAAGAGTATACATAACAAATTCACATTTATTTCGTACTTTTGTCCGTCGAAACATACATGTTCAGCCGGCAGACAACGTCGGCTGGGAAATACACGATAATTATGGACAATCCTTCAGACACAATAAAGGCTACTTTTGATTCGGCGACTGCCACTTCGGACAACACAGAATTTCTTGCGTCGCTCCAGCCCGACGCCTTCGACGCCGTGATAGTAGCCGGCGGCGACTTCCCTACGCACCATGTTCCGCTTGCCGTGATGGAGCGTGCACTGATGCTTGTGGCATGCGATTCGGCAGGCGAGGAACTCGTACGCCGTGGCTACAAGCCGACGGCTATAGTGGGCGACTGCGACTCGATGTCGGCGGAGTTTCGTGCGGAGCATGCAGACATTATATATAAGGTGGAGGAGCATGAATACAACGACCTCACGAAGGCTACGCGGTTCTGCACGGAGCGCGGTTGCCGCCGCATTGCCTACGTCGGAGCAACGGGCAAGCGCGAGGACCATACGCTGGGCAACATCTCGCTGCTCGACTTCTACCGCCGCGAGCTGCATGTAGACGCCCTGATGCTCACCGACTACGGTGTGTTCATCCCGGCTGCGGGCGAAACCGCAATAAGTACCTTCGCCGGACAGCAGATAAGCATCTTCAACCTCACATGCACGCAGCTCGATGGCGACGGACTGCGCTGGCAGCCTTACGCCTTCTCCGCACTCTGGCAGGGTACGCTCAACGAGGCGCTTGACGAGAGCGTCACGTTGCGTGGCGACGGAAACTACATAGTGTATGCTGCTTACAAATTGTAGTCTATTTTTGACATATTGCCACCTCGTAGTGCATAATCGAAACGTAAATCGGCGTGTGAAAGTAAAATAAGTCATTTTAATTGCAAAATGTCGGTCTAAGTGTCAATTCTTGTGCGAAAATTCACTTTAGGCGATATTTTGTGTTTAATTATGAAATGTGTTGAAGAACGTTAAATGCGTGAAGTTTTCTTGAGAAATGTTTGGAAGTTATAAAAACATTTCCTAAATTCGCAATTGAAAAACTAATTCTTCTCAAAAGAAGAGGTTTATCACAGATACAAATAGCATTTGCTATTGAAGCAAACTGACGACACAGACAAGACGATGACGCAAACAGACGAAAAGAGAAACCAAGACGACGCAAACTGACGAAAACGATAAATTTCAAACTGAAGCAATCAACGACGCAAACTGACGAAAATACAAAAACAAAACTGGAGCGGCTTTCGCTACAGATAGCCTTCCACACAAAACCCAAAATCAAAAACCAAACCCCAAAAGGAGTTACTGGCACACGACGGAGAAATTGTATCCTCTCGAAACCGCCTACTTGAGGGGAACCCTTACAAACTGAATAACTAAAAAGGAGTAGTCTTTCCAAACCAACCGATAGACATTCCAACATATATAAACTAAACAACAAAAAGGAGTTGCTTATGAAACGACTTGTATTTGCACTATTAATACTGTTCTGCGGCAACGATATGTCAGCCCAGACATATACAAAGGAAGTCTGCGTAAGATTCCCGGTGGCATCAAGCGTGCTCAATCCTAACTTCGGTGACAACGCAGCAAGTCTCGCAGAAATAGTCAAGTTCCTTACTGACGTGCAGAAAGACAGCACCTTGGAGCTGACCAGTGTGAAATTCTGCGGCTCGGCATCGCCCGAAGGTGGACCTCTTCTCAACCAGCGTCTCACCGAAAGACGCTGCGCCAACATGGAGCGCTACGTTCGCGAGCGAGTGCAGCTGCCCGACGCAATAGTGTCGAAGTGCGAGTGCTCGGAGATGTGGCAGAAGCTGGCTTACTTCGTAGAGAAGTCGGACATGCCGTACAGAGACGAGGTGTTGCACCAGATACGCGAGACCGATGAGTTCACATACAACTCGAAGGGAGTTCTGGTAGACAGCCGCAAGAAGCGCCTCATGGACCTCAACTACGGACGCACATGGAACTACATGCTGCGCGAGTTCTTCCCCGCAGTGCGCAACGCCAGCCTCATATCTGTCTACATCGAGCAGAAGCCAACCGTGGTAGACAACCAAAAGGCAGAAGTGATTGTTCCGGAAGAACCCGTAACACAGGAGCCGCAAGTAGAGGAGCTCGCACCTGAGCCTGAGCGCCGAAACGCATACCTCGCCATCAAGACCAACATGCTCTACGACGCGCTCGCAGTACCGAACATAGGCATGGAGTTCTCGCTCGGAAAGCGCTGGTCGATAGCAGCCGACTGGATGTACGCATGGTGGAACAACAACCATCACCACAACTACTGGCGCATCTACGGCGGAGGCATCTCGCTGCGCAAGTGGTTCGGCAAGGCATCGAAGGTGAAGCCGTTGCAGGGACACCACCTCGGCATCAACGCACAGGCGTTCACCTACGACTTCGAGCTCGGCGGAAAGGGATACATGGCAGGCATACCCGGCGGAACACTTTTGGACCGCACAAGCTACGCAGTAGGAGCCGAATACGGCTACTCGCTGCCGATAGCAAAGCGCCTGAACATCGACTTCAGTGTTGTGGCAGGATACATGGGCGGACGCTACTACGAGTACGAGCCGCTGGACGGACACTACGTGTGGAAAGCCACGAAGAACCGCCACTGGATAGGCCCTACAAAGGCTGAGGTGTCGCTCGTATGGCTCTTGGGACATGGAAACTACAACAATAAGAAGAAAGGAGGCGACAAATGATTAAGGTCATATTTAAACGCAATGTTACGAGAATCGCAACGGCGTTTGCTCTGGTTGCCATGACAGCATTGTCATCTTGCGAGCACAAGGATTTGTGTTTCGACCACGACTCTCATTCTCCTAAGTACAAGTTCCGTGTAGAGGCAACATATCAGCAGGAGTGGGAGATACGCAGCGACGGAAGCACCGACTGGAAGAACTTCTCTGCATGGGTCGACACATACGGTATGCAATACGACGACCTCAGACCGCTCATACCCGCCGGTCTCCGAATGCACGACTTCCCGGCTCTCGGACCGAGCGACATGATCAACATGCCGGCTCAGGGCGACGTAGTAGGTCTCCGACCGGGCAAGCACCAGCTGCTGTTCTACAACAACGACACCGAGTATATCGTGTTCGACGACATGTACTCGTACGCAGCAGCCAAGGCTACAACCCGAACACGCACACGAGCTTCGTTCCTCGGCAATCCGTTCCTGAAACAGACCGACGCCAAGGAGCCTACGGTGGCAATGCCCGACATGCTCTACGGCAACTTCAACGAGGAGTACACATCGGAGCGCACGGTGGAGGAGACGGTGATGCCTGTCACGATGCACCCGCTCGTGTTCAAGTACCTTGTTCGCTACGAGTTCAGCAAGGGTCTGCAATACGTAGGGCTGGTGCGCGGAGCACTCTCCGGAATGGCATCAGCCGTATACCTCAACAGCGGCAGGACATCAGCCGAGGCAGCAACGCTGCTTTACGACTGCACGCTGCAGCAATGGGGAGCACAGGCTATAGTTACATCGTTCGGAGTGCCCGACTATCCTAACGGCTACTACACATCTACACGAGCACCGCGCAGCCACGCGCTCAACCTCGAGGTGCGACTGAAGAACGGCATCATAAAGAACTTCTACTTCGACGTGAGCGACCAGATTGCAAAGCAACCGCAAGGCGGCGTAATCGTAGTGAAGGGCATCGAGATCTCTGACGAGGACGGCAAGCACGGCGGATCGGGCTTCGACGTAAACGTAGACGGATGGGGCGAGTTCGAGGACGTAGACATGCCGCTCAAGTAGCGCTACGCAGCTCAAGCAGAAACTGTACACGGTTTACAACTAAACTTTTCATATAACTTTATTTACTAATTTAAACTACATCATTATGAAGAATAATCTATTTTTAATCGGTTTGGCAGCAATCGGTATGTTGTTCACATCATGTAGCAACGACGAGACAGTAGAGAAAGCTAAGAATCAGAACGGCATTCAGTTCAAGAGCTTTGTAAATAACAGCACACGTGCGACAGACTTGACAACCGCTAACCTCACCGACTTCCAGGTTTGGGGTATCATGAAGAAGGACAACCAGATCGGCAAGCCGTTCGTTGGCACACAGGTTACCAAGGCTGGCGGCGCATGGTCTTATGGCGTACCGGTTTACTGGGAGAAAGGCTATCAGTATAGCTTCGTAGCTGTGGCTCCGGCTGATGCATTCGATATGGTAGAAGCTCCTGCCGACTACCAGGACTACGGCAAGGTTCAGTTCAACAACGGTAGAGGCGATACAGACCTTCTCTGGGCTGCCAAAGACAAGGGCCTCGTGACATGGGAAGACAATGCATGTCCGGCTGCTGTCGATCTGACATTCAACCACATGCTTTCACGCGTTCGTTTCAACTTCGTGAACGGTATGGACGACGGCTCTTTGCTCACCGTAAAGGACGTAAAGATCACAAACGCTTGCACAGAGGGTACTGTACAGCTCATTGATGCTAACGCAGGTAAGTTGGTATGGGAACCTTCAGGCGACGCAGCCCTTCTGTTCAACGACGCTCCAGAAACAGCATTCGCTCAGAGCGCAACTTGCACAACAGGTCACAAGTACATGATTCCGGCAGACAAGGCTTACAATGTAACATTCAAATTGGAGCGTGTACACAACGGCGTTGTTGACACCTACACCCACACTGTTGCCCTCACAAAGATGCAGATGGAGTCTGGCAAGAGCTACCAGTTCAAGGCTGAGTTCACATCACAGAACATCAATCCTGAAGGCGCACTCTGCCCGATCGTATTCACAGCTGACGTGAACGGATGGGACGCTTGGGGCGACGCAATCGACATGAACATGTAATAGTAGGAAATAACTAACACACGATGCGTCGAAAAGATACATCTGTGAACATCTAACACATCAGGTGTAGGGGGAACGCACAGTTCCTCCTTACACCCGCTCTTTTCTCTTAAAACCAATTAACCCATTTAATACGAACGAATATGAAAGGAATAAATATATTAAACATGACAGCAGGCATGGCTGCTGTGCTCCTGTCGGTGACACTCTTTTCATGCAGCAGCGATGTGCCGTACGAAAACACTGATTACAGCACAACAGACAATATCTGCTTCGGTATTTCTGATTCTGGCAACGGCACACGCGCCGCAGCCGCAAACGAAGCGATAACTACCGACCGTTATGTGCTACGCTCATCAGAATCGAGCGACACCCTCTGCGTGCGTGCTGTCGTAAGCGACGGAATAGGCAAAGCCGCCGCCAAGCATGCCACACGTGCTTCCATGCAGACCACGATGTACGACCAGTTCAACGTCGTAGCGCAGTTGAAGAAGTCTGACGGTAACATTGCTCCACGATACTACATGAACGAGGTAGCCACCAAGCAGGGCGTTGTTTGGCAACCCTCTTCGTCGATATACTACTGGCCCGACAACGGATCGCTCCGCTTCCTTGCATGGGCTCCTTTAGATGCAGAGCTTGACGAATCGCCGGTCAAGCCTTCAGAAGACGTAAACAAGACAACCATAAAGTACACCGTTCCGGCAGAACTCTCAAAGCAGCGCGACCTCGTGGCAGCTGCCACCGGCTACAACGCAAGTCCTGCGGGCGGAGTATGCGCTCCGGTATCGCTGCAGTTCAAGCATCTCTGCACAGCCGTTGTCGTGAAGACCGGCGCAACGATGGCGCCCGGCACGATAAAGAGCGTAACCGTTACCAACGTGCGCAACTCTGGAACGTACGACATGCTGAGCTCCGCATGGACACTCGACGACGCAACGACCAGCTACACCGTTTCGCCCAACATGGCTACAGGCAGCACCACAGCCGAAGGCACTAAGCTCAACGCCGACGACGCTACATTCATGCTGCTGCCGCAGACATTGGGTGCTGACAGCAAACTCGAAGTGATGTTCCACGACAACATCTCTGGCCGCGACCGCCTGCTCACAGCTTCTCTGAACGGCGCCGAATGGCCGATGGGCAAGACCGTTACCTATCGCCTCTCGATAACTCCAGAGTACGAGCTTGAGTTCACAACAGAACCGCAGGTGCAGGATGCTCACTATGTGATCTATCCTATCAAGATAAAGGTAGACCCAGGTTTGACCGGTGGTTGGAAATTGAAGTCAACATCGCCAAAGGTGACCTTACGTAAAAATCTCACCGAGTTAGAGGAAGTTGGCTATTGGATTGAGGAAGATCGTGGTACACAAACCATTGAAGGTACTGAGAGCGGTGACATAACTGTATATGCTTTCCTTGAAGAGAATGTCACTAATGCAGAGCGAGATGTTGTACTCGAATTGAGTCCTAAGGGATTCCCCTCAGCTACACCAGCCAAATTCACAATCAGACAGTTGTGTCCGAGTTGGAATGCCGATGGCTTGGGTTGCGAGCGCATTGAGGGTAAAAAATACCAATGGGGTTTCCTGTGGGGCGACAATATGAAGATGGTCTACACCGTTCCTGGTTGGATATTAAAGAAATGGTGGGTAGAGATAGTCCTAACGTGGTTTAACGACTATGGCAAATACATCACTGTAGATAGAGATTCTTGGTCGACATCATTTAGAGTTACAATTGACTTTAATAAGATTCCGTCGCCTAATGTGGCAAAGAGTCCGACTGATGGTAAAAAGAACTCGTCTGAACTGTATAACTTCAATGGTATCAGTGACGTAAGTGCACTTATAAAGCGACTCGAAAATTGGGGCGGTACGACTAATCAGACATTCCCGCTTAATCCTACTGAGTTTGCAGTAAGAGCAGCTGTTATGAAGAACAAGTTCAATAAGGAAGTTCAGACTTCAGCAGGTGAAACGATAGAACGCCCGATACTTAAGAGTGAAAACTTAGTATGGTATCTGCCAGCCAAGGAGGAAATCACAGCAATTGTAGATAACGAATATCCGTTGCAGGGTAATTATTGGACTTCTACAGCTTCTGACATTTCTGAGGATGATGAGAATGCGTATAAGTATATACTTAATTCTGGTGCATCTCTCGAAAAGCGTACAACGTTGCTCAACGTACGTGCAGTGCGCAAGCGTCCATAAGCTGCGCCGGCACTCATAAAAATGGTACTTTTTATATTATTTGCATAACTCTTTTCATACTGCGATTAGAATGATCCGTGAGGCTAATTCTAACCGCAGTTTGTTTTTTTTTTATCCCTATCGGAGTGTAGGAGGTTGGTGTGTCAAAACTATAGAATAGCGATGAAAGCTAATGCCGTAGCCTCCTACGATTTGAATCGTTTGCGATTTAATATAAAAAATGTTTTGTGAAAAAAGCTACCATATCTGCCAGCATCGCCGTAACTGTCACAGTATGAGGGCGGTAAAGGCTGGAAGATACTGTATGGAACGGAGGCATCTGCCAGCCATCTGCCAGCCGGTCCTTGGTGCTGCGGAGGCCAGAGACCTCCGCTACTGGTAGGCTGCGTGGCTTGGTGCTGCGGAGGCCGGGAGACCTCCGCTACTGTTGAGCTGTAGGGAAATTAATAGGCTTGTTTTTTTGTGCAGTCTTAGATTTGTATTAACTTTGCACGCTCAAAACGCCCCTATCATCATTAACAATTTATATTTTTTATGTTCAAAAACAATTTCAACGCACGCCCTGGAGCCTTGCATTTCAAGCACTTCACGCGCCGCAGCTATGCTCTTTTCAGCTGCTTGGGTCGCGAGGTGCTCATCTGCACGCTCAGTGTGGCTACGCTCACCAACGCCAAGGCAGAGGGCATCAGCACCAAGCCGGTAGCGTCGGCTCTGGCTCTCGACTCGCTGAGCCGCGAGGAGGTGAAGCTCGACGAGGTGCTCGTAACGGGTTCGCGTGCTCCGCTCACTGCATTGCAGTCAGCAAAGATTGTGGCTGTCATTTCGCGCGACGACATTCAGCGTGCGGAGGCAGCGAGTGTCAACGACATTTTGAAGTTAGTCCCGGGCGTGGATGTCCGTCAGCGCGGGGGCTTTGGTGTACAGACGGACATCTCCATCAACGGCGGCACGTTCGACCAGATTACCATTCTATTGAATGGCATGAATATTTCGAGTGCACAGACGGGTCACAACGCTGCCGATTTCCCAGTTTCGCTTTCCGACATTGAGCGCATCGAGGTTCTCGAGGGTGCTTCGGCACGTGTGTTCGGTTCGTCGGCGTTCAGTGGCGCCATCAACATCGTTACGCGTCAGGATGCCGAGAGCAATGTGTCGGTGGCTGCCGAGGGCGGATCGTTCGGCACGTTCGGCGGCGACGCGAGCGTGAACCTTGCTACGGGTGCGGTGCGCCAGAAGCTGAGCGGAGGCTACACGCAGAGCGACGGAGGCACGGAGAACAGCGACTTCCGCCGCCGTCGTGCCTACTACATGGGCCGTTGGGAGTCGCGCTACCTAGACCTGCAGTGGCAGGGCGGATTCTCGTCGCAGGACTTCGGTGCGTCTACGTTCTACAGTGCGAAGTACAATAATCAGTTTGAGGCTACACGACGTTTTCTGGCGTCGGCACAGGCGGAGATAAAGCCGTGGGCTGACGACCGTTTCGTGCTCACGCCGATGGTCTACTGGCATAAGGATGTAGACCACTACCAGCTCATAAAGGGCAAGGAGGGCGCTGCTGCCGGCGAGAACTATCACCGTCTCGACACCTACGGCGGTTCGCTCAACGCCCATGCTACGTGGCTGCTCGGCAAGACGGCGGCTGGCGTTGACGTGCGCCGCGAGCATATCCTGAGTACGGCGTACGGCGATGTGCAGCCGGAGGACAAATGGGTGTCTATCAGCGGCACCGACCGCAAGTACAACCGCCTCGGCGAGCGCACCAATACGAGCCTCTTCCTCGAGCATAACGTTATCGTGGGCGGCTTCACGCTCTCGGCTGGCTTGCTCGCCAACCGCAACACGGCGCTCGACGGCAAGTTCCGCCTCTACCCTGGTGTGGACGTGAGCTACCGCCCGAACGACGAGTGGAAGGTGTATGCTTCGTGGAACCGCGCGCTGCGCGTGCCTACGTACACCGACCTGTATACGAACAATGCGGTGCAGCAGGGCGACATTGCGCTGCGTCCGGAGAAGAACGAGGCGTTCAAGGTGGGCACACGCTACCGCACGCACGGTTTCGAGGCGCTGCTGAGCGGGTTCTACTCGAAGGGTACGGACATCATCGACTGGGTGTATCCTACGGCTGAGAGCAAGAAGTATCAGGCTATGAACATCGGCAAGCTCGACAATATGGGCTACTCCGTAGATGCTGCGCTGCATCTGCAGGAGCTGCTGCCTGAGTTCTTCATCACGCGCATAAAGGCGGGCTATGCGTTCATCCATCAGAAACATTCTACCGACGGCGACGTCTATGGTTCGCTCTACGCGCTGGAGTATCTGCGCCACAAGGCTACGCTGCAGGTTGACCATCGCATCTGGCGACAGCTCACGGCGTCGTGGGCGCTGCGCTGGCAGGAGCGCATGAACGGTTATCATCCGTATACGAAGGTGGATGTGCGTCTGCAGTGGACTGCGCCTACATACAATATATATGTAAAGGCTGACAACATCACCAACCACCATTACTACGACCTGGGCAACGTCAGACAGCCTGGCATCTGGGTTATGGCTGGTGCGAGTGTGAAACTGAAGTTCTAAAATGCTGACCGAATTCTAAAATGCAGACCGGGGCGTGGTAATGGCTTTACCGCATACATGTAATGCCATTACCGCGCCCCGGTTATATCGTTACCGCACCGCTGTAACGTTGTTCCCAGCTTGCGGTAACACTCGCTTTTCTAAAGTTTGTAGTTGAAAAACTCCCACAGATTTCACAGATTCTCACAGATGTTAGGGCGTGTATATCTCCCACAGAATCCACAGATTTCACAGAATTTTTCCCAGCAAGAAAGTTCTGTGTAAATCTGTGAAATCTGTGGGAGAATATCCCATCAGAAAGAGAAATCTGTGGGAGAACATATCTGCAGAAAAAGATTTATTTTCTCATGCTCTGGTCCTTGCGATACTGCTCTAAGTTTGCAGTTGAAAAAACTCCCACAGATTTCACTCTAAGTTTGTAGTTGAAAAAACTCCCACAGATTTCACAGATTCTCACAGATGTTAGGGCGTGTATATCTCCCACAGAATCCACAGATTTCACAGAATTTTTCCCAGCAAGAAAGTTCTGTGTAAATCTGTGAAATCTGTGGGAGAATATCTCAGCAAGAAAGTTCTGTGTGTTCTGTGGATTCTGTGGGAGAATATCTCAGCAGAAAGATATTTATTTTCTCATGCTCTGGTCCTTGCGATACTGCGTTGGCGACATGCCGAGGTGGCTCTTCGTGAACTTGCCGAAGAACGATAGGTTGGGGAAGCCGAGCAGCTCCGAGATCTCCTTGATAGAGAGGTTGGAGCGGCGCAGATACTTCTCAATCGCCTTCACCGTGTAGCTGTGAATCCACTCCAGCGCCGTGCGACCCGTCACCTGCTTCGTGATGCTCGAGAGGTATTTCGGCGTGATGCACAGCTCCTGCGCGTACTTCTTCACCGGCTGCATCTTGCCGTTGTTAGCCGCCAGCAGCTCAATGAAGCGCTGGAAGAGCAGGTTGGCCTGCTTCAGGTTGCCGCCGTCGAAGGTGTATTCTACGTATGGCGTGATGATGGCGAAGAGTTCGTAGATAGTGCTTTGCAGCAGACAGTGCATTATCTCGCGGTGGTAGAAGCCGTTCGGGTTCTTTATCTTGTGCGCTATGATGGCGTAGTATTTCATGAATATGTCCTGTTGCTCCTCGTTGAGGTGTACTACGGGATTCTTGGATATGTAGCCCATCAGCGCAAGGAAGTCGCTGTTCATCTGCACGCTTGTCTGTGCCGTCTTGTACGATATGCCCACGATCTTAGATTCGTAGTCGGGCGACACCAGCACGTTTTCCCACGTGGTGCTCGGCAGGCATATAACCACGTCGCCCGCCTTCGATGTATAGGTCTCTCCGTTCGATTCGTACTGCATGCGTCCCTTCGTGCAGTAGGCCATCATAATCATCTCGAAGCGGTATGTGCCGTCCGTCTGCAGCACCTTGTCGATGCCGTCGAGCACAACCACATCACCGTCAATATAGTCGGCGTTGCCGTAGTTGGCTATCAGCCCCATGTCAATCTTGAGTTCTGTCGTTTCGTTAGTCATTATGTCTAATTGTTTTAGTTTCTTACGCAAAGCTATTCGCCGCAAAGATAGTCATAATTTCCTTATGTTGATTATCCTGTTTCTCCAATTTTATATTCTTTAAGTCAGATTTTGTTCTTTTATTATGCAGAGCACCGTTTCCGAGCATCGCAATGTCGCAGAAAAAGGGGAAAAACTATCCTTAGATGACAGAAAAGTTGTAACTTTGCACAAAGATTAGGCAATTAGTAAGCAAATAAATACAAATAAAAACAAATATAAGAGAAAATGAATGTAGCTATTGTTGGTGCGAGTGGCGCTGTAGGACAGGAGTTCCTGCGCATCCTCGCCGAGAGAGATTTCCCCATTGACAATCTGGTGTTGTTTGGCTCTGAGCGTTCAGCCGGAAAGAAATACACCTTCAAAGGTAAGGAGTATGAGGTGAAGCTCTTGCAGCACAACGACGATTTCAAGGACATCGACGTGGCGTTCACGTCGGCTGGCGGCGGCACCTCAAAGGAGTTCGCCGAGACCATCACCAAGTACGGCGCCGTGATGATCGACAACTCGTCGGCTTTCCGCATGTGCGACGACGTGCCATTGGTTGTGCCCGAGTGCAACGCCGAGGACGCTCTGAACCGTCCGCGCGGCATCATCGCCAACCCTAACTGCACCACTATCATGATGGTTGTAGTGCTGAAGCCGCTCGAGCAGCTCAGCCACATCAAGCGCATACACATCGCCAGCTACCAGAGCGCTTCGGGCGCAGGCGCTGCTGCCATGGCAGAGCTGCAGGAGCAGTATCGCGAGCTGGTGAACAACGAGCCGGTGAAGGTGGAGAGGTTCCCGCACCAGCTGGCTTACAACGTCATCCCGCAGATAGACGTCTTCACCGACAACGGATACACCAAGGAGGAGATGAAGATGTTCAACGAGACTCGCAAGATTATGCACAGCGACGTGCGCTGCTCGGCAATGTGCGTGCGCGTCAGCTCGCTCCGCTCTCACTCTGAGTCGGTATGGATTGAGACCGAGCGCCCCATCAGCGTTGAGGAGGCTCAGAAGGCTATCGCTGCCGCTCCGGGCTGCACGCTGAAGGACGACCCGCAGAACCTCGTCTATCCGATGCCGCTTGAGACAGCAGGCAAGGACGACGTCTTCGTAGGTCGCGTGCGCAAGGACCTGGCTGACGACTGCGGTCTTACTTTCTGGCTCTCGGGCGACCAGATTCGCAAGGGCGCTGCGCTCAACGCCGTGCAGATTGCAGAGTACCTGTATAAGGTTGGCAATCTGAAGTAAACGCTAATAGGATAAAAAACGAACACGAATAGCACAAATTTCACGAATCGAAGGTTTTTACATTCGTGAAATTTGTGCTATTCGTGTTCGTTTTTCTTTATTAAGCAATTTAATGTGTTGAGAATATTTACGTTTTTTACTCTACAACACTTGGTGCTGCGGAGGCCGGAGACCTCCGCTACGGATAAACACAATTTCGTAGTTTCTACTACTGTTTGCCTTTATCGCGCTTCTTTCAGCAGTCTGCGCGCAAACTCAATTATTGTATCCTCGCCGCGCAGCCAATCCTCCGTCTTAAGCGCCACGTTGTAGTCGGGATCGATGCCGAACTCGGTCGGTTGCTTCTGCTTGTCGTACATCGGGCACGCCGAGAAACGCACGCTCCAGCCCACGGGCAACTCGGTAGAGAAGGGCATTCCGGCGCCGCCGCCCGTGCGGTCGCCCACGACGGAGACGTTGGGGCAGCAGCGCATGTACTTCACGAACTCGTTAGCCGCACTATACACCGCGCGGTTCGTGAGCACCACCACCGGCTTCTGCCATCTTATGCCGTTCGACGGCTTCAGATACTGCGCCTCCATCTTCGAGAAAGCGTCGTGCGCCTTGCCCGTCTTGTGCTGCATGTAGCCCACAAGCAGCCGCTCGTTGCAGAAACGCGCCGCCAGCTGTTCAGCCGCCGTGAGCAGTCCGCCACCATTGTCGCGCAGGTCGATAATGAGTCCGTTGCACGGCGCCAGATAGAGCATCACGTTGTCGAGGTTGCCCTCGCCGAACGCGTATGCGAACGTCGTGCAGCGCACATATCCCGTGTTGTCGTCGAGCACGCGGTAGCGCAGCCCGGCTGCGATGCGGTAGTCGGTGCCGAGATACTTCGAGAGCAGCGTGTCGCTCACGTTCGACGGATAGTCCTCGTGCCACGACCAGTTGCGCGCCACGTCCCACGCCGAGTACATGTTCACGTGTCCGTCGCGCAGTTCGCCCAGCATGTTGCCCAGCACCTCGAACAGCTGCGCCTCGGTCATGTCGTTCGTGACCTGCCGGCTGTAGCGAGCGTGCACCTCATTCCAGTCGAGTCCGTACTGCTCGCGCTTGTAGTCGAAGAAGCAGTAGTGCTCGTCGATGGCACGCCAGAGAGCCTCGAAGTTGCCGCGTGCATTGTCGGCATACTCCGTCTCGTCGACGCACGCCGTTGTGAGGAACAGCAGCGCTGCAAACATTATCTGTATTATTCTTTTCATGTTTCTTTGTTTTTTAAGGGGGTGCAGCTGTCTCAGCTGCACCAACCAAGATAATATTTCCATCAGTTTTATTGGTGCCATCAGTTTTATTGGTGCCATCAGTTTTATTGGTGCACTTGAGACAAGTGCACCCCCTGATTGGCGACTATAGCTTCACGGTGCGGAACCGTCTCACGATGCCGATGACCAGCGCATGCGTATACGTGTGCTGCTTGAGGTTGTTTACGTTCGCCTGACGCCAGTCGCCGAGGTATCCGATGCGCCATGTAGTGTGCAGCGCGCGGAAGTCGAGCGTGAGCATCTGGCGCAGCGAGGGCGTAGACGCCACGGTTGTAGGCACGCAGTTGTGGTCGTAGTTGCCGCGTGAGAATATCTCGTAGTAAGATTGTCCGTAGTTGGGCGAGAACATCAGTCCGCAGAGTGGCGCCGACGCCTCGTAGTGCAGCGTGAACGGACGCTTCTGGCGCTTGAAAAGTCGGAAGTCGAAGTCGGCAGCAACGGTAGGTTTCAGCTGCAGGGCGAAGCGCGCCTGTGCAGGGTTGTTGCTTCCGCGTGTGTTGTAAAGAAAACCTGCGCTCAGCTCGGCTGTGCCGCCGGCAAGAAGGCGCAAGCCGCAACTGCCCACGGGCATTTGCCACTTGCGCAGCAGCGAGTAGCCGAACGTATATCCGCCCGCAATCTCACCGCCGTTGCCCGAGCGGTTGTCGGCAAAGGCGATGTTGCCCTCGTGCAGCAACTGGTGCACGAAGCGGGCAGAGTCGTTCTCACGGCGCGTGTGCGAGATGAAGCGCACATCCGTGCCGCGATATTTCTCGGGCGAGAGATAAGTGTCGAGAATATTGGTGTAGCCAACGCCCAGCATAAGAGCGTTCTCTCTTATGGGGTGCTGTTTCTGAGGCTGCTGTTGTAGGGGGTGCAGTTGTCTCAACTGCACCAACCTATCTGTATCTGGGTAATCTGGTGCAGTTGAGACAACTGCACCCCATGAGATAGCACCCCCTTGAGTGTTGTTTGTTGGTGCAGTTGAGACAACTGCACCCCCTGCAACTGCATCTCCTGAGATACACCATAGTATGGCGACTAATAGACTAAAGATCCTCATTCTCGGTGAAAAGATTTAGTTGACCAGTCATTTCGTCTATCACCTGCTGCTGGCTCTTGCCCGCATCGGGGTCGAGGTTCGTGTCTTCCGCATCGTCGCCCTCGCCGTCTTCGCCCTCCTCCTTTTCGGGTTCGGGGAAGCGTGTAGGCTCCAGTTCCTTCACGTCGAGCACGTCGAACGTAGTGACGCGCTTGCCCTTCGCCTTGAAGCCCTTCACGGCGATGAACTCCTCGGCGTCTATCTCCAGCGGCGGGCGCTGCATCTCCGTTCCGTCGGGCGCTGTTGTGGGCGCAAGGCTCACCTCGAAGCGCGGGAACGGCGTGTCGGTGAGCATCACCAGCTTGCTCTTCGGGTTCTCGCCGATGTAGTTCTGCCAGCGCTTTGTAGCCTCCATGCGGAAGCGCTTCAGATAGAGACAGTCGCCGTTGTCGGCGTCGAACAGCACAGCCGTCCACACCTTGTCCGGGTCCCACTTCTCTATGATCTTTATGTTGTCCTCGTAATGGTTGTTGGCGTCGAACGTAGAGATGTAGAAGTTGCCGTCGTCGAGCACTACGAGTATCGAGTCTTCGTCGAAGAACTCGCCCAGCAAGCGTCCGTGCTCGTCGTAGTTCAAGCGGTTCACGTCGGGGTCGTACCACACCTTTCTGCCGCCCAGCGTAGAGTGGCCGTGACTCTTCAGACCTATGCGGTGAATAGGGTTGCGCGTCACGAGGTTGCCCTTCGATGTGCGTCCCTTGATGCCCACCTCCGAGAAGTCCTTTTCGATGAAGATGTTTCTCAGGCGCGGGTTAGCCTCCAGCGTCACCTTTATCACCTCCGCCTCACCGTTGGGGTTGGCTGTGAAGTAGAGGATGCGCGAGCCTGGTGTGCCCTGCGTGCAGTCGTATTCGCGACCCGCCGTCATCGTAGGCACGAAGAATCGCTTTATGTAAGAAGCGCCGCCCTTTCCGTCGCGGTAAACCACGTTGTATATGGTGCGCTTGTCGTTCTTCTTGAACACCTGCACGTGCAGAATGTTCTTTCCGACGAATATCTTGTCGGCGGCATGCACCATCTTGTACTTGCCGTCCTTGAAGAACACGATGATGTCGTCGATGTCTGAGCAGTTGCACACGAACTCGTCCTTCTTCAGACCCGTGCCGATGAATCCCTCGGCGCGGTTGATGTAGAGCTTCTGGTTGGCCTCCACAACCTTCGACGCCTCGATAGTGTCGAAGTTGCGAATCTCGGTGCGGCGCGGGTGGTCCTTGCCGTACTTCTCGCGCAGGAACTCGAACCAATGGATAGTCACCTCGGTCATGTGCGCCAGGTCGTACTCTATTTCTGCCAGCTCAGCCTTTATGCGCGCTATCAGTTCGTCGGCCTTGTCCTTGTTGTATTTCAGGATGCGCTGCATCTTTATCTCGAGCAGTCGCAGAATGTCGTCGCGCGTAATGTCGCGGTGGAACGAATACTCGAAGTTCTGCACGCGGAACACCTGCGTCTTGAACGGTTCGAGCTTAGAGTCGATGAAGTCGACCACCTCGTCCTGCGACTTAGCCTGCTCGAACTTCTTCTCCTTGTAGATGCGCTCCTCGATGAAGATGCGCTCCAACGACGAGAAGAAGAGTTGCTCCTCAAGCTCAGCCTTGCGTATCTGCAGCTCGCGGCGCAAGAGGCCCATCGTAGAGTCGGTAGAGTGGCGCAGCACGTCGCTCACGGTGAGGAAGCACGGCTTGTTGTTTTCGATGACACAGCAGTTGGGCGAGATGTTTATCTCGCAGTCGGAGAAGGCGTAGAGCGCGTCGATAGTTTTGTCGGACGACACGCCCGGCGCCAAGTGAACCTGAATCTCCACCTCGGCAGCCGTGTTGTCGTCCACCTTCTTAGCCTTTATCTTGCCCTTTTCGATGGCACGCAGAATGGAGTCGATGAGCGTAGACGTAGTCTTCGAGAACGGAATCTCGCGAATGACGATAGTCTTCGGGTCGAGCTTCTCTATCTTTGCGCGCACCTTCACCGAGCCTCCGCGCTGTCCGTCGTTGTACTTCGCAACGTCTATCGAACCGCCTGTAGGGAAGTCGGGGTAGAGGTGGAACTCCTCGCCGCGCAGATATGCAATGGCAGCGTCGCAGATCTCCACGAGGTTGTGTGGCAGAATCTTCGAGCTGAGACCCACGGCGATGCCCTCAGCGCCCTGCGCCAGCAGCAACGGGAACTTCGCCGGCAGCGTGATAGGCTCCTTGTTGCGTCCGTCGTAAGAGAGCTGCCAGTCGGTAGTCTTAGGGTTGAACACCACGTCGAGCGCGAACTTGGAGAGGCGCGCCTCGATGTAACGCGGCGCCGCAGCACGGTCGCCCGTGAGGATGTTACCCCAGTTGCCCTGGCAGTCGACGAGCAAGTCTTTCTGTCCCATCTGCACGAGAGCGTCGCCGATGGAAGCGTCGCCGTGCGGGTGGAACTGCATAGTGTGTCCGACGATGTTCGCCACCTTGTTGAAGCGTCCGTCGTCCATGCGCTTCATCGAGTGGAGTATGCGTCGCTGCACAGGCTTCAAGCCGTCCTCGATATGAGGCACGGCACGTTCCAGGATTACGTAGGATGCGTAGTCGAGGAACCAGTTCTGATACATTCCGCTAAGGTGGTGTACGGCAGATGCGTCGAAGCGGTTAACAGGCTTGTAGTCGGTATGTTCGCTCGGCATCGTGTCTTTTATCTCGTCGTCCATATATGATGTGAGTATATATAATTAATGTGTATTTTAATGCTTACAGGCAAAAGTACAAAATTTTTTCTAAAATCAAGCCGTGTTATTCAGAATAATAGTTGTAACTTTGTAAAGTAGCATTAAACATAAACATTCAAATGGGAGAATATATAGTATCGGCGCGTAAATACCGCCCGATGACGTTCGACTCGGTGGTGGGGCAGGCTGCTCTCACCGCTACGCTGAAGAACGCCGTGAAGAGTGGCAAGCTGGCGCACGCCTACCTGTTCTGCGGTCCGCGCGGAGTGGGCAAGACGACGTGTGCGCGCATCTTCGCCAAGGCAATCAACTGCATGAACCCCACGGCAGAGGGCGAGGCATGCGGCGAGTGTGAGAGCTGCAAGGCGTTTGCGGAGGGTCGCTCGTACAACATCTTCGAGCTCGACGCAGCCAGCAACAACTCCGTAGAGCACATCAAGTCGCTCATGGAGCAGACACGCATACCGCCGCAGGTGGGCAAGTACAAGGTGTTCATCATCGACGAGGTGCACATGCTCTCGCAGGCTGCCTTCAACGCCTTTCTGAAGACGCTCGAGGAGCCGCCGGCTCACGTGGTGTTCATACTCGCCACCACCGAGAAGCACAAGATTCTGCCTACCATTCTCTCGCGTTGTCAGATATACGACTTCGAGCGAATGACCGTAGAGAACACCATCAACCACCTGAAGCATGTGGCTGAGAAGGAAGGCATCACGTACGAGGAGGAGGCTCTGGCGCTCATAGCCGAGAAAGCCGACGGCGGAATGCGCGACGCGCTCTCCATCTTCGACCAGACGGCGAGCTTCTGCCAGGGCAACATCACGTACGAAAAGGTGATAGAAGACCTCAACGAGCTGGACGCCGACAACTACTTCAAGTTCGTCGACTATGCGCTGGCGAACAAGGTGAGCGAGTGCATGGTGCTCCTGAACTCGATTATAGAAAAGGGCTTCGACGGCGGCAACCTCATCAACGGACTCGCCTCGCACGTGCGCAACGTGCTCATGGCTAAGGACGAGCAGACGCTGAAGCTGCTCGAGGTGAGCGAGCAGCAGCGCGCCAAGTACAGCGCGCAGGCTAAGGCGTGCCCGACGCAGTTCCTCTACAAGGCTCTGAAACTGATGAACCAGTGCGACCTGAGCTACCGACAAAGCAGCAACAAGCGCCTGCTCGTGGAGCTGACGCTCATCCAGGTGGCGCAGATCACGCAGCCGGAGGATGCCGACAGCGCGGGGCGTAGCCCCAAACAGCTGAAAACCCTGTTCAAACTTCTTGATTTCACCCGGACGAAAGCGGCTCAGCAGGTGGCTGCTCCGGGCAATGCGGCATCCGCGGCTTCGGCTCAGTCGGATGTCGCCCAAACCGTTGCTGCCCAGCAGCAGGCTCCGGCAGCATCTGCGGCAGGTGGATCAACCAATGCAGCTGCGCCTTCTGCAGCTTCTACGGCTTCTTCTGCAGCGAAACCCGCAGCGGGCGGTCCGCGCCTTAAGCTGTCGTCGCTCGGCATGACCTTCCAAAGCCTACAGCGCAAGGAGGCTGTGGCTGCGAAGAAGGAGGCTGAGGTGACGAACAAGGACGAGAACGAGCAGTTCACGCAGGAACTCCTCGAGCTGCAATGGCTCTCGATGTGCAACCGCATGCCGCAGAAGATGGTGGGCCTCGCCTCCAGAATGAAGAACATGCAGCCGCGCATCGCCAACTTCCCCGACATCGAAGTGCTGGTAGACAACCAGATGCTGCTCGACCAGGTTAACGAGATAAAGGGCCGCATCCGCGTTACGCTCGCCAAGGCTCTGCACAACGGCGGCATCACTCTCTCGCTACGCCTCGCCGAGGCTGAGGAGATAAGTCGCCGAAAGACAAAGAAAGAGGTGTACGACGAACTGATGCAGCAGAAGGAGGTGAAGGCGTTCGTGGAGTCGTTAGGGCTGGAACTTGTTTAAGAGTAAAAAGTTAGGGCTGGATTCCAAATAAGGAGTCCAGCCCTAACTTCTTTTGGTGCTTAGTATATTGGTTTCACAACTTCAACTCTCATTCCAAGTGCATTGATGATTTGGTAGAATGCGCCAACACTTGGAACGATAATTCCATTTTCTACTTTAGAAATATACGACTTTGTAGAGTTGATACGTTTAGCCAATTCTGTTTGTGTGATTTTGGCTTCTTTGCGCGCATCAAGCAATATCTGACCTGAATAGAAGGAAAGTGCTTCCTCTTCGGCTTTCATACGCTCCGGAGTACCTTCCTTGCCGAACTTCTTGTCAAGAACGAGATCGTAATCAACGATTTGATGATTGTTTGTCTGCATAATATGCCTCCTTTATCTTTAATGCTTTTTCTATTTCTTTTGGCGGTGTCTTCTGGCTCTTCTTTTGGAATCCATTGAACAATACAACGATTTTTCCTTCATCAAATATGAAAAATACACGAAAGATGTTTCCTCCATATTCTGTACGCAATTCATACAGACCATCCTTGATAAGTTTTATAAACTTCGTAGGGAGTCTGTCCTGTGTCTTGAGTAGAAGAAGTCCATACTGAATCTTTTCCTGCTCTTTTTCCTTCAAGGTACTCATGAATGCTTCGAAATAACCGCCGTATGTAAATATCCGTCGTTCCATAGTGCAAAGATAATAGAAGTTGTCAAATCTTGCAACTTTTTGCAAGCTTTAATTGAATATTTGTTGTCCGCATCGACCGCCGTCCGCATCGGCACCGAACGCTGCAGATTACTTCTCCACAATGCTTTCGATGTACTTGCACACCATGTTGATGCCCTTGAGATTGTCGCCACCCTCGGGTATGATAATATGAGCGAAGCGTTTTGTAGGCTCGATGAACTGCTCGTGCATCGGCTTGAGCACCTTCAGATAGCGGTCGACAACCATAGAGACGGTGCGTCCGCGGTCGATGGTGTCGCGCTGAATGTTGCGTATGAGGCGCTCGTCGGGGTCGCAGTCGACGAAGATGCGCAGGTCCATCATGTCGCGCAGGCGCTTGTTGAGCAGCGTCATGATGCCCTCCACTATTATCACCGGCTTCGGCTCTACGTGTATCGTCTCCTTCTCGCGGTTGCACTTCAGGTACGAGTACGTAGGCTGCTCGATTGCGCGGCCCTCGCGCAGATCGTTAATCTGCTTTATGAGCAGTTTCCAGTCGAAGGCGTCGGGATGGTCGAAGTTGATGGCACGGCGCTCCTCTTCGGTCATGTGCGACGTGTCGTTATAGTACGAGTCGAGCGGCACTACAGCCACGTGGTGCGGCGGCAATGCCTCTACTATCTTTTTCACTACCGTTGTCTTGCCGGAACCAGTGCCGCCGGCAATACCGATTATCGTAATCTTGTCGTTTGTCATAATCTTATGCTTATTGATATATTGCGCTGAACATTCTGCTGTAGAACTCGGCTTTGTGCTCGGGTTTCATTGGGTAGGCGCGCGAGCTGCTGGGCATGCGCCAGAGGCGTAGCGTGCGGTCGGCGAAGGCGAATTGCACGTTCTCGCCCACCTTCGGCTGCGTCTTTATGTCGAAGCAGGAGCAGAGCACGTCGGTGGCTTTCTGCCCCGTGGTGACGATGTCGGTGAGCGCGGGCAGCGAGTCGACCATCGCCTTAAGGTCTGTCGGCTCCACTACCTCAAGGTCTTTGTCAGACGCCGTGTTCTTCAGACGGCGCACCTCCGTCGCCGTGTCGTACATGCCTATGCGATGCTCGTTGAGGAACGGGACGATGAGGTCGAGTCGGAACGTCTTGTGCTCGGTGTCGACGAAGTGGAGCTTGTCGCTGTAGAAGCACAGTCCGAAGATGCGCCACATGTCGTTGGTGAAGTTGGGGTAGTAGAAGCGCATCGACCAGCGCTGCTCGCCCGGCGGAAAACTGCCCAGCATGAGCAGTCGGCAGCCGTCGGGGAGGAATGGGGTGAACGGATGGCGCTCGGTATTCATTACTTCTGCTCCTTCACCAGGTACACTACTACCGGCAAGTGGTCTGAGTAGCCGTCGAGCCATACGCCGCCTGCTGTAGTACGCTTCGGCGCGCCCTTGTATCTGCCCTCGCTCTGTATGAGATACGGGCGAATGTGAATCTGATGCTGGAAGTACTTCAGCGTAGAGAAGTCTTTAGAGCCGTTGGCGTTGAGCAGATTCGGCGTCATCACAATCTGGTCGAAGAGATTCCATGTGCCGTTGTAGAAGAGCGTGCCCTTGCCCTGCTTTGTGAGCAGGTTGTACCACGGGTTGTACATGTCGCCCTTGCCAGTCTTCTCGATGGTAGGCTTGCAAGAGAGCGCCTCGGTCATCGACTTGTTGGTAGGGTCGTCGTTCATATCGCCCATCACGAACACCTTGCACTTCTTGTTGGCACGCAGCAGCGAGTCCTTCACGGCGCGCACCTGTCTGCCTGCCACCTCGCGATAGTAGGACGTGGTGAAGCGGCTGGGCCAGTGGCACACGATTACGGCTACCGGCTCGCCGGCGAGAGTGCCGCTCACGGTGAGGAATCCGCGTGTGATGAAGTTGGAGTCCTTAGGCTCTTCGGGCACGTAGGGCACGAGGCGCACGTCCTTCACGGTGAAGAAGCGCGGGTTGTAGAGCATGGCGCAGTCGATGCCGCGGCGGTCGGGTCCTTCTACGTGTACATATTTATATCCGCGCTGCTTCAGCGGAGCCTGCGCTGTGAGGTCGTCGAGCACCTTCGAGTTCTCCACCTCCGACATGCCTACTATGGCGCAGCCGATGCCAGGCAGCTTGTCGGTGCCAAGGTCGGCGATAGCCTGCGCCATGTTGCGCAACTTGTGGGTGTACTTCAGTCCGTTCCACTTGTACGAGCCGTTAGGCAGGAAGTCGTAGTCGCGCTTGCCCTCGTCGTGGCAAGTGTCGAAGAGATTCTCCTGGTTGTAGAAGCCTACGGCGTAGAGGTTAAACTTTTTCTGGGCCGATGCTCCGAGAGTGATGCAGAGGAGCAAGGCGAGGATAAAAAGATTCTTTTTCATTTTAGTTATTTGCTTTTTTATTCTTGTTTCGTTTAATACACGAGTATATAGTGCAAAGTTACAGTAAATCCTTATTATTGCACCCTGTTTCATGCTTTTTTTGCATTAAAATACAAAACGTTACGCCCTTTTTGTGTGTTGCAGCATTGAAACACTATATTAATATAAATAAAGTTGGGAAACATTTCTTTAATTGAATAAAAATGTGTTACTTTGCAATCTATTTCATTTGCTGCATGCGGCAGGCTTGCGGGCTTTCCGTGGATAGGATGAGACCTTTTGCACGGCTGGCTGAAGTAGGGAAATGTAGCAGCGGCGATATAAACGATATTCATTAAATAATTATAAACACTTACATGCAAAAGAAGCTTAAATTAGCAGTGCTGGCAATGTGCTGCGCTCCGTCTGCATTCGCACAGACAGCAGCCGACTCGATCGGCTTCCACAGCGAAGCGGCGAGCGAGGCTGCCTTCACTTTCACAGAGGCACAGCTCGGTGAGGACGACGACATGACACAGAACGTGACCATCGTCAACTCTAACACCGACATCTATGCCAGCCAGGTGGGCTATCTGTTCTCACCGGCACGTTTCCGCTATCGTGCATTCGATCAGAAGTACAACGAAGTTTATCTCAACGGATTGCTGCTGAACGATATGGAGAGCGGACAGTTCCGTTACTCTCAGGTGGGCGGTCTGAACAACATGACACGCAACCAGGAGTTCGCCCTTCCGTTCGAAAGCAACAACTTCGCAATGTCAGGCATGGGCGGATCGAACAACTACAACTTCCGTCCGTCGGCAATGCCCGTAGGCCACCGCTTGACAGTAAGCGGCGCCAACCGCAACTATACCCTGCGCGGCATGTACTCGTACAGCAGCGGACTCTCTGAGAAGGGATGGGCGTTCACCGGCAACGTGAGCTACCGCTGGGCACGCAACGGATACGTAGAGGGCACATTCTACAACTCGCTCTCTTACTTCCTCGCCGTGCAGAAGGTGATGGGCAACCACAGCCTCTCGCTCTCTACATGGGGCAACCCGACAGAGCGCTCTACACAGGGCGCTGCAACGGACGAGGTCTACTGGCTCGCCAACAACCGCTACTACAACCCCTACTGGGGCTACCAGAACGGCAAGAAGCGCAACTCGCGCGTCGTGAACGACTTCGCTCCGAGCGCCATCCTCACATGGGACTGGAACTTCAACGAGAACTCGAAACTCACTACGTCGTTCTTCGGTAAATACTCTATGTACAAGAGCACAAAGCTCAACTACAACAACGCCGACAACCCGCATCCTAACTACTGGAAGAACCTGCCGTCGAGCTACTACGACGTATGGTACGGCAACAACGACTCGTATCGCACGGAGCAGGCTTATGAAGACTGGAAGACATCGTACGACTACTGGCGCGCATCGAAGGCTAACCGACAGATCAACTGGGACCGCCTCTACTATGCTAACAAGAACACAGCAGCTCAGGGCGGCGACGCTATGTACTATATCCAGGCTAAGCACAACGACAACCTCATGTTCTCGCTCGCTTCTACCTTCAACCACCAGATTGACAAGGACAAGAAGTTCAACGTAGGCGTGATAGCTGCCACAAACAAGGCTATGCACTACCAGACAATGGAGGACCTGCTCGGCGCTTCTCAGTTCCATAATATCAACACTTATATTATCTCTGACAAGTACACCGCAGCTTCGCCCGAGGCACAGTACGACCTCAACCATCCTAACGCTGTAGTGAAGGAAGGCGACCGCTTCGGCTACGACTACAACCTCTTCATCAACAAGGGCAAACTCTGGACATCGTACACCGAGAACTTCGGACCGCTCAACTATACCGTGGCTGCCCGACTCGGCTACACCTCTATGCAGCGCGAAGGCAAGATGCGCAACGGTCTGGCTGCTAACAACTCGTTCGGCAAGAGCAAGACAGCGGAGTTCGTTGACGGCGGATTCAAGTTCGGCTCTAACCTCACGCTCGGACACGGCAACGTGCTCACACTCGGCGTAGGCTACGAGCACCGCGCTCCTGAAGCACGTGCGGCATTCATGTCGCCGGAGGTGAACAACGACTTCGTTCAGGGTCTCAAGAACGAACGCATCTTCAGTACAGAGCTCGGCTATATGTACGAGAACTCTTGGCTCCACCTCAACCTCAAGGGCTACTACAGCCGCATGACCAACGTTTCCGACTGGCAGAACTTCTACAACGACGACACCAACTCGTTCATCTACGTGTCGATGACCGATATGAACAAGTCGTACTACGGTGCGGAGCTCGGCGCCAAGTTTAAGCTCACCAGCTTCCTCGACGTGAAGCTCATCGGTACAATCAGCGAGGCAAAGATTACGAACAACTCTAAGCTCTGCTATATGGAGTCGACAAGCGCTACACTGCACGGCACAGGTCAGGAAGGCGAGAACTACGACTACATACACAACAAGGGCATGCGCGACAGCGGCACACCGCTCACAGCGCTCAGCCTCGGCGTAAGCTACCACCAGAAGGGTTGGTTCATCGACCTCAACTGCAACTACTACGACCGCATCTATCTGTCGTACTCGCCCAACTACCGTTTCGACGAGAACATCAAGCGTCGTAACGACGTGATGAAGGCGCTCGACCGTCCTATCATCAACGACGTGACCGGCGAAATCATCCCCGGCGCACTCGACCAGGCTAAGGGACACGGCGGATTCATGCTTGACGGCTCAATCGGTCGCAGCATCTATCTCAAGCACGGCTCATTGTCAATCAACCTCATGGTGCAGAACATCCTCAACAACCGCAACATTGTTACTGGCGGTTACGAGCAGAGCCGAAGCGGATACACACAGAGCGCTAACCTGCGCGGTTATTCGTTCGAGAAGAACCCGTTCAAGTTCTACGCTTTCGGTACAAATGGTATGCTGAACATTACTTATAAATTCTAAATCACAGAAAGAAGATGAAAAGTTTAAAATATCTGAAACTCGCGCTCTTCGCGCTTGTTATAGGTCTTTCGGCTACATCTTGTATGGATGACGACTGGACAGACCCTACTGGCGAGGTGGCACCGTTCGGCAACAACCAGCTTCAGGAGACCAACGTTGTTAATATCGCCGACTTGAAGTCGAAGTACAGCGCGCTGCTGAAGGACAAGGTGAACGACACCGTACGCATCGCCGACGGTGTGCAGATAAAGGCTCGTGTAACGGGCAACGATATCTCTGGCAATATCTACAACCAGATTATGCTCGAGGACGCTACCGGCGGCATCGTCATCAGCGTTGCTCAGGGCGGTATGTGCGGTCAGCTGCCTATCGGTCAGGAAGTGCTCATCGACCTCGGCGGACTCTACTACGGTGCTTACCGTACACAGCCGCAGATTGGCGTTCCGTACACTGATTTCAAGAAGAACCAGACTTACCCGAGTCGCATCAGCCGCACCGAATGGCAGACTCGCTTCAAGATTCTCGGCAAGGCAGACGCTTCGCTCGTCGTGCCTCATGTGTTCGAGACTTCAGAAATCAGCACTCTAAACAACGAGACTGTGGCACATAAGTACACAGGACAGATCGTAACGCTGAAGGGTGTTGAGTTCGACACCGCAGACGGCAAGGTTACATTCGCTCCCGAGGCAGAAGGTGCTGCAACAGGCTATGGCGTTACACGCTACTTCAAGGGCTACACCGCTCAGAAGAAGCAGATAGGCATCCGCACAAGCTGCTACGCTAAGTTCGCTGCAGAGACATTGCCGAAGGGTAAGCTCAACGTAACCGGTATTCTCACCGTCTACAAGACAAGCGCAACGTCGTCTTACGGCACAACCGTGCAGCTCGTTCTGCGCTCGCAGTCTGATATCGAGGTGCTCGAGCCGGAGAAGAACAAATAAAGCCTTTGCGATATAGCATTATTGGCAGCAAGGCTATCCACATTATTATTAATATACAACAAGCAAACAAACAAAAGAATATGAAAAAGATATTTTTCTCAATGCTCGTCGCAGCGATGACGGCATTCACATTCACAAGCTGTGAGGACGTTCCCGAGGCTTATGAAATTCCTGGTGGCGGCAACGGCGGCGGTTCAACCGAAATGACAGGCAATGGTACCGCAGAAAGTCCTTACACTATAGAGGACATCAAGAAGTCGGGCGCCACTGGCAGCAATGTCTTCGTTAAGGCTTACATCGTAGGCTTCGTTCCCGGCAAAGCTATCGACGAGGCTAAGTTCACAGCCGAGGGTTGTGAGGTTGCAAGCAACGTTCTCATCGCAGCTTCTGCTGACGAGACTTCTGTTGACAACGTAATGCCGGTACAGCTTCCAGTAGGTGATGTTCGCAACGCAATCAACCTCAAGGACAATCCTGCAAACTACAAGCAGGAGGTTGTTCTCTGCGGTAACATTGAGGCTTACTTCGGCAAGACCGGTCTGAAGTCGGTTGTTTGGGCTAAGCTCGGCGACAAGGAGTTCGGTGCAAAGCCTGGTACAGAGGCTGGCGGCGATACCGGAGCTACTGGCACACCGAAGGGCACTGGTACAAAGAACGATCCGTTCAACAGCGTAGCTGCGAATGCTGAGGCAAGCAAGCTGGCTGCAAACGCTGTGTCTGAGCAGGGCTACTACATCAAGGGCAAGGTAGTATCTGTGAAGGAGGCTTTCTCTGCACAGTTCGGCAACGCTTCTTTCTACATCTCTGACGACGGCAAGGCAGACGGACAGTTCCTCGTGTTCCGTTCGCTCTATCTCGGCAACCAGAAGTGGACAGAGGGTCAGCCTAACATCGCTGAAGGCGACGAGGTTGTGGTTTACGGCAAGCTCACCAACTACTATGGCAATACTCCTGAGACTGCTCAGGGCACTACATACCTTGTGTCTGTAAACGGCAAGACAGAGGGCGGTTCTACTGGTGGCGAGGACAAGCCGGGCGAGGACAAGCCTGCAGGCAATGGCAATATCGCTATCGACGGCACAACACTCACACTCTCTAACCCGAGCGTTCAGGCTGGTGCAACAACAGTAGAGGTGGTTCCTGGCGACTTCTATACAGAGAATGGTACTGAGGTTACAACCATCACTCTTAAGGACGGCACAAAGATCGTCTTCGACGCAAACGGCGAGAAGAATGGTCCGAAGTATTACACAGGTGCTAACTACTCTAACATCCGTGTTTACAAGAATAACATGATTACTTTCCAGGGCCACAAGGCAATCGCTAAGATAGAGTTCAGCTGCGATGTAGACAAGAATAAGAATGTCAATTGTGTTGGTAACGAGACTGCTACTGTTGTTATCGACGGCAAGACAATGACTTATACAAACGTCTTCAAAGAGGCTTCTGGCGGTGGCGTTCAGTTGCGTATAAACAAGATCGTAATCACATACGCTAAGTAATAGGCTTATTTACTATCGTAAGTAATACGATTTTTTAATATTCCAAACCGTTTCAAACATTGAAGCGGCTTGGAATTTTTGTTTTCAAAAATTTGTGGGTCTCATAAAAAAGTCGTAACTTTGCATCCGCTAAGCGTTTGAAAGCGAATTATTTATTTAACACTATAACAATTTAAACAAAATGAAGAAGGGAATTCATCCAGAAAACTATCGCCCCGTCGTATTCAAGGATATGTCCAACGGCGATATGTTCCTTACAAAGTCTACATGCAAGGCTACAGAGACAGTAGAGTTTGAAGGCGAAACTTACCCAGTAGTAAAAGTCGAAATCTCAAGCACATCTCACCCGTTCTATACAGGTAAGAGCAAGCTTGTCGATACTGCAGGTCGCGTAGATAAGTTCATGAACCGCTACGCAAAGGTTCGCAAGTAAGGAAAAGAACGAGATATATACTTCAGATAGACACGCTCTATTTTTGAATATGAATATTGAGGGTGTGTTCCATTCGTAGTTGCATATACGTATGGAACACACTCTCTTTTTTGTTTAAAAGTAAAAGAGTAAAAAGGCTTTTTAAAAGATATATTCAGATGAAGCAATATTATAAATACGCATTGCGCTGCGCAGCGATGGCTGTGCTGATGCTCTCTGCGCTCACCTTCAGCGCTTGTGGAGACGACGAGGAGGGCGGCAACGGCAGCCAGAGCGGACAGGTAGACAAGAAGAACAAGAACGCTAACGTGCCGTCGGCTGCCAACGGCTACAACAAGGCGATACAGCGCACCGAGTTCCCAGCTCTGAAGCAGGGCGGCAAACAGAAGGTGCTGGTTTATCGCATGAAGTCGACGGCGTACGACAAGGACGGCGTGAACTTCTCGGTGGAGTGGGACTGCAACAAGCGTTCGCAGCGCTGGACGTGCTATCAGATGCACCGCGGATATTCGGGCAAGTACAGTCGTGTGTCAAACTTCTATTTCGACACCACAAACCTCACGGCAGACGAATACTACGACGAGTTCAAATACTTCCCAGGCTATGACCGCGGACATATCTGTCCGAGCGGCGACCGCACGGCGTCGGAGGAGATGAACGCTCAGACGTTCGTAATGACGAACATGCAGCCGCAGTATCATCAGTTCAACGGCTACGACGACAGCGGCAACAGCGGTTTGTGGGTGCGTATGGAGAACCAGCTGCGCAAGTGGGCTGACAAGCTCTCTGCAACGGATACTATCTTCGTCTGCAAGGGTGCTACCATCGACAGCGAGGCGAACATCATCACGCGCATCAACGGCAAACTCATCGTGCCGAAGTATTTCTACATGGCTATCCTGCGCAAGAGTTCGTTCGGATATGCGGGCATGGCGTTTTGGAGCGACCAGACAAATGCGTGGCGCATGAACGAGACGTTACGTTCACACGCTATCTCTATCGCAGAGCTTGAGAAGCGCACTGGCATCGACTTCTTCTGCAATCTGCCTGATGATGTGGAGGCGCAGGTCGAGAAGACGTTCAAACCGAGTGTCTGGTCAGGCTTATAATCTGTATCCTCCCACAGAATTCACTCTGCTGAGATAATCTCCCACAGAATTCACGGAATACACAGAAGTTGTGGTGCTTTTAAGGGGGTGCACTTGTCTCAAGTGCACCAACACAACAAAATCTATATTCTCCCACAGAATTCACAGAACCCACAGAACTTTCTGCTGAGAAAAACTCCCACAGATTTCACAGAATACACAGAACTTTCTGCTGATAAAAACTCCCACAGATTTCACAGATTTACACAGATGCTTTTAGCAAGAAGGTTCTGTGTAAATCTGTGAAATCAGTGGGAGTTTTTGCATCCTAACGTATAGTGTGAAATCAGTGGGAGTTTTCATATTTCTTTGCGCAGTTCGTAGCCCACAGTCCTGCGAACGTGAACGCTCCGTTGATCATGAGCAGCTCGTAGCCGAAGCGGTAGCCCCAGAGATGCTGTGCGGTGATGTCGAGAGCGTAGCAGAGTAGGGGTGAGGCGAGGCAGACGTATGGCACGAGGCGGTCGTTGACGGCGCGGCGCGTGAGCAGACCGAAGGCGAACAGACCCAGCAGCGGACCGTAAGTGTAGGAGCAAAGCACGTAGATGGCGTCGATGACGCTCGTAGAGTTGAGCATGCGGAACAGCAGTATGAACGCCACGAACACCACAGCGATGCCCACATGCGCACGGCGGCGCAGACGCTCGTCTTCGGGACGCTCGCAGATGTCTACGCAGTAGCTCGTGGTGAGCGCCGTGAGCGCCGAGTCGGCACTGGAGAACGACGCCGCAACGATGCCGATGGTGAAGAACACCGTCACCACAGTGCCCAATGCGCCCGTCGCCGCAAACATCGGCAGTAGTTCGTCGCCAGCCGCAGGCAGCGGTGTGCCCTCCTTCTGCGCCAGCATCATAAGCAGCACGCCGAGCGCCATAAACAGCAGGTTGGCTGGCACGAAGGCGAAACCATACGTACACACATCCTTTTGAGCCTCACGTAGCGATTTGCACGTGAGGTTTTTTTGCATCATGTCCTGATCCAAACCCGTCATCACGATGGCGATGAAGGCTCCGCTGAGCAGCTGCTTCCAGAAGTTCTGCGTCGACACCCAGTCGTCCCACACGAACATGCGGCTGTGCTCGTCGGCAGCCACCGCCTGCACGGCTTCGCCCACGCTCATGCCCAGCTGCTGCGTCACATTATATATAATAAGGAGCAGCGCGGCGAACATGCAGGTGGTCTGGAACGTGTCGGTCCATACCAGCGTCTTGATGCCGCCGCGGCGCGTGTATAGCCAGATGAGCAGCGTCATGCCCACGACGGTTATGGGGAACGGCACGCCCACGGCGTCGAACACGAAGCGCTGCAGAATGATGCAGACGACGTAGAAGCGCACGGCGGCGCCCGTCATCTTCGACGTGAGGAAGAACCATGCGCCGGTCTTGTACGACCGCTTGCCGAGCCTATCCTTCAGATACGAGTAGATGGTCGTTAGGTTCAGCCGGTAGTAGACGGGCAGCAGCAGGAAGGCGATGGCGAAGTAGCCGAGGATGAAGCCGATGCAGGTCTGCACGTATGTCATATCGGTGCGCATCACCATGCCCGGCACGCTCACGAACGTGATGCCCGAGATGGATGCGCCCACCATTCCGAACGCCACCATGTACCACGGCGAGCGTCGGTTGGCGCGGAAGAAGGTCTCGTTGTTGTCGCCGCGTCGTGCGGTGAGGCGGCTGAAGAGCATGAGAGCCGCGAAGTAGGCGGCTACGGTGAGGAGGATTGTCATGTTTTGGGTTGATTTAAAACCAGTAGCGGAGGTCTCCGGCCTCCGCAGCACCAAGTCGAATACTATCAAACTGGTTGCTACGGAGGCCAAAGACCTCCGCTATTGAAATGTATAAAGATGTTTCATTTGGTGCTGCGGAGGCCGGAGACCTCCGCCACTTTTCTTTACAGGTTGTGCTCAGTGAGCCAGCGCTCAGCCTCGAGCGCAGCCTTGCAGCCTGAGCCTGCAGCCACGATAGCCTGACGGTAGTTCGGGTCGGCGCAGTCGCCGGCAGCGAACACGCCCTCCACGTTAGTGCGCGGCGTTCCGTCGATGGTCTTGATGTAGCCAGTCTCGTCGCAGTCGACGAACGGGCGGAACACGTCGGTGTTCGGCTTATGGCCGATAGCGAGGAAGAAGCCGTCGATAGCGATGTCGTAGCGCTCCTCGTCGGGCTCGCCCTTACGCTTCACGAGGTGAGCACCCTCCACGCCGTCCTCGCCGAAGAGTCCGAGAGTGTTGTGCTCGTAGAGAATCTCAATCTTTTCGTTGTCCTCTACGCGCTTGCGCATTACGTCAGACGCACGCAGGTAAGGCTTGCGCACAATCATGTACACCTTCTTGCAGAGACCAGCCAGATAGAGAGCCTCCTCGCACGCTGTGTCGCCGCCGCCCACTACAGCAACGGTGCGCTTGCGATAGAAGAAGCCGTCGCATGTGGCACATGCGCTCACGCCCTGTCCGTTGTACTTCTTCTCGTCGTCGAGTCCGAGGTATTTGGCGCTTGCTCCGGTAGCGATGATCACGGTGTCTGCCTCAATCTCAGTGCCCGTGTCTGTGGTGAGCACGTAAGGCTTCTTCGAGAAGTCGACCTTTGCGATTGAGCCTTCGCGCATGTCTACGCCGAAGCGCAGAGCCTGCTGGCGCAAGTCCTGCATCATCTGGTTGCCGTCCACGCCCTCGGGGTAGCCGGGGAAGTTCTCTACGACGGTAGTCTGTGTGAGCTGACCGCCAGTCTGAATGCCGCAGTATTCTACCGGGCTGAGGTTGGCGCGTCCAGCGTATATTGCAGCAGTGTAGCCTGCCGGACCGCTGCCCACGATGAGGCAACGCACATGTTCTCTATTTTCCATTTCTATTGATTTTATTACAAGTTGTTATGTTGAGGTGTTGTGGTGTTGAGATATGTGGGGTTGTATGTGGTGTTGTAATGTTGTAATGTTGAGGTGTTGAGATTTGTGGTGTTGTGGTGTTGTTATGTTGAGGTGTTGACATATCTCACCACCTCACCATCTCAACATAACAACTCCACACATCTCACCACATCAACATCTCACCACCTTATCTTACAGCAGTTCTTCAATCTGCTTTGCGATATTGTCGAGGCTCTCTGTCGGTTCGAATCGAGCCACTACCATTCCGCGCTTGTTGATGAGGAACTTTGTGAAGTTCCACTTTATGTCGGCTGTCTCCTTATAGTCGGGCGCATCCTTGGCGAGCATCTCCTCGAGCACCGGAGTGAGCTTGTGTGCAGGGTCGAAGCCTGCGAACGACTTCTGCTCCTTGAGGAACTTGAAGAGGTCGTCGGCGTCGTCGCCGTTCACCTTCACCTTCTTGAAGCGCGGGAACTCGGTGTTGTACGTGAGCTTGCAGAACTGGTGTATCGACTCGTCGGTGCCGGGGGCCTGTGCGCCGAACTGGTTGCACGGGAAGTCGAGCACCTCGAATCCCTGCGCATGATACTTCTCGTAGAGCTTCTCCAGCTCCTCGTACTGCGGTGTGAAGCCGCACTTTGTAGCTGTGTTCACGATGAGCAGCACTTCGTTGGCATACTCCTTCAGCGACACGCTTTTACCCTTTCTGTCTTTCACCGAGAAATCATAAACAGTCTTCATCTTTCTTTTCTTTATTTGTTTAATGTGTTCTTTTGATATCCTTTTACCTATTGGGGGTGCTGTTTCTTTAGTTTTCGGGGTGTTGTTTCTTTGTTTTCGGGGTGTTGTTTCTTTCGTTTCGGGGTGTTGTCTTAAACTTTCGAGGCTTAGACTTTAATTTTACAAAGGTAACGATTTTATTGCACATTCCTCAATATTTGTTCCCATTTTTTCAACTTCTTAACTCTGAGGCTTATAGACTACGCGTCGTGCTCCGTCCGCCGTCCGATCGGATTCCGTCCGCCACCCGATCGGATTCCGTCCGCCGTCCGATTGGTTTCCGTCCGCCGCCCGATCGGATTCCGTCCACCACCCGATCGGATTCCGTTCGCTGCACGGTGGCAATGTTTGTCGGTGTGCGAGGAGAAAACTGAGCGAGACTACAATCTATTCAGCACATTATCCACACTCTTTACTTTATTCTTGCGCGAAGTTTTGTTGATATTGTATTTGAGGTAAACAGAAAAGTATCGCGAGTCGATATTGTTCCTCTGTAAATTGTTGATATTTAAATATCTCACTTTCCAATCAGTGTTCTCTGTACGGAATATGTCGTTGCAAGCAATATTCAGTTGCATCTTCTTGTCGAAAAAGCTGAAAATAACGCCTGTGTTGGTGCAAAACGAAGGGTCTTGCTTGAAAACCGCATCTTCTGTTTTGCTGGTATAATTCATCCTAACGTAACAGTTTATATTCTCTCGTATGCGATAGTTGTAATTAGCGGACGCATAGATAGAGGTATAAAAGCGATTTCGGTCAACCGCTAAATTATCCGATAGGTTCTTTTGTGCTAAGAATGCGCTGTGAAGCCCTATCTGATGCCTACCAAACCGTTTCGTAAGGTTCGCTCCGATGTTTATTTGGTGTTTCTTCGCTCAATAGTTCGTTAAAATTTGAGTATATGGCTA
>ULZA01057535.1_pt1 | contig 50675 bp, 55 predicted proteins | sample 1962681 | NCBI WGS metagenome assembly ULZA01 (sample SAMEA4835877, study PRJEB28245) | human gut metagenome | biome: gut microbiome; material: fecal sample | place: Denmark | collected 2008 | reverse complement strand
TGCTGAGATGAAGGCTATTTTGGCAAAAGCAAAGTTTTAAAGTTAGTTTTATGGGATTTTTAGCAGACAAAACGGTGTTTTCACCATTGACAAAAGAAATTTTGGAAGAATCTGTTTTATTTTCATGTGGCAATGAAGACTTAGATGGATTCTTCCATAATGACGCTGTGTCATATGCCGACAACTTGTTTGGTAAATCTTACTGCTATTATCTTGAGGAATCCAAGGCTGATATTGTATGTGCCTTTACTGTTTCAAATGCCAGTATTTTTACAAAGTACTTGCCTAATGCCAGAAAGAAAAAGGTAGGAAAGTATGTTCCGCATATAAAACAAGATTTGATATATCCTGCCGTACTTATAGGAAGGTTGGGAATTTCAACAAAATTCCTGCATCATCATATAGGGACAGAAGTGATGGATTTTATTAAGTCATGGTTTATTGAACCATATAATAAAACTGGATGTCGTTATTTGGTCGTTGATGCCTATAACGAAGATGTACCTGTTGCTTTTTATAAGAAGAATGGCTTTGATTTTATGTTCAGTACAGAAGAGCAGGAAAAATCATATCGAGGTATCGTTTCAGACCACTCTTTAAAGACTCGTCTAATGTACTTTGATTTGATACTTATCAAGTAATAAACTGTATCTTATAAACTGTAAGCAGTAACTTTAGGCCGTCTTGCGTACATTAATAAAAATATATACCTTTGCCCCGAATTTAAAATTTGGGACAAAATGATAGACTTACTTGCTCATAGATGGCAGCTGGCTACTGTTACTGCCTGGGCATAAATTCAAATGATTTTTTCTTAAAAGATAATAAAAAAGCATTCATTTTAGGGCTTAACGTACCTAAAGTGACCGCTTACAATCCTTGGTAGTTATGAAATAAAATCGTACTTTTGTCGCTATATTAGCAATAAAAATGTATGAATATGGCAAACATTGCAGAAAGATTCAGTATGGGCAAAATTTGCCTACACTGCCTCAGACGTCAAAACATATCAAGTTGATTATTATAATTTAGATGTTATAATATCTGTTGGTTATAGAGTAAAGTCTATACAAGGTACAAAATTCCGTATTTGGGCTACATCTATTTTGCGCCAATACCTTCTTCAAGGTTATTCCGTAAACCGTCATTTGATAGCCCTACAGGAGAATATGGATAAACGCATGACTCGAATAGAAGATGTCCAAGCTAAGCAGCAACAGCAGCTTGCTTTCTTTCTTTATTCGAACCTCGACCCCTCCAGTAGAGATGGTCTTCTTCGAAGGTGATTAGAAAATGGCGTAACGAATCTCATGACCGCTGGCTTATCATAGATGATAGTCTCTATCATTGTGGTCATTCATTAAATGCCAATTGTGGTCACAAGATTTCCGCCATAGCCCTGATGGGAACCTCTCCCGAGGTAATCCTGTCAAGAGTAGAATAAAATAATATTCCTCATTCGAGTGGCGACAAGTGCAGAGCGATACTGCAGTGGGGAACAAATATATTTTTTTCAAAAAAACTTCTATGTGTAACTACTTGTAATATAGTGGGGACACAGTATTGGTGGTTTACGATTAAAACTGCATAAATACTTTATGAATCATCTTCATATAGGATCAAGGATTTAACAAAATATATAATTAGAGGATATGTAAGCCTATGAAATCTCCAATTGATGATACATTAAGGCAAATGCTTCAAGCCAAGCTGGAAGCATTGGAACAGTATTTAAATGCTGATGTGTTTGTATATTATGGCAGCTTGGCTCCTGTCTCCGCCAATATGTTTGCCAAATTAGTGGAAGATTTGAAAGCAGATGCCGTGAAGAATGATAAACTTTATGTCATTTTGACGACACTTGGTGGAAGTGCTGAAATCGTAGAACGATATGTTAACATATTGCGATACCATTATTCTGAGATAAACTTTATAGTGCCTGATTATGCTTATAGTGCAGGAACAATATTCTGTATGAGTGGTGATAGAATCTTTATGGATTATATTTCCGTGTTAGGGCCTATTGATCCGCAAGTCCCAAATAAGGATAATAAGTATGTGGCAGCATTGGGTTATCTTGATAAGATCAATGAGTTTATAGACAAAGCCAGTAAGGGTACATTGACAAAAGCAGAACTAATATGGCTTAAAGAACTGGATTTGGGTGAGATTCGTAGCTTTGAACAGGCACGTGATTTGACAACAGATCTCTTGACTAAATGGTTGGCAAACTATAAGTTTAAGAATTGGACAAAGCATCATGATGGCTCTGAAGTTACTTCTAATGAAAAGGAATTACGTGCGATAGAAATCGCTAAGAATTTGAGTGACAATAAAAAGTGGAAGTCACATGGTAAGGGAATTTCTATAGCAGAATTAAATGCTCTAAAATTAAAAATAGAGGATTATAGTAAAGATGCAGATTTACGCCCTCTGATTCGTGAGTATTATAATGCTATGGATGAGTTTGTTAGAATGAAAAATGTAAACTTGTTTATCCAAAACAGAGTGTTTTTATAAATATGGATGAATCTATAAAATTAGAAGAGCTGTTCCGTACATATCCAAGTTCGGATACAGATGACTCTATAGTTACTTTTTTGGAAGATTTCGATGCCTATTTGAAAGAGATGAAGATTTCACAAACAAAAAAGCAACTTATCATGAATAAAGAGGATGCAAAACCTTGCATGTTGAACATCAATAGTTAAGCAGTATATGAAACTCTATCATTATACAAGCATTGAGACTTTGGCTCTGATTCTAAAGCACAAGACAATACGCTTTTCTCGCTTAGACAGAGTTGACGATCCTGATGAGTATGCTTTCTCTGGCGATGGTGTTACTCCGGCTCATTATTGTTTCGTCTCATGTTGGACGAAAAATAGTTGAGAGAATCTTCCTCGGTGGTATATGTATGGAAATTCAACGCATGGTGTACGCATCAAGTTGGACTCAGGCATGTTTTAGCTTGATGGAAACAGAGTATGTCTAAATTTCTTGAATAAGAAATGCTTTGAAGATAATGGGATAGTAGTCATGCCAATACAGAATGATGGCTTTTTAAAGGAAATATAGTATGTCGATAATGCCCAAGACATGAAGACACAAATTTTCAAAGATTTGGGATTTAAACGTGGTATTGATTTTAAGAAAATAGGTATCTACAAAAGTATGGATTGGGCTTTCCGGCAAGAATGCCGTTTCATTCTTTGTGCTTTCCCTCTTATGCCAAATGGGTTGGTAAATCCTAGTTATGTGCTACAAAACAATATAAGTCCTAAACTATCCTATATAGATGTGCCTATAAAAGAGGAATGTTTGCGAGCAATCAAAATAATGTTAGGACCTAAAATGTTTGAGGCAGAGAAAACAATTGTAGGATCACTTATGCAGACTTATTTACAAAGGAATGACTATATCTGTAGTAGCTATACTGGAAAGTTATAAATAAATATATGTCCCTTCAATTAAATAACAACAAGCGAATAGCGAAGAATACAGGTAAATCACCGTTAGTCCGTATGGCGGTACCGATATAAAATATTACCTTTGCATCCGTAATCAAAACAGTTTGATAATGGAAACAAGGGAATATTTCTAAAAAGTGATGCAGGACTACAATCAAAAGAGCAAAGGTAGTAGTTTACGCAAGTATTGTAAGTAACTCACCCGACTGATGGAGGGGGAGTAAGACTTCATGCCCCTAATCCCATGTAATTATAACTTGAACAAAAGGTGAATGTCAAGGCTGCCTAATTGGCAGCTTTGGCAATACCAATTAATAACATGTTTTTTTGAAAAATGTTGGATGTGCTAACTGCTGAAAATCAGTAGTTACATTCTAACGGTGATTTACACATGTTTAATGAACGCAATATTCACCGTATTCAAGCGAATGTCTTGGTGTCTAACGTAGCTTCTTTGAAGATGCATGAGAAATGCGGATATAAATTGGAAGGTACGCTTAGAGAAGCTGTGTATAAAAATGGCAAATATCAAGATCAATATGTGTTGGCATTAGTAAAAAATAAGTAAATTGGAAGGTATGGCAAGTTTTGATAGTAAAGATATAAAGTGTCCTGTTTGTGGAACTTTAGTGCATGTAACCATATCTTATGGTATATGGCCTAACAGAAGTGAGGAAACAGCAGATTGTCCTGTTTGTGGTAAAGAGTTGCTTCGTAAAAACATTACAGGTGATGTAGAAACAAAAGTGAAAAGTCTTGATGATACACTGGAGCCTTATAAAACGAGATATAGTTTAAAAAGTATTATCTAAGTGAACTTTGAGGTAGGTTCTGATTATTAGGATTTTTCATGTCAAGTTGGTTGTGAAATATTCTAGTGAATAATAATAGATGAAAGAATCAGAAAAAATGAAAGAACTGATAAATCAGATAATCCAAGATTTAGGTGCAAATAAACCTATTGATGGAATTTTGCTAAAAACACAAGTTGTTGCTCATAAGTTGAAAAACGAAGAGTTCTTACAATGGGTGAAAAATGAACAGAATGGTTATGAAGACATGAGAACTGTTCCCGATTATCGAAAGATAGGATGTACAGTCAAGGCTTTAATATCAATACCTTTTAGAGGTATGATTAACATGACAATTCCTATTTTGCCTACAGGAAATGATAAAATTGATAGTTGGTTTCAGCATAAGTGTATCGTAAATTCTCTTTACGAAATTGAAAATATGTGCCGAGGTCATGAAACAGAGGAATTGTCCTCTCCTTTGCCAGCTTTTTTATATGCTAAACTTAAAGAAAGTCTTTATCAAGGAACAATAGAAAATGCTTCGGTTCATTTCTCTGCTTCTGCGACTTTGGGTATTATCAATATATTTAAATCAAAGCTTCTCGACTTTTTCTTAAGATTAGATGACGAGATTAATGAAGGACTCGATTTCTCTCAATTGACAGATGTTCAACGTAAAGTTACTCAAATTATGAATAATACTTATAATATTAATGCTGCTGTTGCTAATACTGGTAGTGGAGCCGTGACAGCGACAAATATCAATGCTTCAAATTTCTCTATTGTAAGTGAAGAACAAAAAAATAAAATTAACGAACTGGTGGCAGAGTTGGAGCAAAAAAGCCAAAAGTATAATAATGAAGATTTGAAGTCTGCTATTGATTCTGTAAAGAATGAAATTGCCAAACCTTCATGGGATAAGCGTTTGTTAAGAATGGCTTTTAATGCTATTAATGGCATTGCGACTGGTATTGCTGCAAATCAATTGAGTCCAATAGTAATGCAAGCTTTAAGTGCTTTATGATACGCAGTTATTCTGGTAAAAGAGTAATGATTGCGTAAAAAATGAGGAATAAATATAGTAACAATGAGGTAAAGGAAGAATTTGGAACTCTATCCTTTAACCATGTTTTACTTTATAAAAAGGATCACTACTGTCCGGATTTTATCCGGACAGTAGTGGTATGAAATAATGAAATTTGGAGATTATTCCTCTGAAGACTAATTTAATCCGCTGATTTAATATTGGTGACATAGTATTGGTGGCTTACTAAAGGTAGAGCTACACAATAGAACTCTGTTGATGAAATGTTTGATATTATTCACGGAAAGTAATGAACCAGTTATGGACAGCCACAAAAAATACAATGCTTTGGAACTTTGTAAAAAATAAGTATCCAATAGCGAAATTGTAAAAGGTCATTTCTCTATTAGTGGAGAATGGTCTTTTGATTTCTGAGTAGAATGGATATATAAAATAAATTGTTATTGCATGAATAGTCAAATCAAAAAATGTTTGAGGGAACTAAATAGGCAAAAATATTTGAACCTATCAACATTGGGTAATGTTATAACTCCAATTTTATTCAAGAAGGACAAGGTGTGTTTGAAACTGGTAGATAACCTCATTTATATATTTTTGCCAGTTTTTTCAAATGATCGGGAATATGATAAGGTTTACGAGTTGTTAGCGGAGCTGGCTGGTCTTCTTGAAAAGTTTGAAAAGGAAAATTTAATATATGTTTGCCCAAATGGGAGTGATAGGAGGGAATTGGTTTGTTATGAACCTTTTCTAATGAACGATAGTACATATTGGATTGATGATGATAAGTTAAAAAATAAGACAGATAACGAAGTCATCCTTGATGGAGTAAAAATTGCGAATCCTTATCTGTATGATTCGTTGCAGAGATATTTAGGTTCGATAGTAATTCCGACATCAAAATTAAATACTTTGGTATGTCATATGTTTTTGTTAGAGTCTGACTATAATAATTGGAAGGCGTTGCTTTGGAGCCGTGTAAGTGTAGTGGTGGCAATAGGCTCAATTGTTGGTGCCACGTTCTTTAATAATTGCTTTGGGTATTCTACCATAAACGAAGAACAATATGAAGGCATAATAAAAAATATACATTCTTCTGATTCTGTAAACATAAAGAGAATGGAGATGATTGATAGTGTTATTAAAGTTTTAAAATATGAAAACAATGGACAGCAGATTAAAACTATATCAAGGAAATGATGAACTGGAGGCAGCTCAACTAAGAAGCGTACTTCTTTTTAGTGAGTTTGGACAAACGAATAAACGGACAGATCTGATGGCTAAGTTGTTATACTCTTTTATAATTAAAGAAAAAGGAGAGGCTACATTAGAAACATTGACGAGTCTATTTAACTGTCAATTTAAAGCAAAAAGAAAACCTGCAGAGTTTAAAAGCTATATTGATAACATGATTGCTAAGAAGCTGATTGCTCAAAATGGGGAAAAATTAGTTGCTATTTCTGAACAAGAGAAAGGAACTGCCTTTTTCGACCAGTTAGAAAAGGATACTATGTCACTGATAAATGGGGTGATAAAACGCTATATTACACTGCAAAAAAGTAATAATTTAAATAATCGCTCTGTCATTGAACGTAATATAACAAGAGCGTTGTCTGCTTATTTTAAACTGGCCAGTCTTAGTGTTGTAAAGTCCCCAGAACTGCCAAGTGTGAATGATTCAATAAAGTATGTTATTGAGGATTTACAGCAAGCAGATGGAGAGCGTTTGATCTCTGCGATAGGTAAAACTATTCAAGAACCAACAGGATTGGAGCGCGAGGTATTGAATAAATGGGCGAAAGCATATCTCTTGATGCAAATCTTAAAAATAGATCCGGAATTGATAAACTTTAAGATGACTTTAGTTAATCAAAAATCTTTTGTTTTAGATACGGATATTGTCTTAAATTTGTTGGCTACACATGCACGTTTCAGTCAATACTATCGCTCTTTGATAAACAAACTAATAGAAATAGGTTGCAACATTTATGTTCCTCAAGATGTTATACATGAAGTTATAGGACATGCGAATCAAGCGTGTAGTATAGTGCGTACATACGGTATAAGACAGATTGATAATTTTACAAGTTATGAGCTGGAGGGACCGCAAAGCAATGTCTTTATAGAAGATTATGTAAAGTTGAGGCGAGAAAAGAAAGAATTTCAATCTATGGAATTTAATACGTATATTCGTAATTTCTATATCAAAGGAAGACCAAGCGTGTTGCAAGAAAAACTGAGAAAGGTTATTGGAAAAAATGTTGATAATACATTGAAAGAAGTTCAGTTGGATGATGAGATGAAGGAAATACTTAAAGAAGCTATCAATGAGAAAACATCAGATTCTTTGCGTGGGGTATTCAGAAAAACAGAAGTGAATAAATCTTTGTCAGAAACGGATGCTCGCATGTATCTTACGCTCAAAGAATATAATGAAGAACCCAAGAACAAAGGTTTATTACGCTATAAGTTCTATTTCCTTACTCAATCTACTCGTACTATTAGAGCAGCAAAGGATATGGGCATATATGATTTTGACATAATTTGTCATCCTGAAGCTTTAGCGTTGGTTTTAACTGAGATTGGTCAAATTCCACAAGATGAGGTTAGTCTTGTCAATTTATTTGATAATCCATTTCTGGCCCATGCAGCAATGGCTGTATGGGATAGGATAGAGCCTGTGCTAAAAGCTGGATTTCAAGTTAATTTTATGGAGTTGGAACAGCTTCGTACAGATGTTGATATGCGTTTTGATGAATTTTTGCTTAGTAGCAATCCTGAAGAAAGAATACGGTATTCAAAAGAGTATCGGAAACTTGGTTATACTTTTGCAAGTCAAATAGCAGAATTAGCGGATGAAAATCAACAACTTAAATATGATAATATAAAATTAAAAATAGAGAATCAGTCTCAGGTAGAAATAAATATTCATTTAAAAGAAAAAAATAAAAAATTGCTTATAGGACAGAGAAAAGAAAAGTATTTAAAACGACTTGGAAAGAGAAAAAATATGGGTGGAAAACGGAAAAGAAAGTGACTTGGAATGAATTATGACGAAGTGGGCGAGTTGTAATGTGTATGTGTAAGAATTGCAGAAATAAAAACAAGTACAAATTATGCCACTTGTGTTTACTTCAAAAGTAGTTACGGAGTGTTTTTTATAATGGAACAAACAATAGTTGCTGGACAAGAACTCAGACGAGTTAACCTGGAATTCATAACGAGACCCCAGAGACTTAATCTGAGAAAATATGATCTTCTTTATATGCATCACAGCAAATCAGAAAATACAGGCTCGTACTCACAATAAAAGGAGAATAAAAAAGAGGGTGTGTCATAAGTCTGTGACGCACCCTTTCTTATTTTTTCCCCTTTCACAGATACGAAATCTTTAAAAAACATTTTTATTTACAACAAGAGGGTGCGTCACAGACTTATGACACACCCTCAAGTAGTCAGAGGTTAGATGTGGAAGTCGATGTCTTCGAGCCAGTCTCGAACATCGAAGCACGGACAGTCCTTTCGGACATTAGGCAGGTCGCGGTGGCCCAGAATCTCGGCATCGGGATAATCCACGCACAGGCTATGCAGCAGTTCCTCCATCGTCACCTTCTGTGCCAGGGTACGGGTGTCGGCGGGATGGCCGTTCGCGTCGAGTCCGCCCTCATAGCAGATACCTATGGAGTGGGCGTTGTAGTGGCGGGCATGAGCCCCTGCGATGCGCTCCGGCCGGCAGGGATAGAGGGTGCCGTCCTTGGTGATGTAATAGTGATAGCCGATGGTGTCGAAGCCGCGGGCCTTATGACAGGCTTCCAGTTGTTCAACAGTGAAGTCTTGGTTCACTCTCGTGGCGCTGCAATGCACCACAATCAGATTGATGTCTCTCATGATATTCGTTTTTTACTCTTTTACCCTTTTACTCTTTTACCCTTTTACTCTTTTACCTTTTTACCTTTTAAAGGTTCTGACAGGAGCTGACGCAAAAAGCGCTGGTTATCGCTGTGAGTACGGTGATGATGAAGTTGATGACTGCTTTCCAATTTTCTTTTTTCATGGTGATAAATGTTTTAAAATGTTTAATGTTTAATATGGGGAAGTTAAAGGAGTTAAAGGAGTTAAGGAGTTAAGACGTATGTCTTGCTGCTTAAAAAACTACGCCAAAAAGACTGTTGTTTTAACTCCTCAGCGACCGTAGGGAGCGATAACTCCTTTAACTCCCCTCTAATTTAACTTCTGAAAGTCGGGCGATGGTTATTCACCCTCGCCGCCTCCGGGATTGTCGCCTCCAGCAGATGGATTGTCGCCGCCCTGAGAGGTACCGCCGCCACCTGATGGAGTGCTACCGCCACCCTGAGAGGTGCCGCCGCCCGACGGAGTAGAAGGAGAGACCTTGTCGGTGCTGCCGTCACCTGCGAGTGCAGTAGCCTTCTTCAAGGTAGCATCGAGGTTGAGCTTGTCGCTCATCAACTCGCCAGTGGCACGGGCACGGAGTTTCACGCCCTCGATGTTCTTGGTGATGGAGAAGTCCTTCTCGGTGTCGGCACCCAGCTTGTTCTTGATGCCGATGGAGAAAATCGCCAGGTTGTCGATCTTCACGGCGATGCCTTGCAGGGCAAGTTCCCTGACGCAGATCACCATGTCGGTGAGCATGCCCTTGATGGCACCGGGCGAGAAAGGCGTGTTGTGGCCCGACATGTGGGTGGCAAGGCCGTCCATTCCGATGGTTTGAGTTACAACAGGGTATGCGTAGTATTTGCCGTACGCATTCGGCATCTTCTTGTTCTTGTTTTTCTTTAAATTGTAGAGAATCATGGTGTTAAGTTATAAAAGTTAATAATATTTAGCGACAAAGGTCTGCGCGCTCGTCCCGATGTTTCGCTAAGTCACTCTCTCTGAATGACGATGCAAAGATACGACATTTTTGCGAGTCAACTATACGCTAATGGGCATAGGCCGAAAAAAAGTGCAAAAAAAATTATGGATCACCTATAAAATCGTAAATAATCTCGCGCTGGACGGGCGAAAAGTACCGTTTCTTGGTGCGATAGCCACAGGCCCGCAGCTTCTCAACGAGGGGAGGGCAGCGGTTGATCCAGCGCATCAGGTGGTTGACAGCCACGTGGCGCTCGGCGTCAGGGAAATATTCGTGGGCGAGGTCGTGCTTGCTGATGTAGTCTTTCTTCATGATAGATGTTTAATTTCTTCGTTAGCAATATAATGTTTGTCATGTCTCAGTAAGTCACAGAGAAAGCTCAGTGACTTACCGGTAAATCTCTGTAAGTCATTGACTGGCGTCCTGTTCCATCTTGTCGCTCGCACAATAGAAGGCTTCGCTGTTGATCTCGGCCCCCTCCTTCTCGACGACAAACCATCCGTTGCCCTTGCGGCGATGAGCCTTGGGGAATCCCAGCCTTGACATGATGCTGCCGATGCTCTGGTATTCAAAGTTCTTCCGCATGACAGGGTTGGTGCAGATGCGCTCCACAATCTCGGCAGTATAGCGGAACTTGATAAACCGCTCAGACGTGTCGGGAGTCGGAACACGATAGAAGCGCTTGATTTGCTCCTCAGCATAGTTGGGCACCATGAAGAGCAAGTTGTGCTGTTGCATCTCGGCGATGTCCTCCTGTGTGAGCCAATACACCCATCCTTCCTCGCCACGCATCTTTCGCTCCTTCACCTCCTTGCCAAGAGCCACACACTGGGAGTAGATGCCCACATAGTCCAACGGCTCGTCTCTCGGGCTCACGATGCTCTCCGCAATCCAGGGCGAGTAGCGTCGGTTCTCCGGGTCGGTGATGATCTGCTGGTTGTTGGTGGTACCCGCCACTGTGGCACGATGGTCCAGGTCGCTGCGGAATCGGTCGTAGGGCCTGCGGATGGAGAAATGCAGTTTGGTCATGTTGCTCTTGAAGGCATTGAGGTTCTTGCCGAAAGCGGTGTCGAACTCGTCGAGGCACATCAGGATCTTGCATGAGAAAGCCTCCATGAAGTCCTTGTCGGTGTATATCGCCGCCGACTCGTTGAGGTAGTAGTCGCGGAGCTGCGGCGGCAACAGATAGTTGAAGAACGTGCTCTTGTAGATGCCGCCCTTTCCCACCAGGATGAGCATCACCTGGTTGACCACCTCCGGAGTGACCCATCCCACCACCATCGCCACGATCCACTTGCAGAAGTATTTCTTGAAGGTGGCCTGGTCGTGGTGGTAGCCCTGATGAGGGATGATGCGTATGCGGTCTGCCAGTTCGCCGATGTAGTCGCGTTTGCCGTCCCATGGTGGCAGCGACCGGAGGTAGTCCTCCACAGGGTCGCACTGCACGGCAAAATCGCTGTGTATGACAGAGATGAGCTTTTGCATGTTGATGTTCATGCCCTCTTCCTCCATCTTCACCCAGATCGAGTTGAGGATGTTGTCATCCAGGTTCACCCACTTCAGAAACTTAGGATTTCCCGCCATGCGGCTCATTATCTCGTGCCTGCCGGTCACCATGTTTCGCTGTATCTGGTATCTCATCGAGAGCCACTGCTTGATATACTTCACGGAAGTTTGACCACGATACGACTCGCCCTCTCTGAAATAGTGCCAGGAGCCGAACCGCTCCGTCTTCTTGTAGCACGACTTGATGACGGCAGCCGTGTCGGGATATTCGTGAGAGAAATGAGCTTCGGCATAGTCGAGAGCCTCCCTGAATTCGATGCCATAGCGGTTGCAGATGCTTCCGAAGTACATCACATACTCGTTGTGGCGGTGCGGCTCGAAGACGAGTCCCCAGTTGTGGAGCGTTTCCAGTACATGCATCTTCACCTCCTCCATGGTAGGTTTCTCCGCCGACAGTTTGATGCCATTGGCTTTGCTTCCCTTAGTCGCCTTGGAGCGCTCGGCAGCCTGCTTCTTGCTGTTCTTCTTGCGCAGCAGTGAGGAGGTGAACTTGGCCAGTTCCTTGTCGGTGAGGACTATCGGTTCGGCATCCCAGTTGAAGAAAGCCTGTTCGTCGTGGGCGAGTCCCGACAGCCGTAGGAAGTCCACGCACTGCCGGTCGGCCTTGATGCCCAGCAGGGAGTCGAACAGCGCCATCGCCTTCTGCAGCATTGCCTGGTGCAGTTCCACGAAAGACAGTTCGCATCCCTCGGGTCGCTGATAGCCCACGATGATGCGCAGCCCATTGCCGCTGATGGTGCGGTAGGCGATGAGGACGTGGGGAGAATGTCTGATGAGTTCGAAGAGAATCCCCATGGTCTCAGAGGACAAGTGGTCGTAGTCGAGTCCCAGGCATCCCACTTCGCCCATCACGTTTTCCAGCAGTCTGCCCCTGCCGTCCAACTGTGCGGCGAAACAGATGCCAGTCGACAGCGGTTTTACCTTGCTGTCGGCAAGTTGCTTACTCACGGCCAGGGCCTTTCGATACGACTCAGTGATGGCAGCCAGTTCGTGGTTGCGCAAAATCAGATCCTCCAGCTCCTGACGGCAGCTTAGTGGGCGGCTCATCTTAGAGTCGAGCTGAGAGAAGACAGATGGCATGAAACCATCGCGTGACGTTGTGAACGCCTTTTTTAATATATTCATTCTTTTTTATATGTTTTATGGCATTACCCATATAGTTAAATTTCTTTCTTTATTTTATTTCTTTCGCGTATGCGTGTGAAAGTAAGAAACGAGGGTTCACCCTTCACGTCAGCGTCGGAAGTCCGATAAACAGACGGGTTTCGGGGCGTGAACCCACCCTTCACAGGTATTCACGGAGAAGTCACAAATGGCGTCAAACGGTGAACCCTTGGTGCAGCAAAAGTCCGAAAGGTGAACGCTCTTTATATATAATCACGGCAAAACGAAAAACGTGCGGAATCAAAAACGAAATGCGATTTTCAGACGGAAAAACGAAATGTGCAATAAAAAAGCATCCAAGCAATGAAACTTGGATGCTTTTTTGTTGAATTAATTGAACAAAGACCAGTCTATTTCTTCCTTTTCCTTCCATGCCGATTCAAGACACGTTTGAATATGCTTTTGCATACCAATGGCAAAGGAAGTCAACTCTTCCACATCTTTGAACGTGTAAAGGAAAGGATCATCATCTGAGCCAAACTTCACTGTTGGCATCGTCTTCAAATCACCATCCTTGGCCAAACCATAGGCCAAAGCATAGTTTCTTTGATTTTCATCAGACAACCAAACCTTGTGACCATTCCACTCATAGTCCTCCAATATCGCTTTCTGTGCGTTTGAATTGATCTGAGTGATAATAGTATCTTTCACTTCTTCCAATGTCGGATGATGATCAAATGTCGTGCGCCAGTTCCAGCCCATGTCATTGTCTTCATCCTTGCCAAAACCATAGAACAAGTCCCATCGGTTTCGACCAACTTGCATCAATCCGTCCTGACGAATTGGGGAACCATAGATCTTTTCCATTTCAATAATGTTTAATTGTTTATAAACTGCTGTTCAAATCTTGTTTAAGTAAAGCGGTATTTCACCTTGTTGCCATCAAAGACCTCGCTCTCAATCACAGTTGTGAATGGGAAACAGTCCTCGATGTCGCTTGCCTTATCCAAGATTTGTTTCATTTCCTCAGATGCAGTGAAGAACTTTGCCCATTCTCCAGTCTTGGCATCCTTGAAGCTTACGATGTATCTGCCCTCACCTTGCGAGGTCTTCACATCCTTCTCATAGTCATGGATCTCTATTTCCTTGTTGACAATGGCACTCAGGCGCACTGCCTTGCCAGGGAAACGTTTCTTTCCATCCTCTGGGGTATATGTGATACCCAGTTCACTGAATTTCTTCATACGTTTATTTGTTAGTTTGAAAAATAAATTCTTGCAGTCGGCATGGCAAGCCATACCCTTGAATGAGCCGATGATCTCTTGTCTTCTCTTGCGGCTCTTGACCTTGGCGAGATGCCTTGCAGCCTTTTGCTTGGTTCGTTTCCTTATAAGGGAATAGTCCTCGTAATGCACGAAACCAAGGAAGTCGAGGCCAACGGTAATGGGTCTTATAGCCTCGCTTTTCTTGATTTGCAGCCCCAGCTTGCCAAGTTCTTGGTGCAAGATGCCACGCCACTTCCACAACTCTCTTTTGTCAGTGGACATCATTACGATGTCATCACAGTACCTATAATAGTACCTGACTCCCTCCACTTCCTTCATGTGGTGGTCTATTGGTGACAGATGCAAGTTGGCGAAGCACTGTGAACTTCTCAGTCCCTTTGAAAGCCCATTGGGCAGCAAATGAACAAAGTTTGAAAAGATCTTCAAGACGATGGGATCACTCACATAGTGTTTCAAGTCATCATACATCAATTCCTGGTTAATGGAATCATAGAAATGATGAATGTCGCACTGATAGTAATACAGATTCCCCTCGCACTCATGTATGTCTTCCTCCAAGATGTGATGGAGGTAGTGCATACCTCTTCCCTTGATGCTTGCAGCGGATGTCTCGATGACCGTGGGATATACATGGTCTTCAAACACATTCATAATGGCATGGCATCCTATTCTGTCAATGACAGGAGGAGCTTGCACCTCTCTTTCCTTTGGGCCATCCTTCACATGCAAGGTCTCAAAATTAGTAACTTGAAAACTTCCATCTTCAATGTGCTTACGCAAGAAGGCGATAACATCATCTTTTTTCGCCTCAAAACGTTTTCTCTGCTTTTCCTTTAAGGCTCTAACGACATAATCAAAGTACTGCTCAGATTCTCGAAAGAAACAATCTCTGGAATCAAATTATCCAGAATAACAAAATTTTCCATAAGCCTTCAGGACTCCAATTTATGTTTCGGCTTTCCACAATATTGTGCTGTTGCCGTGGCTCAGGGTTCTCGCACGTACAGTGGGCAAGCACGTTGCTTGTTGCATGGGTGCGATGAGACTGTCTAAAGACAGGTAGTTCTTAATTCGAGACGAGAGCCGATGTTCGTATTCGAGTTCGATGAAGCGTAATTCGCACTCGCATAGGCGAGACCGCCATTCGCATTCGCATTGTTGTTGGCACGATACAGGACACGACCGCTGAACCCCTCTACCATCCTCCTTTTCGGGGTGCAAAAGTAATAAAAATTTTTCAAAAATCGACCGACTTACGTCGGTATTTGGAGGTGGAGCACCTTTTTTAGAAGGTCTCCACCTTACGCTTTCACGCTTTTTCGCCCTTACGCTGTTTTCAGCTCTATCGCTCCTCTGAATGCGAGACGAGAGCCGATGCTCGTATACGAGTACGATGAAGCGTAAAACGCACCCGCACAGGCGAGACCGCCACTCGCACTCGCACCGTAGTTGGCACGACACAGGACACGACCGCTACTGTGAGTGTACCAAAAAATGTCTGTATAATTTTGGTTCCACTTGCTGTTGTCGCTCGTTAGCTTGGTAGGAACGACATCTGCATAGCGTCCAAATCTCACACGTCCGATACAATAACCATTGGCATTGATGCCTTGTACGGTTCTTTCTGTCTTGGTGAGAGGATCATAGATGTGCCAAACACTGTCAAGCATATCTCCGCTCACTGGAACCATCTTGTTTTTCAGGAATGACACATAACTCTTGATGTTCACACCAACATTGTCCATCCACTCACAGTTGCAAGCCATGAAGTTCTCGATGCCAAGCACCTTGTTTCCCATGCCATTGTTCCATGGGCTGTTTGCCTTGCCGATGGAATCCCAGTAACCAGTCTTGTAATTGTTCGTGTAACCGTTGCTGCTTGATGAGCCTACGCCACGGCCATAGCCACATACCAACTGAGCGTCACGATTTCCCACAAGGGCATAGAAGAGGTTTGCCACGTCCTTGCTTGTCTCATAGTCTATCATCTGATAGCCGTTTCCTCTCAGCCATGCCAGGTTTTGGAAGTCCTTGTATGTGTAGTGAAGGTTCATGTCCTGGATGTCCGTAGGATCCACATAGGTCACCTTTCCCTCGCTGTCATACGCCCAACCTATATATGTGTTGCTATTGCCATCTCCAAGCTTGGCAGCCACGCCACTGACACTTTTGAGCGTTCCGCTCATCATGGCAGCCTCGTAGATGCCGACAAGCTCTGGTTTGTGCTCCACCCAGTCAGGTTCTATGGCTTCGAGTTCAGAACTGTCAACGGCAATGAGTTCGCCATCTTCATTGACGGTCTTCACCGCAAAGATGAAGTACTTCGCTCCATCAGGAACGGACGTGAAGGTATAGTCACCTTCCATAAAGTCTGAGTCGGATGCCATGCCAGTCAAGTTGTATGTCTCGATGACACTTCCGTCCTCCTTGACGAATATAGCACCGATACGGCTGCTTGTAACGCCAGGCCATCGTACCTGCTTCATTCCCTCCACATCCATCTTGTACGCATTATAGCTCACGTTGGAGCGGACGAACGTTGTGGAACTGTCTATCTTGACGTTTCCTTTCTCATCATAGATGCTGGAGTCAAGCGAGTCCGTGCAGACAGAGCAACTTGCACCAAGCAAGATGTCCTGGAGTTTCACCCTCTTCACCACGTTGGCACTTGGAAGAGGTCTTTCCTGGAGGCTTGAAAAGAACAGGTACTTTCTGTCATGCTTCACGTCATTGATGCCCTTGTACCAATATCTGCCGATATACATGAAGGCATCGTACTCACCCTTGTCATAGATGTTTTCGATTGATCTGCCGTCGGCAAGCTTGGAGTAGTCCTTCTCATCCATCGGGATGCAGGTCATCTTGGAGCTACCTTGGTCGTAGATGCCGATGACAGGCTTCATGTCCTTCCAAATCTGGCTCACATGGGCGGATGGCTTGTACTCATTGCTGTAGTCATGCCCTGTCTTGTTGTCGAGGTTGGTGATGTTCTGAGGGTCGCCCACGGTATCATCGAACACGATTGCGCTGTATTGGCTGTTATATACGGTCATCTCTGGGAAGTAAGCCGCAAACGAGGCAAGCTTCTCCTTGGTGATGAAGTCAGTCATAATCCATCTACCTGTCAGACCAGAGCACTTTCCGCTCTCATCGTATGGTGTTCCGTTCACTTCCAGTCCCACGGCCTCACTGTCCATCAAGGCTTGCAGGATGGTGGATGAGCCTGAGACGTTCACGTCTGTCAGACGGATGTACTTGATGCTTGCGCCTCCACCTATTGAGTCGAGGAGCAACTGGGTGCTACTTATCCTTGGGCAGTTCGTCACGAGCACGCTCTTGATGCCACCCATGCCATCGAAGGTTAGCCCACCAGGGTATTGCAGCCTTGGCAAGTTCTTGAATGAGAGGTTCGACATCGTTGACGGAAGCTGAAGGATCTCTATTGGCGAGGCTTCCGCCAAGTCAATGCTTGACAGGGAGGAGTTCTTTGCCAAGACGGTCTTCAATCGTGGGCAGTATGTGGCAGTGATGGAAGTCACCTTCGTGTTCCTCACGTCAATGGAAGAGAGGAACGGCTTGTTTCCAAGGTTCAACTGTGTGATGGCAGCCGTACCGTCCATAGGCTCGTAGTCCTCGCCACCAAGCACGAGTTCCTGCAACATTTCACAGTTGGAGATGTCCCAGCTCTCAGCCTTTGGGGTGCATCCAGACAAGTCGAGCCTTGCCAGGTTCTTCGCCCCGAACACATAGAGCATGGTTCCTGCGCCAGAGGCGGTCATGCCGCTTCTGAGCGTGTAGCTCTCGCCAGCCTTCAGATAGCAACTGTCCACGCACGCATCCGCACGATCCACACCGATTCCAAAGAAACTGTCTTGTGCTGCCGTGATGGCAATGGAGATTTCAGTGCCCACGGCACGCATTTTGAATGGGTTGGTGTAAAGCTCACCAACCTGATAGTAGCCGTCACGGTATGCGAAACGCTTTCTGAATGTCTCAGGCAGATCATCAAGGCGAAGACCATGCACGGCATAGTAATAGTTGGCTCCTGCCGTGGAGTTCTCGATGTACTTTCGCTCGCCATCGAATGAGGAAATGACCTTCGCCCACTTTGCCAGTCGGTCGGTCACCCATAGCTTAGTGCAACCCTGCACTGAGAAAATCTTCATTCCGTCTGCCTCTACGCTTCGCATCTCCCCAGCGATGTCATGGAGCGTCACCACATTGTCGCCAGTCTCATCAAGCCAGAAGCCGTCCACCTTGTATGATTGCTGGAACATCACGCTGTTCCATCCCTGGTAATAATGCTTAGGGTCGTTCACGGCATCCAAATCCCATGGTACGGTGAGGCCACAGTCGTTGTCATAGTTCCAGACACAGTCACCATCATACCAGTGGTTGAAGTAAGCCCTCACCTCACCGTCGGTGTCGAGATAGAAGCTGAGCATCATGTTCTTGCTTCGCTGGTCAACGGCAAGGATGTAGTCGCTTGCGACCACATAGCATCCGACGCTGTGGACGTTGGCGAACTTGTGAAGCTCGTGAGACCACTTCTTCAGGCGGTTCTCCTTAGTGCCCCTGACAGTGAGACCGTCAAGCGTGATGTCGCCATCTGCCTCCGTGAGGTCGTTGCTGCACTGCTGAGTAAACATGAGGAACTTGTAGAGGTCGTATGGAACCTTCTTGCCAGACTCATACAACGCCACAAGGTCATCGTCGTCTGGGTATCTCGCCTCGAAGTATGACATCCACACCGGGTTTCCAGTCGCCTCATCCACCCTCATCATGTCGTCAACACCATTCACGCCCTTCAGCCAACAGAGATAATCATACTTCAGGTATTCGTAGCAGGTCGTTGGGTTCAGCACCCTTCCAGATACCGTCCACTTTCTCGTTGCCTTGTCGTAGCTCATGGAGCCAGTGGTGTCCTTCCAGTTGCCACCGCTGTACTTGGCGTATCTGTCATCGGACGTATGATAGACCTGCGTCCAGTCATATTCGCTCACGTTGTCAGACATTACCTCAGAGAGGGTCTTGGCGGTTTCCGTAGGGTCAGCCACGGCTGTGGTCTCCACCATGGAGCCTGTTCCGTCATTCTCCAGGAAGACATTTCCGTTGCCGCAATACTCTGAAAGCATGTAGATGTTTCCTGCCACAAGGGATGAAACATCCTTCAGTACCTCATCCTTGAAGTCCGTCAGCTTCTGTCCCTTGGCTGCAACGAGTTCCTTGAAGTCGCCATAATTGAGGCAGTCTGCCGTATATCCGTCCACTTTCTCGAAGCCAAAGAAACTTGGGTTGTTCTTGTCAACGTTGAAGTTTGCCTTGGCATGGAAATAGGCATAGGACTCGTTGGTGGCATCCACAGAGTTGATGTCTGTGCGGAAAAGGGCGCATGGCACAGAGTCGATGGACGTGTTCATGGTCTCGTTTCCCTTGTAGGCGTTCTGCGCTGGTGTCATGTATCTCTCGCCAAGCGCACGCTGCAACTTGTTCATCAGCTCCATGGTGGCTCCGTTGTTTGCGCCTCCTGAGTCTGAGTAGTCCACCTTGATGGTGGATGTGCTGATCCACATGCCGCCATCTTTCACCTGTATCTTGCCCTTGGCCGCCATCTTCTGGCAAAGCTTGAACTTCTCCAGCTCCTCGCCAGTGAAGTCTTCCTCTGAGTGGAGGAGGATGATCTTGCATCCCTTGAACTTGCCCTTCTTGTTCTTGATAGGTTTGAGCGATGATGTCGTTCCCTGGTTCACAGTAGGCACGAGCACCACCTTGAAGTCCTGCCATGGGCGGTTTGGGAATCTCACGATCCAGTCGAAGAGTGCCTTCGTCTTCTTGTCGCCATCCAACTTGTCAAGATAGCCAGGATAGTTCTGCTCTATGTCGTCGGTGTCTGGGTTCTTCAGGAGTGTGACACAGCAAAGCCCTGCGTTGAGGCAAGCCTGCATGGTTGGTCTGTCCTTGGTCGTTCCCTCTGCCGTCTGCGATGCCATGACAAGGTTCTTCTCATACTCGCTGAGCATTTCCTTGGTGTCCTTCAGTCCCACAAGGTAGTTATCGACAGCCTGGCGGAAATTGAAGTATGTAGCCCATGCCGTCAACTTATAAAGATAGATGTCGGCACTTGTGCCATCGAAGTTGATGGTGTGGTCGTTGTTGATGAGCTTGCCAGCGTCATAGTAGCAGGCACCTGCCTCGTCACCGTTGCGGAATATCTTGATGCTGCCGATGCCTGAGAAAGGGGCGATGGAGGAAGGCTCTATCACGATGTCGAAGCGTGTCACTGCGTCTTGTGCGTAATACACCACAGCCGTTTGCTGCGCACCAAGGTCATCGGGATTGGTGGCGGTGGCTCCGTCACACGTGAAGACAAGTTTCTCGCCAGTCAGGTAGAAGCCCACCTTGTTGTCGCCAAGGCAGTCTATCAGCTTGGCGTTCCTGTCCTCCACGTTCTTCACCCTCACCGTGAAGCTGATGGCCATTCCGTTTTGCTCGATGCTGTTGGAGGCGAACGGCTTGTAGTCACACACTGCCCTCATGTTCTCTGCTATGCGCAAGGACATGATGCCGTTGTCGGCCTCCGTGCCATAGGATGCCGTTCCAAAGGTGTCCTTCACGAATCCATTGGTGCTCCAGTTGGATCCTTCCACGCTGATGGAGGTGTCTCCGTCCTTGATGGTCTTGTCCTCCTCGCTGTTGGAGCGTGAGTCCATGGTGATGTTGAACACACGCTGTGTGCTCACTTCCTCCACGTCCACGAGGCTTCCATCTATGACAAACGACGCTGCCTGGGATGATGACTCGCCACATTCTACGTACACCACGATGGTCTTGGAGCCATCATGCACGCCCTCCATCACCTGCTTGGTGAAGGTGTATGTCTGGGAGCGATATGCCACGCTGTTGTTCTGCACGCTGCCGTCATAGAGGATGACAGCCTTCGGGTTGTTGTCGTTCGCAACGTAGATGGCATATTCCACGGATATGGACTCATAGAGCTTGCGCTTGCCCTCCATTTCGTCCGTGTACCATCGTGTCGCCACGATAGGTGTGACGTTTCCTTCCTCCACGACCATGACGGACGTGTGGAGGTAATTTCCAACCACGCCGCTTCCCACGTCCTCGCCATGGATTCGCAAGGGATATGCGCCATGTGCCAGTGGCGTGCCCATACAGTTTTGTGGGTCTATGCTCACGGAATGGGAATAGGTGTCCATGATGGTGGAGGTTCCAAGTACCTGCCACTGCTCGTTGACATAGATCTCCGTGATGACCTTGATGCCCTTGTCGCTTGCGTTGTTGGCAAACTTATACATCGGGATGCTCTTGGCTGTGCCACCGACTGCAAGGCTGGTGCTCTGGGTGTAGTTGAGGGTCTGCACGCTTGTGATGGAGACATCCACGCCTGAGACGTTGATGTTTCTTGAACCGCTGTTTCCTGCGTCATCGTATGCCACCAGCTGGAATCGTTTGTTTGTGGCTGTTACGAAATAGGAGCTGACATCCACAGTGAAGTCGTATGTGTCACCAGTGGCGGACGATGCCTTGTTTACGGCAATGGTCTCCAACACCTGGTTCGTGTCACGGTCTTTGAGCACGATTTTCTCGATCATGTTGTCTATCTCGCTGCCACCTTGCGTTGTGATGCTTCGGATGGCTGCCTTGATGAGCACAGAGCCTCCGGCCTTGGCATAGAGGGGCGAGTTCTCGAACTGGATGCTGACAATGGTTCCTGAGCCGCCACCGCTTCCAGTGCCGACGGCAAACTGCTGTTCGTCCCCGATGCCCTCGCCAGCCGCATTTTCGAGTTGCAGCTTCACCACGCCCTCCGTTTCCGTGTCCACCTTGATGTTGGTGGGGATGCACTTGTATGCACCTCCAGTGGAGAGAGCGTCCTTTCCGTCTGCCTTTGGATCATCCTTTGCATCCACGCCTGAGCCGCCTCCAAAGTCCTTCCACAGCCCGATTTCACCGATTTCTGTCAAGTCGCCCTGGAACTGCTTGGTCTCCATCTGCTTCTCTCCTGTCGAATAGGAGATGATGAGTCCCTTCTTGGCATATTGCACGCCTGTTTTCTCCTGGTATTTCAAGAGGGCTTGCACTGCGGTCGCCAAAGTCCAGTAGCTTCCCACCTCTGGGTTGCCCAACAGAGTGTCGATGATGATGTAGGTCTCAGATCCTGCTGCAAGGGAGCCAAAGTCCTTCCAGTTATCCGGGTTGAACCAGTTTGCCTCCGTCACGGTCTTGCCCACATATTGGTAGGTCTTCCAGATGCCTGCCGACATCTCGAAGGAAATGATCAGTCCGCTCACAGCCTTGCCTTCCTTCCATGCCGCATTGATGGCGGACATGCTTGGGTTGTCGGGGTCGGACAGTTGGTAATAGCCAGTGATGGGAACCTCCGTGGTGGCGTTAAAAATGCTCGCTGGAGTTGCCTTCGGTGCTATCTGCGCCATGTCCGTGCCAGTCCAGATGTATGGAACCTTGCCTACCACATCTACGTAGATCACTGATGAGCTGAGTGTCTGCTGCACCCATTTCGGCTTGATGTCGCCATCCTCCACCGTGTCGATGAGTCTTTCAAGTTTCTTCTCCTGGCTGGAGTATCTGTAGGCTCCGACCATGGAGATGGAATTTGTGTCCCAGTAGCTCACCATCACCACGTCATAAACCTCCTTTGGAAGGTTCTCTTTTGGGATGGTGCTGTTTTCGTCAAGCTGGGCGATGCCGCCAGGCTGTCCCATCTTTGCGTCGATGGACTTCAAGGTCGCCTCGCTTGTCTTGGCGATGCTCTCACGCATGTTGTCGGCCAAAGACTTTCCACCACAAAGCGTCCACTCCGTCCATCCGTTCTCCTTGGTGTGGGTACGCATGTATTCGGCAAAGGTAGTGCCGCTTGCCAGCCTGCCATCGTCGTTGAGTCTGACAGGGCCTTCTGCCACCTGGATGCAATATTCCCTCGCATAGCCGATGACAAACTGATGTACCTGGACGTTCACACCATCAAACGTGGCTCTGAGCACACCCACGAACTTGTAGTTCTCCGTGCTCGCATAGGCTGCGTCCAGTTTTGCCTGAAGTTGTTCTTCCTTAGAGGTGTCGCCATCAGTGAAGTTCCCAAGGTTGAGGAATGGATCAGTGAGGGCATTGCTGCTCTCGCTCGTGCCTTGCAGACGCTTCAAAAGCTCCGTATCTGCGTCAGAGCGATTTGACTTCTCTTCCTCGATGGACTTTTTGATGCTATTGTCCGCTTCGCCACGATCCTTGATTTCCTGGTCAACTTGCTTCTGGAGAGCATAGATGCTGCCAAGGTTTCCCATCAGTAGCCATGGCTCCGCTGTATTTCCCTTTTGGAAGGCATAGACGTTTCCGCTCTCTGCCTGCGTTGAGTTGTTTGCATCGTAAATGGCTACGAGTTGACCAAAGCGAAGTGGTTTGCCATTTGTGCCTACAGGAGCCGTGCCGTCCGCTTTCATTGCGGCATAGCTCTTGTAAACTTGATGGATGCCAAGTCCATCCGCATTTTGCTCCATGTCGGCAAGATATGCTAAGGTGTCGGCATGAAGGCCACCCACCTCTTCTGGAGTGATACTATCCACCTGATTCTTGCGTCGCAAGGCATCGGCACGTTGCTGAAGCTTATAAATTGTTTCCATATTACTTTGAGAATTTTACGAAATCACCAAGTTTAAATGTTACGGAAATAGGAATGATAGGGAAACTATAGTCATCATCATAAAAACCATTGGGAATGCCACCTTCTGGTGTCAAAATCACCACGGCTGCGACAGGTTTGGCTGCGACATGAAGCTCATACTTCTTCCCCAAATATTCAAAGGAAGGGCTTTTCTTTCCTTGGAGAGTTTCTGCATAGGTTGCATCATTGATTGTGAATAGCATACCTCTACTTAGCAAGGCTTCTTCCGTATCCCAGTCTGTTCTCGATGTTTTTATATCTATGGAAATTTGTGCATCTGTTCCATTGTCAACTTTGCTTATTTTTACCTTACCCGAATAGCCATTATAAAATTGCACATCTAAATTTTCCTTAATGCTTCCAAGTTCCAAGGCCGATGACAATAAATCCAGTAAAGAATGTAAGTTATATATGTTATATGCTTCATCTGCGCCAGTTTTGTCGGTACTTGCGTAAATTTTCTTTGATTTTGTGCAATTTCTACTTTGACCATCTTCAAACAATCTCATATCGGAATCGACATTTTTGACACATAAATAGATAGGCTGATTCCAATCCTGTATGGACAAATCTGTGTCAGGCCAAGTCAAGAAGTCTCCGTTTACGACAAGAGTTCCTGACAACAGCGTAAATTTCGTTTCCCCTTTTTCTTCATCCAATTCTGAGTTTTGGAAAATATAGTCTTCCAAGATGAACACATCTGTTTTCACCAAAGCTTTTAAAAAAGGCTTCATGGACTCAAAAAACAATTCTTGCAAGAGTTTCAAGTCATCCAGGCAAACAGGTTGTCCACCCTCACTAAAAACAAGTCTATTCATAATCATATAATATTATGCTGTACGTGCGTCCAGCAGGTTTGTAAATGTTCAATATCGCCTTTATCTTGGCAAGGTTCTTTCCTTGGTATTTATCCTTGGAAGAATCCAATGACGTGCAAAGAAATGTTGGCACATTGACCGTGAAGCTTTCCTTGTAATTGCTTTCACCCTTGTACTTCAAGATAATGCCTGATGAATTGTCCAGGAACTTGCTTGGTGCGTTCTCACTTTTGAAATGCCAATAGTTTGAGAAATCTTCCTCCAAAGAAGTGATATATATCTGTCTGTCTGAAAGAAAGAAAGTTTCGTTCAAAACTTTTTCCAAGTAAATCACATTGGCGGATGTTTCCAACTTGTCAAAGACATTCTCACGATGCCCCATCAGTTTGTCATAAACAAAAGAGAGAGGCAGGACAAGCACTTTCAGCAATGCCACGAGGAACTTGCTCCTTAAAATGGGTGGCAATAACTGCACCACGAATTTCGTCAAATCAATCTTGTACCACATAGCTCAATGAGTTTGAAAGTCCTTCGGACACGAAGCATCCACCAAGGGCTGTATAGTTGTTACCTTTTATCACTGTGTATTCCGTGCCTCCATCCTCCATATAGGAGCATTCTCCGATTTCAACGTCACTCACTCCCTCCACTCCAAGAATGGCATTTGTGAGTTTGGTCTTGTTGAAAGTTCCTCCATAGACGATATTGGCAAGATATGCATTGATGGCTTCCTCCACAGGCTTGCTCCCATCGGATATGAGAGTTCCGTCAGAGTTGATGACAAGAGAGTCCACATAGACCTTTGCCATGATGACCATCTTGTCTGCGTTCTTGGAGCGTATTGAGAGCACAACACCTGCCACCTTCACCCTGTTCATGTACTCTTTGAACACCGTTAAAACACTGTTTGAGAGTGCCACAGGCTTGCCGTCCTTCTCACCGCTCACAAGGATCTGCACGCTCGTGCCACGATCCCTCACGGCTGCGTATTTCACCACCTGCTTGCCCTCGTCGATGGCGGCGTAGCCATACTGCTGGGTGTCCTCGTTAAGCACGAGGCTGTCACCATACTGGAAGGCCTTTGACATCTTGTAGTACCATGGAACGGATGCCACTACAGCCATGCTCACCTTGTCATCCACCACTTTCACGTACTCCTCGAAGACAACCTCCAGCACATGGCAGCAGGCTGCGACGATGAAGAACATGATGCTCTCCAAACTGACAGTGGAAAAGCTACCGCTCCAGGTGTCGCCTTCCCTCAGCCCATATTTCTCACGGATGGTGGCATCTGCCATGAACGCATCCGTCATCTGTTTCTTGATCTCTGCTACAGTCCTTGCCATGTCTAAGTAAATTCTTTTGTAAACTCCTCGCCAAAGATTCTCAGACGGACATTTCCTTGATCCCTTGCGGTTGCAGGACTCACGTCGTTATTCTTGCAGTAGTTCTGCATGACACGATTCCAGGTTCCGTCTGGAAGTTTCAGCTCTGTTCCCGGATGTGGGATGTCCGTGATGCTGATGCCGTTTGCCTTGGCAATGGCAAGCACAGCCTCCCACGATCCAAATTCTTGGATGGCGATGTCTGCCATCGTCTGTCCGTCCTTGACCTTTGTTTTCATTTCTCTGACTTTTTACGTAAACCAATGATACCGTAAATCACCGCAAAAAAGATAGAAACAGAAAACCAAAAAATGACTTCATTTCTCAATTCGTTGTTTTTTTGGACGGTTTCTTTCTGTTCCTCATTCTCCAGGTCATGCCGCTCATCGGCCTTCGATACGTTTTCCTTCGACTGGCTCTGTGCGACCTCCTTGCCTCTGTCGGTGTTTCGGTTTCGTTCCGTGCTGCGGTACTTCTCCTTGCTCACCACGTTTCCGTCCTGGTCTATCACCAAGACTGTGGAGTCCTTGATGCTCACGGAATCTCTCACGTTCACCTCATATCGGATGACCAGGGAGTCCTTGATGACGATGGAGTCACGGATGTTCACGGAATCCTTCGCCACATGTCTTTGATTGGATTCCACCTTTCTTGTCGTGCCACAGGCAGCGAGCATCAGCACTGCCAGGAGCAAATAGATGTAATGTTTCATGTTGTCTGCCTTTAAATGTCCTTGTATTCTTCCTTTGCGTTGAAGCAAGGGCAAGCCTTGATCCATTCATTCTGGGTTATCTTTCCATCGTGGTTCAGGTCTGGGCTGAAATCACGGTGTCCCTGGATGACCGCCTTTGGATATTTCTTGCGCAAGAGTTTCAACAGGTTTCTCAGCGATGCCTTCTGTGCCTCCGTTCTGTTGTCAATAGGCTTGCCATTTGCGTCAATGCCACCGATATAGGCGATGTTCACCAGTTTCGAGTTGAAGCCCTTCACGCCATTGCTTACCTTTTCCACATCAAGCATCTGATGGATGGTTCCGTCTGGGAGGATGACATAATGGTAGCCAGGGAATTTCCAACCCTTGCGTTCGAACTCCAGTTCTAACTGCTTGATGGTTGTCTTCTGACTGCTTGCCGTACAATGAACGGCTATGTATTCGATATTTCTCATTTCTTTCTCAATGCTTCGAGGGCGATTTCCACGTCCTCTGGTTTTACTCTCAGTTTGCTCGCTATCTCACCCACAAGGGCTTTCTTCAGTAATTGGAGGAACGGCATACGGGGGAAACAAATCAACATGCTCGCTGCCGTGCTCCACAGTTCCACGAGGATGATGCCGATGCAGATCACGCTTGTGGTGAGTCCATTTTCCACTCCAAGGAGTTTGTCGATGAGGATGAAAATCAGGATCACGGAACCATACACCGCAAGCTTGCTGAATGAATCCCTCGCAAGCTCACTCTTGGTGAACCGTTTCTGTTTTAGGCTGGAGGCAATGCCCCAGACTGCATCCATCACCACGGCAAACACCGTGAACCCCACCATCGTCTCATATCCTGCCAAAAAGTTGGCAATAATCAGGAACAGGCACATCACCCATCCCCACATGGTGGAGAGCACCACCATAAGTTTATTCAAAAAATGTTCGATAATCATTGTCTTGTCGTTTTAATATTTAGATTCTATCTGTACTCCTGTGTTGGTGATTCTCACCTTGTCAACGGTCTGGCCGTCCATCTCCATCTGCTCCTTGATGAGCGTCCTCCAGTAGATGGGGTCGTTGTCAAGCAACATGTCGCTGATGCCGACACCCACCGATGGGTTTTCCTTCAGCTCACCATGGTGAAGGGTGAGTATCAAGGCTTGGTTCTGTCTCAGGATGTCACCGGTTTGTAGGTGTCCGTTTCTGACCGTTGGCTCCAGTATTGGAGAATCCTTGTTGTATGTGAGTTGTATTCCTTCCATGTCAGTGCTTGATTTTTGCGTCCTCGTAGTCGTCCTTCTTGAATGACTTTGCGGAACTGGTTGGTTTCACTGTGGTAAACGTGCCGCCTGGGTGGCTCACCGTCACTTGGTGCGTGTGGCCGTTGAAGGCTTCCACAAGCTCGTTGATCTTGTCTGTCAGTTGCTCGATGTTGATGAGACCTCCAAGCTTTCCACCGTTGATGACTATTGTCTCGATGTGATCCACTTGGAGCACCACGAGTTCCGCAAGGTCGCCAGACAGGCTGCCGATGGTCACTGCGCTGCCTATCTTTGGGGTGATGAGCATCTTGCCGTCATCGTCCATTTCCGATGCCTTCAGGCGTACCCCAGGAATGGTGATGCCGCCCACTGTCACCTCACAGAGGTTGCCTGTGACCGACCTCACGATTCCCTGGTATATGGAGATGGTTCTGCCGTTGCCTGAGGCACGTTTCAGATTTTCCTGTAACTTTCTGTATTCGTCCATGTCTTTTAGCTGAGTCTAAATCCCAAGTCTATCTTTCTCTTGCCACCTGCGCTGGAGAACTCCGTAGTAACGGCTGTCACGAAGTATGTTCCGTCCTTGTAGGGGTAGTCACGGTCATGGAGGGTCACGCTGTCTGAGGGCTTGCACATCGGGATGAGCCACCCAGTGATGCTTCCCTCATAGCCGTCGAAGCTTCTACGTTTCACCTCCAGCTCGCCACGAGCCTTCATGGATGCCTCGTCATTGGTGGCACACTTGATTTCTATCTTGTCGCCACCAGTCGTGCCAGTCTCCACCTCCTTGACGGTTCCGTCTGGCATCAACGCCTTCACGATGACCTGCACCTTTTTGTCCTCGGCACGATGATAGGTGAGGTTGTCTTCCTCCACGTTCAGTGAGAAGTCGTAGAAACATTCCACGCCCATCTTCTCGCCAGGTGGGTGGATGTGGAGCGTTCCGTCCTGTAGGTAGATGTCCGCTCCGCACTCTTCCTGCACCTTTTTCAGCACGTCATATCCTGTTGCGTTGTTGATGACGAACTTGCTGTATGTCCATGAGTAGGAGCAATTCACCTTGATGTCAAGCCCACAGCCAGAGACCACCTTGGTGAGGAGGTCGCCAAGACTGACTTTTTGCAAGACCTCGTTCTTGATGTCCTTTCGGAACTGGAACAGGTCATCCTCACAGTGCAGCTTGATGTTTCCTCCATCGGTGGATATGCGCTGAAGCCATCCCTCAAACTCTGTTTCAAGGCCAGCCTCCTTGTAGCCAAGGGTGATGAAGACCCTGTCCCCACGTTTCAGCTTGTCCTCTATCTGCAACGCCTTGTTGTACTCACAGGCAGGAAGGGTGATGATGGCTGTGTCGGCAAGGAGTTCCACGCTGCGGTGTATCTCCACCTTGTCGATCATGCAAAGCTTGTAGTTTCCAATGCGTATGTCAAAAGCCATTGTGTACATAGTCTATGCGTTTAAGTCGTCACGGCTCAGCAACAACTTGTAGATGTCGTCACTGTATGCCTGGATGGAGTAGTTTTGGTTTGCCGTGCCAGAGGTGAAGGGAATGTCCCAGCTCTCAATGGCAAGTTGACTGATGCCGAATATCTCCAGCAAGGGGTTGAGTGCCTTCACATGTCCAGCCTCACAGAAAGCCCTGAGACGAGAAACGTCTTCCTCTGGGTACTTGCCATCCTCGCCCATCAGCAAGCCCTCGATTCTAACCGTGTAGTCATCCTGCGTCCAACGCTCCTTGATGCTGCCCTTGATGGTTCCCTTCGACACATGTCTCCTGGTAAGGATGTTCTGACCGTTCAGGCTGATCATGGGTTCCAGGGGAAAAAGCCACTCCTCGGAACCTGACTCCTCCAACTGGAAACGAAGTGGCAGCACCATGGGGATTCCCCTTGCGTTGGTTCTGACCACGTCCTCCAGCTCTTCATCCGTCATGGTCTCCACATTGAACTCAGAGCTGTCCGGGATGGTCTTTGCCGCAGAGAGGTAGCCCAGGTTCTTGCCAAGGACGTTGTTCTCACGGAAAAGCCAGTATGGTGGCATCTTGGTGAGTCCAAGTGCCCTCAGTGCCATGTTCTGCAATATGAATCTGTTTGTCTTCATCGGTCTGTGCTTGTTGCGATGGACAAGGCACGGTTCATGCACTGGAGCACGATGCGCTCCAATTCTGCCGTGTCAGTCTTATCGGCCATTGTTACTTGTATGTTGTCGAAGAACTTGCCTATGGTAATGTGGATGTTCGAAGAGCGAGAGCCGCCAGTGGCAAGGGCTTCTGCTGTGGTCTTGCCACCTCTTCCGCCCTTGCTTCCCTTGCCGCCACCCTTGGCATTTCCGCCACTGGCAGGTGAGCCAAAGGAGAATGAGGCAGGGCTTCCCTTTGTGGAAGGGGTAGATATGGAAGAGGAGGTTTTCTTCTTGTCCTTGGCACTTTCCCTCGCATAGTTGCGGTCATACTCATCCTTGACACCGCTTGCCAACTTCCGTGTGGCATCTGCCGCCTTGGTCGCACTGGTGTAGCCTGTCAGGTCCTTGACTGCTCCCACCGCACTTGACCATGCACCGCTGAAATCACCATTGAACAGTTTTGCCAAAGCCTGACCAACCTTGCCGATTCCGCTGAGGAAGGTCTTGAATCGGTCTATCAGATAGTCCTTGATGATGTTACCAAGTCCCTTGATGACCGACCACATGGTGAGAAGGAAGGCACGGAACCCTGCAAATTTGTTCCAGCAATAGACGACACCTGCCACCAATGCTGCTATAGCTGTGATGACAAGGCCTATAGGGTTGGCGTTCATGGCTATGTTCAGAAGCCATTGCACGCCTTGCCAAACCTTGGTGACGGCCGTCACTACCTTCATCACACCGACAAGACCCCAGAGGGCGATGGTCTGCAAGTTGAAGGCGACCGTTCCGACACCCACCACCACTGCGATGTAGCCGATTTCCGTCTTCCACTTGATGAAGAAACCGATGACACTTGATAGGATGGAGAGGATGCCACCTATGACTGATGCTATCGGTGGTACCAAAGCACCGATGAGATCCATCACACCAAGGATGACAGGCTTGATGGAATCGAACATGCCGATGGCAGACTGCCTGATGTTTCCGACCATGGTGGAGAACTTTCCGCTCACCGTCTGGCTCAGTTTGTCGCTCATGCCGTTGAAAGCACCGCCCTCGCTTGTGGCATGGGCGATGGCTGCCGCCACAGCATCAAAGCCAATACGTCCCTTGCTCATCATGTCCTGAAGCTCTGCGTATGTCTTGCCTGTCATCTTCTGGAGTTCCTTCAATGGGTTGAAACCTGCGTTGATGAACTGCATCAGGTCTTGGCCTTGCATCTTTCCTGCCGATGCCACCTGTCCAAAGACAAGGGACAGACCGCCAAGCTTCTCCTTGTCGCCCATGGCGATGTCGCCAAGCTGCTTCAAGTACGGAACCACCTTCTGTGTGCTCACACCGAATCCAAGCATCATCTTGGCATTGTTCTCCAAGTCCAGAGGCTCGAATGGGGTCTTTGCCGCAAAGTTGTAGATGTCACCCAGCATCTTTGCCGCTGCCGTCTCGTTGCCAACAAGCGTCTTGAATGCCACGCTTGTTTGCTCGGCTTGCGCCCCGATGGATGAGATGGCTGCGACACCTGCACTTGCAAGGGTATAGGGATTCATCAGGAAATCCATGCCAGGGAGGGACATCAGGGAGGTCTTCAAGTTAGAAAACGAAAAGGCAGATTGGAGGCGACTTTTTACAAGGGTCGCCTTTCTGGTGATGTTGTCCAGCTGCTCAGACGTTCTTCTTGCCACACTCAGCACATTGCCTTCGTTGGCTTGCAACTTGATAAGAAATTGAAGTACACTTTTAGCCATCTGTCTTATTCTCTGCTTCTTTGATTTCCTTTAAATACCTGATAGTCCACGCCCATTCCTCATCTGAAAGCGTATCAGGATCCAGGAATAGATTATATCTCAGCAAGGTGTTCATATAGAGAATGTCCTTTGCCTCGACATCATCTATTTCCGCATCCTCTAAAGCTTTTTTATGTCAGCCTCCTTGATAGCCAATACGTCTTCAAGTTGTGAGCACACTGCGAAGAAAAGGTCATCATTGGTCTTGATTTCCTCATCACCGTCAAGCCAAATTTGGTTGAGCAAGGTTTCTTGTGCCTTGACAGGATTCTTCACCACTGACACATAGCTGTATTCCTTGCGTGTTGGCTTGCGGACAATACAGCTTTTGCCCTGAGTCTCTATCTGGAAGATTTCGCCATGCTGTTTCTTCCACTCTTCTACTTTTTGCTTATCTATTTTCATTTTTCTATTATTTGAATGTTATTTGAATGGTGTTCAAACACTATCCTTTCTTCTTATCCACAAAGATGAAAGGAAGTTCCTTTTCCTGGAACTTGTCACCCTGCTTCCACTCGGTGTTGTCCTCAGTGAACTCTGCACCCACAAGGATGTCTGTCACGATGACATCACCCTTCGTGGCATTGCCATAAGACACCACAAGGTCGAAAGAAGCGTCAAGGATGTCGCCACCGCAAGCCTGGCTCAGTGCCTCATACTCGCTTTGCAACAGTCCAATGGAGCCATCGTAGGACTTGTTCCCTCGCTGCACACCTTGCGGTTTGTTGCCCTTGGCATACAAGGCCTCCTTTTCCTGCTTCGATGAGTATTTCACGGAGCGGAATCCTGTGACAGGGCGACCTGCCATGACAACGTTGATGTCGGCCCACTCGTATTCCTTTGAATTAAACATATTCTTTAGCTGTTACTTGTTTCTACTAAGAATCCCAGATTCACGTCCACGTATCGGGCATATCCGTATGGACGCACTTTCAGAGTCACAAGCACCTTCGAGGTACTGAGTACATTTTGCTTTTCGTCGATGTAGCACTGGCATCCCTCACCATCGGAATTTTCGCAAAGCTCACCATTGGCGGTCATCTTTTTGTTGATGCCGTTTTCCACGGTCTGCTGCCAACTTTTCACGATTCCAACTTGCAGCGTGCCGTCATCATTGACTTCCAGCTCGTCAAGGAGCATGTCAAGCATGATGTCGTATGCCAGGCGATATGCCTTGTCTATCACCCGACGGTGGGCGATGTGCGCATAGTCACCTGTAGGATCACAGGCCAGGTTGTCATCAGCAAAGAAGTAGCCTGAGCGTCCCACATACTTGCGTGGCACGAGGTAGCCCTTTTCATAGATTGCCTTGATGGTACTCTCGGACTCATCAATTTTCTTGGAACCCACATACATCTCCAATGGAGCAAGCGAGCCATCCTTCACACGGCCAATGTTGCGCTGCACTGGACTCTTGGCAATGCGCCCAAGCCACGTGCCGATGGTCGCTCCCTTGGAGGATGCCACGGTGTCACCGATGGCAATGCCCACACGGTCATACTTTTCCTTGGTCATGTCCTTCAATTCCTTCGATGGGTCAAAGTTGCGACCTTCGATGATGAAGAACAAAGGGGCGTAAAGCTCGGTGGCCGCCCATTCTGCCAGCTGCTGTGCCTTTGGCATGGCAGTGAACACATCGGGGTCGATGCCGTTGATGCTTGTGCCAGACGCTCCCGTGTTGACATTGGCGATGCCGATGCCCCTCAAATTGCCGTTTTGCTTGGTGATCAAGTCTCTCGAATACCCTGCGTCCGTCTTTGTGTAATCACACATGTTGGTCAAGGTGGTGCTTGGATTGACTGGGTAGAGGACCAGCTTTGTGCCTGTTCCTGCCTCATCGTAGAACTCGGACACCTGCTTGTAGAGGGCTGCGTTGTTGGTCGCTGTCACTCCAAGCTCGGCAAGGTCATCCATGCTTGTGATGGAATAGGCTGTGTTAAGCACAAAGGTTCCTGCTACGGCTGCCGCACCGCAAATGAGGGCCAGGAGTCCGTCGGCACTCTCACCGACGGTTCCCAACTGGCCATTGAGGAACTGAATTTTTACTCTTGGTAATATCATAGAGTCTAATTTTACGATTTAACCTTTTAGGCTGCGTTGCTCTCAATGATGGCTGCGATACCCTTGCCGTCGTAACGACGTGGTGAGCCACCTGTACGCACAAGGAATGAGTAGATGTCACCATAATAGGTTGGGTTGCCCATATCATCGAACATCTTCACGTCACCCAAAGCACGGCTCACACAGTCTTGCTGCCAGGCAAGACCAGCTGCAAGTTCAGTGTCAGCATCATCCTCTTCCCATTTCAAGATGGCTGCACCGTTTGCCGTTGTGCGAAGCACCTGGGAACGTTGCATGATCTCAAAGCCATACAATTTGCCAAGAACGCCCCTTGAAGCATCAGCACAAGCGAGGAAGGCTGAGAGTTCCTTGTCTGTCAGGTCGTCAAGCAAATCCGCATACATGGCTGCATCAAGCAACATGAAACGACCATCTGCTGGCACGTCATCCATATTGAACCTTACGAATACTTTCATCACTACAGCCTTGGTGATTTTTTTACGATTGCCAGAGGCAGTCGCTGAGGTGTGGGCTTCACGAGCCTCACCAGCTGTGAAAAACTTTGTCTTCAAGCTACCTGCCCACTTGTAGAGCAAGTTCTGTGCTGCTGCCTTTTGCAACTGCTTGCGGTCGTTGGAAAGAACGCTGTTGCGTTTGTCGTAGGAGAGTTCCACCGTGTCCACATTGGAGATGTGGATAGGGTCTGTTGTCAGCTCATCAATGTTGTAGGTGAGTTCGTTGTCCTCACGTTCCTTAATCTTCGCTGGTTTCTCGCTGCGGTTGATGACAACGCTCGAAGGCTTGCCAGCATTAGGGATGTGAACGGTCTTGTTGTTCACGAATGCGGAATCGTCAATACTTTTCGCCATGAAGGAATTGTCTGGATAGAAATTCTCAGTGATGGTATTGATCCAAATTTCTCTGTTTAATGCCATTTTCTATAAAATTAAAAGTTATTACTCATTGTAGTCCACACCGAACTTCTGCTTGTAGAGGTTCTTGAAAAGTGCAGGGTCTTGGTTCTTCAACTGGGCAAGGTTGTTTTCCTTGTCAATCTCATCCCATGTCTTGTTGGCGAACGAGCCACCTGATGGTGTGTCTGGGTTGATGAAAGCCATAGCACGGTTGCTTGCACGTCCCTTCATGCCACCGATGAGCTTGATGGTGTTCTCACGGTCGCTCTTCAAGAGGTTTTTGAAGGTCTCCACCTGCTCATTGCTAATTTTGCCAGCCTTGACCGCCTCATTGATGAGAGCATCATCTTGCTCTTTGTGAGCCTTTTCAAGCTCATTCTTGTAGGTATTCACCGTTTTTTCGAGGATGGCCACCTTGGCTGCCTTGTTCTCCAGTTCTTTGATGTGTGCCAGTACGGCACTCGAATCCGTCTTGTCCTCGAAGCTCGGAATCGTCTTGATGTCATCTATTAATGCCATTTCTTCATTGTTTTGTGGTTTGAAGTCAAACCGATTATTAAAATAGTTGTAAATGCCTTCTGTCGTTGTCGGTGGGTTGGCTACCTCATCCATTGTGTAGATTCCATCCACGAGCTTCATGTCAAGTGCCTCGTTAGCAGTTATCCAGTGATCCTGCCCATCGAAGTATTTCTTTGCCACGTTGTCTGCCTCCATGCCGAGGCGACCAGCTATCATGGTGGCGAGGTTTGACTGTAGCACTTCCATCTGGTCTGCCATTTGTCGAAGCTCCTTGGCGTTGCCGTATGTGCCACCGCTCACGTTGTGGAGCATCAGCTTGGCGTATGGACTCATGTAGAGAGGCTTGCCGCAAAGGGCGATGATTCCTGCGATGCTCGCTGCCACACCGTCTATATATATGGTGATGTCTTCCTTGGATTGTCGGAGGGCGTTGTAGATGGCCATGCCGCTGAAAACATCTCCACCCTGGCTGTTTATGCGCACTTCGATCTTGCAGCCCTGGTCACTCAATGCGAAAAGCTCGCTCACCACACGGTTGCTATCTACGGAACGCCCTTCACCGACTTCTCCATAAAGCATGATGATAGCCTTGCCATCACCTTTTATTATATTGCGAAATTTCTGTTTCATGCGTTGAAATTTTTTGCAAATATCGGGACTTTTTTCGAGTTGTCCAAATCGTGGTTTTATGGTGGTGTCCATGGACGCTACGGTGGTGTTCGTGGACGCTACCATAAAATCACGATTTCTTTTTTTGCGGATTTCTTTAGAACTTTGCAGAATCAAAACTATATAAATATGGTAAAAAGTAACATAGACAAGAAGAGCATTGCCAAGGATTTGTTCATCAAAAGCCGATGCACACAGGAAGAAATCGCTGAAAAGGTGGGAATCACCAGGCAGACGGTCTCCCGATGGATCAGGGAGGGCAGATGGGAAGAGCTACGTGTCTCCATCACTATCTCCACGGAGCAGATCATAGCGGGGATGATACGTCAGATCAGTGACATACAGGATGGGGCGAACGCACGTCCCGAGGGTCAGCGTGCCTTGACGGCCAAGGAGGCCGACACCATGGTCAAGCTGTCCTCTGCCATCAAGAAGTTGCAGAACGAGGCAGGAATCACCGACATCGTGAACGTGGGCATCAAGTTCACCAACTGGCTTCGAGCCATCGACATGGAGAAAGCCAAGGAGTACAATGAGCTTTGGGATTTATTTATTAAGGATCAGCTGAAATGACACAAGAGGAAAGAAACGCCTTGCAAAGGTGGGCGGAACACCACAAGGCTTTGGCTGCCGATGTGCCTGTGGAAGACTGGCTCTCACAGAGCGACATCGACAAGAAGAGAAAGAAGCTGGAGAAAGACCCCATCAAATGGATCAAGTACTTCTTCCCCAAGTATGCCAAGTATGAGTTTGCGCCCTTCCATGTGCGTGCCATCAAGCGTGTCATCGAGCACGATGAATGGTACGAGGTGCTTTCGTGGAGCCGTGAGCTTGCCAAATCGACCGTGGCGATGTTCATCTGCATGTACCTTGCGCTAACCAAGCGCAAGAGGTTCTTTGTGTTGGCATCCGCCACCATCGACTCTGCCAAGCGTCTGCTTGCGCCTTACAAGATCAACTTCGAGTCGAACCCACGAATCCGTCAGTTCTATGGCTCACAGACAACCCTCGGACAATGGACGGACGGGGAGTTCACCGCCAAGTGTGGGGCAAAGTTCGTGGCGTTGGGTGCTGGTTCTGCCCCTCGTGGTGCCCGAAACGAGGAAGTTCGCCCCGATGTCATCTACATGGATGACTACGACACGGATGAGGATTGCAGAAACCCTGAGACGCTAAAGAAGAAATGGGACTGGTTCGAGGCCTCGCTTTATCCTACACGCTCCATCTCTGAGCCTACCTTGATCCTGTGGTGTGGAAACATCATAGCCAAGGACTGTTGCATCAAGAGGGCTGGAGCCAAGGCAAGGCACTGGGACATCGTGAACATACGTGACAAGGATGGACACTCAACCTGGCCAGCCAAGAACACAGAGGAACAAATCGACACCGTTCTGTCCAACATCTCAACCAAGAGCGCACAAGCTGAGTACTTCAACAATCCTGTGAGCGAGGGAACCATATTCAAGTACCTGCCATTCGGCAAGGTTCCACCGCTCAAAAAGTTCAAGTTTCTCATAGCCTATGGCGACCCTGCCTATTCCGACTCGAAGAAAAAGGCAAGTTCCACCAAGGCCTTGTGGCTCATCGGCAAGCACAAGGGTGTGTATTACATCATCAAGGGATTCCTTGCCAGGGAACTCAATGCCACCTTCATAGGTTGGTATTTCGACATCATGGAGTATGTGGGAGGGAAGACAAACGTGTATTACTACATGGAGAACAACAAGCTGCAAGACCCTTTCTTCAACCAGGTATTCAAGCCCCTGCTGCGTGAGGAATGCAATCACAGGAACAAACAGCTGTACATCAAGGGCGATGAGCGCAAGAAGACTGACAAGGCGACCCGAATAGAGGCGAACCTGGAGCCGATTGACAGAAACTGCGAATGGGTATTCAACGAGGAAGAACGTGACAACCCACACATGCAGGAACTCATCAACCAGTTCAAGCTCTTCGAAATGCACCTTCCATACAATGCCGACGGCCCCGACTGCATAGAGGGTGGAATCACCATTCTTGAAAACAAGGTGGTGGAAATGGAGCCGACCGTCACCATATCATACGAGGAATTAAACGAGGACAACCCATATAGAATGTAACTATGGCAAATTTTATCAATACTTCGGACTACGATGCAACCATACATCGTGAGATTCTGGACTCCCTCCTTCGCAAGGAGTCCACGACATACGACCCACAAATCATTGAGATTTGCGAGGACAGGGCCATCTCTGAAATGAGAGGCTACCTTAACAAGACATACGACTGTGACAAGATCTTCTCAGCTGAAGGCGAGGCAAGAAACCCTCTTATCCTGATGTTTGCCATCGACATCACTGTCTATCACATCTTCTGTCAGCACAACCCTTACAAGCTGGCAAAGATACGGCAAGACCGCTATGACCGTGCCATTGAGTGGTTGAAGGGAGTGATGAAGGGAGACATCACCATCGACGGTGCTCCCAAGTTGCCCGATGAGCAAGTTGCAGACAATTCCAGATGGCAAATCTTGGCAGATGAGATAAGACCGACACTTTTATAAACAAGAATTGATATGAAGAAATTTAAGAAGAGACTGGGATACAAGCCAAATGGTGGTAGTTCCAACAAGATAGTTCAGGGTGGTTTCAGAAAAGTAGAGGGAAACCGCCCTCCAGACGTGTTCCTACAGATGCCTGAGCTTTTCATGTTCAACATGAAGGACTACATGGAATCCGTAAGGAGTGCCAAAAGTGTGGATTTTTCGTACCGTGTCAAGTTGTTCGACATGTATGAGTCAGCCCAGCTTGACCTCCACCTCTCTGGTGTGCTCGACAAGCGACTTCGAGGTGTCACACAGATTCCCATTGAGTTCCAGCGAGACGGCAAGCCCGATGAGGATATTTGCCGCCAGCTTCGCTCACCGTGGTTCAAACAGTTGCGAAGGGATCTTGTCATGTCGAAGTTCTATGGCTTCACCCTCGTTCAGTTCTACTTGGATGATGATGGTAACATTCGCTATGACCTCATAGACCGAAAGCACTATGATCCTGTCTTCCACAAGCTCTTGAAGCACCAGGGCGACCAGGACGGCATCGACATTGAAGAGTTCGACAATATCCTTTTTGTCGGCACTGAGCGTGGATTGGGCATCTTTGCGGAACTTCTTCCTGCCGTGCTCTACAAGCGTGGCGACATGAGCGACTGGGCGAAGTTCTGCAACATCTTTGGTATGCCCATCCGTGAATACACCTATGATGCAGGTGACGAGGATGCTCGCAAGAAAATCATTGCCGATGCCAGAAACCAAGGTAGCAATGCCGTGTACATCCACCCGAATGAGAGTGAGATGAAGCTGATAGAGGCAGGAAACAAGACTGGCTCTTCCGACCTCTACCAGAACTTTGCGGAATATTGGGACAGCAAGATTTCCATCCGTGTGCTGGGCAATACCCTCACCACCGACACAAAGGACACTGGCACGCAAGCCCTTGGAACGGTTCACAAGGAGGAAGAGGATAACATGAACGCTGATGACCGTGATTTCCTGCTCGACATCCTCAACTATGACATGAAGGCCATCTTCGAGAACCTTGGTTTCAACGTGGAGGGTGGTGAGTTCGTCTATGCCCACAAGGACAAGACGGAGCCTCAGTCCATGCTCAACATCGTGAAGGGGATGAAGGAAATGGGGCTGCCGATGGATGATGATTGGCTCTATGAGACGTTTGGCATCGAGAAGCCAAAGGACTACGACCAACAGAAGCAAGCCATCGAAGTTCAGAAGCAAGCCTTGCGTGAAAGTCTCCAGGGAGGTGGTGGCGACAAGGACAAGGATGATGAGACAGACGATGAGGGAAAAGACCCTAAAAAGAAGCCTTTGAACAGTGATAAAAAGGCGTTCAAAGACCGTTTGAAGAGTTTTTTCGGAATAGCCCCAACTATCGGGGCGGACACAGACTTCTGATTGACACGCTCTATTATGGCGACTACCAATGCCATTGTGGACACCACCATTTCGACAATGTGGATGGAGCCGTCCGCTTCAATGCCGACATCCTTGCCCAGTTCATCAAAAAGATCTACCAGGGCTTCGACACGGAAAACAGCATCGAGGGTGTGATGTGGCGTGAGGTGCTTCGTGTCATCAACGAGGGTACCGTGGAAGGCCTTGCCAAGGCAAAGACCCCACCGACCCATGAGGAAGACTTCTACAAGGCTCTCAGACACTCCAACGAGGTGTTTGCGGCCTTCAAGGTTCACACCATGGGTCAAGAGATGGCTGCGAAGCTCTATGACTCCAAGGGACAGTTGAAGCCATTTGGTAAGTGGGTGGAGGATGTGAGTGCCATCAGTAGCCACCAGGTGGGTTCATGGCTACAGACGGAATACGACACGGCCGTGATCCGTGCCCATGCCGCTGCCGACTGGAGGGAGTTCGAGCGAAACAAGGACATCTTGCCAAACCTCAGATGGATGCCGACCACCTCCAAGGAGCCAGAGAGTAGCCACCGTTCCTATTGGCAGATGAAGCTCACACTCCCAGTGGATGACCCATTCTGGAATGAGCACCACCCAGGCGACCGTTGGAACTGCAAGTGTTCGCTCGAAGCAACCGATGACCCAGTGGTCCGTCCCAAAGACATGGAGCCTACAAAGCCTCAGAGAGGATTGGAGAACAACCCTGGCAAGGATGGGCACTCATTCAGTGACAATCATCCATACTTCCCTAAGGACTGCAAACATTGCGACTTCTATAAAAAAGGTTCTTTCAGGAATAGACTTAAAAGACTGTTCTCTAATAGAGCCAAGGATTGTTTTAATTGCCCATTCATAGACGGCTGTATCAATAGATTAGAAGCAAAACAACCTATAGAGGAAAAGGCTTTTGCTCGCAAGCAAGAGGTGAAAGACCAAGACCTCATGCCAAAGATGGACAAAGAGCCATGTAGTTCTGTTCTTTCTGGAACTTTGAACCGTACAAACAAAGTAAGAAACGCCCTTCTGAAACATTGCCACCATGACTATGATGTCGATGCTGCCATTTATATATGGAATAATCCATCAGAAATGAAATTCATTAGGGTAAGTCCGCTTGGTGAGGGAAAGGACATGAGCCTTCCAAAGAACATTGCCAACATAGAAAAGAAACAAAATGTTCTTCATTTCGTTGAGTTTAGGCAATATGAATTTGAGTATGAGGGAAAGACCTTCGAGGTTAAAATGGCTCTATGTAAAAAAGGCTATGAGCAATTTTATTCATTGAAGGAAAAATAAAAAATCCCCAAACCTCAAGCCGTGACAGCCTATATGAGCGAATGGGGACGCTGCAAAGATACAATATTTCCTTGAAATGCAAGTAAAAATAATAAAAAACTTTTCCTATGGATGCAAAAAACATAGAAAAATTGGTTGAAAAGGCCAAGGAGGACATAATGAAGGAAGTGAACGACCGCCTCCCTCGCAAGGTGGGAGTGATAGCCGTGAACCACTTCAAGCAGAACTTCCGTGACGGTGGTTGGCTTGACGATGGGCTGCACCCTTGGAAAAAGACCCTCAGGCAGAAACAAGGTGGTCCCGATGCCAAGTATGGCCCACTAACCTCCAGGAGAAACCATCTGATGAGTTCCATACAGAGCAAGCCAGGGTTGGGTGAGGTGACAATAGAGAACCCTGTCCCATACGCTGCCATCCACAACGATGGTGGCGACATCACCACACACCCTACGGTCTCGCCCAAGATGAGACGCTTCGCATGGCACATGGCTTACTCGCTCGCTGGTGTCAAGGGGAAGGGTAAGCTCCCAAAGGATCTCCCAGAAGAGGCACGATTGTGGAAGTGCCTCGCATTGACAAAGAAAGACAAGATCACCGTGAAGGCTCACATTCCACAACGTCAGTTCATGGGCGACTCCAAGGAGCTACAGGTGAAGGTAAACAAAACTATAAACGAATCATTGGAGAAAATCAAGGATGGAATTATTTCTTTATCAAATCATTAATCATGTCAAGGAAGGAATGCCAGGGCTTTCCCTCGTTGATGAAAACTATGGGCAGTTGGAAAACATCGATAACACCAATACCGACATGTACCCAATAACTTTTCCAGCCGTGCTCATCGACCTACAGGAGGCGACCTGGAGCAACTTGGCAAACAGAAGCCAAAAGGGAACCATCAAGGTCAACGTTCAGTTGCTCATCGACTGCTATGATGACACCCACTATGACAGTGGAACGATGGAGGCCATAAAAGAAAGGGCTGCGATGGTGGAAGAGCTTCACCGTCTCTTGCAAGGTTATCGACCAAAGGAAGATGGGGCACTTGTGAGGGAAACATCCAAGTTCTACACCGCCAATCATGGCATCAAGGTCTATGAAATGGTCTATTCGGTTGTGGCGACCGATGCCATCAAGGACACGCAAACAGTTGCCCCTCCACGTAAGGTGACGATTTCAATGAAGAGGATGTAGAGCGAGGCTTCAACTTGAAGCCGGTGAACAAGGGCTTTTCTATCTTCTTGCCATCCACGGTCACACCAGCCTGGATCATATCCCTGATGATTTGCATGATACGGCTTTCCGAGAGAAAGAACTCTTCCGTGCTCAATCTCTTCAAAGCGTCGTCGAAGCGAAGCCTCTTCACTTCCGTCCAATAATAGTAACTCTCATAAATCCGTATGTTCCTTGTGTTGACAAGATTTCTATCCCTTCCCTTTGGCATGGCTGCAAAAATAATAAAAAATCCTCAGAAAGGGGCATAAAAAATGAGGCATTCTCTTGGGGATGCCTCATTTTAAGTTCAATATTCAAACGTCATTCTACAAACGGCAGAAAGATGGCTCTATCTTGCGCCAAACTCCGTCCTCACCCTTTTGGCTGAAATAGTAGCTCACTACGGTCTCCTTGGTCACGTTGCTCTCACGGAACAGGTTCATAATGCTTGTGTATTCCTCATCATTGAACTTGCCTTCGAGTTGATAGAGCTTGCTGATGCTCGTATAGTTGAACTTTCCATTTCTGTTGCGCTCCAGGAGATTCATGCAAAGCTGGTACATAGGATCATCCTCTCCCTTCTCACTCTTATCGATATAAGCACCAAGGTATTCCATGAGTCTCTGGGCTGCAAGCTCGGCACGCTCATCGAAGCCTTTCACGTCCTGGCTCTTCACCTCCAGTTTGAAGTCGTCCACCACGAGGGTGTAACCACGCTGCTCCTTGGAACGAAGCTTGCCGTATTCCGCCATGACTTCCTTGAATCCCTCGCTCTCCTTGTCGAGCCAGTCACGGAACTTCTTCACGCTCAAGGCGACTCTCACCACCTCATCCTTCACGTTTCTTCCAAAACTTGTGCGAATGCTCTCATAGGCATTGCGCTTGTCAAGTTCACTCTGCTGCTTGTTGGCAGTCAATGTTCTCAGGAGTTCTTCCTGTTGCTCGGCACTGAGGCCTTTCAAAATGTCTTCTGTCTTCATAATCTTAATAATGTTTATTCGTTGTCTTTTTGCTTTTTAAGTATCATTCTCAGTTTGATGGAAAGGTGCTCCAGCTCCTCGATGTCGAGATCTGCAAACACCTTTCCTGCTATTCTTGGACTTCGGCAATAGTCATTGATGTCAGCCCAGCAAGTAGTGTCCACACCTATCTTCTGCAATAGCTTCAGGCACACGCTGCGTCTCTTTCTGCGTTGCTCCAGATAGATGTTTCTCTTTTCGGGAAACTTCTTGTCAAGGAGGTCACACAGTGCGTTGTACTCCTTGCGTGTCATTTCCTTCAAGCTGTCCGTTCTGTCATTTGTCCCGATTCTCACCATCTCTCGCTTGGTGGTCTCCACGTCACCCATCAAGGGCACTCGCTTCAATATGGTGTAAAATCTTGCGAAATTTGTCACTTCCTGTCCCATGGCTTTTATGGTTGAAATAAATAGTCACATTCCATCTTTTTAAAACGAACCGTCACTACTAACTTTGTAACTTTCATCTTTATCACTTCTTTCTCGATTGCGCTAACGATGCCACTGTCCTTGTACCATTCTTTAAATATTTTAGACAGTTTCTTCTGGTCAGTTTTGCTGAAATCTTTTTTTGCTACAAAGCCAACGTCCGACTTGTCATAAAACTTTTGATAGCCTGCATGGTAAACACCTGTTATGGTTGCCACGATAAATGTTGCTCCTTGATTTTCCATAATTCTTTTTTTATTCCTTGCACGTTGGTTTCCACTGGATGCCTATCACTGCATCAAGTTCCTTCTTGCCCTGGCATATCGGGCAGGGAGTCTTCACATGCTTCCCGATCTTGTCAACTCCCCAAAAGTAGCCATTGCCCTGGCAATACTCACAGCGGTGTCCCACACTCACTAATACCTCACGAGTGTCGCCAGTGCGGTCTGGCTTCAGTTCAATCATTCTGTCAACTTTACTCATTTTCAGTTCCCTCCATATTATTTAAATATTCGTTTTTAAGAGCATCCAGTGACATGTCTGTCAGTTTACCAGCTATTTCATCATACATCATCTGCTGATCCATATACGAGAAATTTTCGGTCTTTTTCTGGATGTACTCCATGATTTTGTTTATAACTTCTTCCATGATTCTTTCATTTTTAGTCGTCACCCCAATATCTGTTCGCTCCTTCGTCCCAAATGGTGTATTCACCCTTTTCCCCGATGAAGCGACCCTTCGAGAAAGCCTTGAAGCCCTCCACCCATATCTTCAAGGTGGCATCGTACATCACGCTTTGCGCTGCGCTGCCTCTTGGAGCCTTTCCTTGCGCATGGCTGATGAAGATGATGAGCTTGTCTCTGTGTGCCTCCTTGAAGCGGATGTATTCCCTGTAGTTCATCTGTGTGTACTGGAAGGAATCCACCACCACGATGTTCACACTCTTGCGCTTGTCAAGGCGATCGCTCAGTTCCCTCATGTTCTCACCGTTCAACAGGTAGAACGATTTGTTCACCTCGCTCATGCCATATCTCTTCAAGGTGTTCTGCATGGTGAGCGAGTCACCTTCCTCCAGACTGTTGTAAGCCACACGGTCAAACTCACACAGGTACTTGCAAAGCTGCATCACGAAGCTGCTCTTGCCGTTGCCGCTGTTGCCCCAGATGAACCATACGCCTGTACGCTCAGGCTCACCAAAGGCATCCTTCCATTTCCCCTTGAAGGCAAATGTGCGCTTTTTCTGCTTCAACACCTCTTTCACTGTCAATGCTCTCATTTCTTGATGCTTTTGATTTTCTTCACTCTTCTCACGCTCTTCTTCACTCTTCTCAGGTCGTACTCACAGCCATCGGCCTCGGTTATCACTTCCTCGATGTCCTTGCGGTCACTCAGTCCGTTTGCCGTACAGATAGCGTACACGTCCTGGGGAGTCGTGTCGTCCAGCTCGAAGTACTTTCGACCGATACGGCTGTAGAACTCCTTGTAGCCACGCTTCTTGCATCTTAGGCCACGGCTTATGCGTGTCTTGATGTAATCGGTGGAGAGGAACACCACGCCACATTTGTCCTCAATCTTATTGTAGAGGCTGATGAAATACTGAAAGACGCTTTCAATGAGTTTGTCTGCCTCGTCGAACACCAGGAGAGGGGCATCCATCTGAATCAGCTCGTTTTGGATGGTGATCCATAACTCCCTAACTGTGTACCCATCGGTGCGGATGCCCATCTTGTGGGCTATCTCCCTCACAAAGTCGCCCTTGTGGAGGTCTTCTGAGCAAAGGATGTAGAACACCTCACGGTTTTCCTCACCATAGATCTTTGCCGTGGTGGTCTTGCCACTTCCAGCTTCGCCCACCACCCAGGTCACGTTTTTGTCGTTCTGGGCATCACGCATGGCAAGGGTGATGTCATGGAAGGCATGTGTCTCCACGATCTGCCAGCCTTCGTCATTGCCACCCACCGTGCCAACCTGGTCGCTTACCTTGCGCCACATGTCTTCGCTGATGTTCTCCCACTTGCCGTTGAGGATGTTGCTCACGGTTCCTGCACTTGTGCCCTTCATGCTTGCCACGGCCTTGTTTTGGCTCGCAAACTTTGACACATACATTCTCAGTCTGCCTGTTATCTGTTCCTTTTCCTTGTTTGTAAACTCCATGATTCAGTTCCTTTCTTTATTTTAAATTGTTATTACATTTTTCCCATTGCCTTGGTATCGTCAAACTCCACCACCTGGCAAATATTATCCCAGTCGATGTTGCTCACTTTCTTGGTCACCTTGCCGATGCTCAGTTCTTCTGGCTGACCTCTGTATTTCCTTGTGCGTCGGTCTATCTGTCTTTGCACCTCCTTGCTCACACCCTTCAGCTTTGGTGTGCGTAGGCCGTGCTGTTCAGGAGCCACGCCCTCGTCATACTCGATTTGCCTTGCCTCCACTTGTCGCTCTATGCGACTTTGCTCGGTTGCCTCACGCTGCTGCCTGATGAAAAGAGCCTCGCCCTCGGTCTGTTCCTGTATGGCTCGGTGTATCACCATGTATGGCTCAGCCACTCTCTCAAACCTCAGTTCTCCAGCCTTATCCTTCCAGTAGAGTCGGATGCTTGTGAAGTCGTATGGATCATATTTCACCACAAACTTCTGATAGGTGTGCTTTCTTCTCCATTCCAGATCTGGCACTCCAGGGCTGCTCATTACCTCATAGGTTCGCTTCTTGCCCTTGATGGTTATCTCAATGCCACTGGAGGTGAAGGTGCTCATGCGGTCTGCCTGTACCCAGAACATTTCCACCATGTCGCTCACTGTCACCACTGGGGTCTCAGGGTTCACGCTCTTCTCATACATGTCGATTCTCCTTTCACCAGTGGCAGGGTGTGGCATTTCGTTCCATTCCTTCCTTGCCTCCAGATAGATGGCTTTCAGTTCGTCGTATGTTGGAAGGCTGTCCTTGTTTGCCTCGATGAACTCCAAGTTCGGGCGGCTCGTTTCCTTCTTGGTGGTGATGTTCTGTCCTGTAAAGTTCCATTCCTTGTGAAGTACCTGGCTCTGTAGCCAGTAGAAGAGGTTCTCGATCGTCTTGCTCGCTCCGTTGTATGGGGTGGTGGTACGATGGATGTGGCATAGCTTCTTGAAGAACTCCTGGTTCTCCAGCTTCTTATGGCCTCCCTGGTTGTCGTACACGATTTCGTAGGGCTTGTGTCCGCTCACCTGTATGGCCATCCTGTAGCTCATGTACTGGGCTTCATAGTCCTCGCTGTCACTGATGCAGAAACCAAGGAGACATTCTGAGTAAGCATCTATCACCTCATACACGCTCGTGGTTCTCACCTTGCCATCCTCATCCTTGTAGTAGAGGTTGAGCTTCGTGCCGTCACCATACCAGAGGGCATCCCTCATCTGTGGAAGTTGGGTCTTGTGTCTGCGGTCAAACTTTTGGTGTGCCTTCTGCTCGCCATGTACGGCATCATACCACAATGGCTGCACGGCTGCACTGTCAAGCCATATCTTCAAGCTGCGGATGCTCTTCAGGGGCTTCCACCCACGGCTCTCACACTCTTGGTTGAACTGGGTGAAAATCTGAGAGTCTGTCAGCACTGGCACACGGCTTCTTTTCAGTGCCACGAGTCTTCTGCCAGCTTCCTCTGTTATCTTCACCGTGTTCTTATTGCCTATCTTGCCACTTATCAGTGAGGGATAGCCATCCTTCTTGAAGGTGCTCATCTTCACTTTCAATCGAGCGAGGTTCTTGGGGAGTGTATGTCCAAAGGCTTCCCTCATCTTCTCGCTTTGCTTGAACACGATGCTCCAGAGGTCGCTTCTTCTGCCACCACCCAGGGCATGTGTCGTGGCTTGCAGGTCATTCATCCTGGCAAGGAGCATTTTCAGCACGCTTGCGTTCTGGGTGTATTCGTCGATGAGCTTCTGTGAAAGTCTTGTTTGAACACCATTCAAATCGTATTCAAACGACTCGTAAAACTTACGAGCTTCCTCATCCACCTGCATGTAGTCCTTCAACTCTTGTCGCTCCAACACGTCCTTGGGGTCGCCATATTTCTCCACGAATCTCATTCTGTACTTCTTGGGAAGGGAGGCATACACATACAGGGCATAGTTTCCTTCTCCTCTTGCTTGTCGGGCGCATTGGATGTTGCCACGATTGACATTTTTGATGAGAGTGTCACCCTTGATGACAGGCTCGTCACCACCAGTTAGCTCCTCGAAGGTCACACACAGTATCTTGTTGTAAAACTCCATTCCGTTATTTGTTTAATATTCTTGTATGTTTTTACTCTTCTATCCCATCACCAGGCACACCTCTCAAGGCGATGGCACTGGCAAGGAAGTTCACAACCACGGCAAACACACACAATACGTCACTTCTGTCAAAAGACAATGCGCAAAGCATCACAAAGCTCACCAAGAACCAAATCAATCTCAGTTTCATGGCAAGGGCAAGGCTGAGAAACCATTTCAATTCCTTACCATATATCAGTCTAAATGCTTCCTTCATAATTCTTTATTTTTGAGGATCCAACTTATCGCCTACAGGTATGCCACCAAAATCCTTGATGGCCATGTATCTCACCCTTCTTGCCAGGTGAGAGTCCTTCTTGTAGTTGAGCGATTTACTAACCATTTCGGGTGTAATACCCATCAGTGTGGCTATTCTTTTGCCAACACCATGACCTACGATGATTCTTTTATTCATGCCTTTTTATGTTAAATTCCTATTATTTTTACCTTTTCTCGCCAATATTTTGTATCTTTGGCGACGTGTTCAATTATTAAACACGCTGCAAAGATAAACAAAATGTAGATATTAACAAAAGTTCTGGAGATATTTTTATCAACAAAATGTAGATTTTAACATATTATGGATAAAAAAACGATGTTAGAAGCTTTGATTTCTCATTTTACAAATGGAAATAAAGCACAATTTGCTAAGCTATTAGGCGTATCTCCACAAACTATCAGTGCGTGGATAGCCAGAAATACATTCGATTCTGAATTAATATACGCAAAATGTAGATATATCAATCCTTCTTGGCTATTGACAGGTCAAGGTAATATGCTAACCAATGATGAAAACACACAAAATGTGAAATCCAGTCGTGAGGCCATTCCTGCTATAGATGGAATGCCAAATGACATAAAACCGATTCCTTTGGTAACAGAGCGTGCTGCTGCTGGATTTGGAAATGAATGTTTCGCTATACAAAAGAGTGACGTGAAAGATTATTATATCATTCCAAAGTTTAGATTCTGTCAAGTTGATTTTATGATCGAGGTTTCTGGCTTGTCTATGTATCCACGTTTTAAGTCTGGGGATGTTATAGCTTGTACTATTCTCCATGATGCAAAATATATACAGTGGAATCGTTGCCATGTTATAGCAACAAGGGAGCAAGGCATCCTTGTTAAGAGAATCATGCCAAGTGAGCAAGAGGGATGCTTTAAAATTGTTTCTGACAATAAGGATTTCCCCCCATTCGACCTGCCAACAGAAGAAATTACTGGTCTTGCACTGGTTGTTGGGTGTGTTAGCTTAGAATGATTGAGATGTGTATGCTTTTTATATATAAATATGTGGAAGTCCTTTATTTTTAGGACTTTCACTTGTTTTTTGCCCCTTGAATAAGGACTTTTTCGCTGTTTTTTAGTCTATAAATATAAGAGAAAAAGCCATTTTTTCGCCTTTTTCATACCCATTTCCTTATTATATCTAATATTATTACATTGTATTTTGTCCTTCCAAATGTCCTTCCTAACCAAACATTTCGTTTTTCCAAATGTTAGAATGTCCTTCCAAGTGTCCTTCCAAGTGTCCTTCCAAACCCTATTTTTACGGTAAATTGGCCAATTCGTTGTTGGCTAAAACGGGAAAACGGCTCACAAACTATTCAAAGATAGTTTGCAAGCCGTTCAAATCCTTTTAAATGAGCGTTTTAGCCGTTTTATTCCTTGCCACCACTTCGTCTTAGATGGCTCTGTATGATCATGGCTTTGCCATTCATCAGACAGCCTCCATCCGTCAATCCTGCATGGAGCAAGCTGCTCTTGGTGTAGCCTATCTGTTCGGGCGTTAAAACGTCAAATATGGCCGAAATAGAGCCGAAATAGTAGTTCTTCCTACCTGATAGCAGGTGTACATGTATTACCTTCGTCATTGCCTTATAATTTTGTCGTAACATGAATAATTTATCGGGTGCAAAGATACCAAATATTTATTATATGGAAGAATTTAATAATATAAAACTTCTAAATATTGCTTATTTGGAATTTTCCAATAATCAAGAAATACAGTTATCAAACTTACTTTTAAAGCCTATAGATGCCTGACGAAGGAACAATCTCTGTTATCCATTCCATCCATCAAAGCCCAAAGAAGGCGATATGAGCCATCAGGAGCCTCTTACGCATAAATGGATGATAAACCACCCACCAACTCCCTCAAAAAGCCCTCATATCGCCTTCAATGTAACATTTTCCCTTTGAACGCTCTTCAAATGTTCGTTGAATGTCATATGAATGTTATATGAATGTAACATTTCGTTTTTGTTTTCGTTCACCCCTCAAATCTCTCAAACTCCCAGTGTTTAAAGGGCTTTCCACTGATTTAGGCTCTCATTCATTTTTACACATTTCGTTTTACCCCCTATATATAGGGAGTTTTCCAGTAGGAAGTATGCTTAGACAGGT
>ULZA01009778.1_pt1 | contig 51237 bp, 47 predicted proteins | sample 1962681 | NCBI WGS metagenome assembly ULZA01 (sample SAMEA4835877, study PRJEB28245) | human gut metagenome | biome: gut microbiome; material: fecal sample | place: Denmark | collected 2008 | reverse complement strand
CAGCCTCGTCTCGCGTCGGGGCATTTTTCAGCAGCCTCGTCCCGCATCGGTAATAAAGCATAATAGCCCAAAAATAGTCGGATTAAAGGCAATATAAGACATAAGTGCTGACGCCGTAGCGAATCTTGCGCGCTGATGCAGATGATAGGCTGACGCCGTAGCGTTACTACTCAAACGCTACGGCGTCAGCCCTTATGTCTCTTGAGGCCACCCGGACGTTAGTCCGTGGCCGTCAGCCGCGCAGCGGCCTTATGTGTTTCTTATGTAAACTTGTGTTCTTATGTTCTCGCGGTAAGCGGCTAATACGCGTTATGACTTCTGTTCTTATGTCCTTTTGTTCTTATGTTCCCGCGTTAGCGGCAAATCTCATAACTCACAAATAATGAAGCACCACATTCTCCAGATTTCAATGGTGCGTATTGAAAAATCAATGAGTTACGTCAATTTGATTTGGGGACGCTTTGACGAAGTTAGAATAGCCCAAGAATAGTAAAAGCAATATTCCGATGCGGGACGCATCGCCCCCATTTGTGCTTGAATAGAGTTAGATATTTCTTAACACAGAAAAGGAGGCAAATGCTTGACGATATGCAAGCATTTGCCTCCTGCTAATTTCAGCTATTGTGCAAGCGGTGCGTTTAACACATGAACAGTATAATGGATTGTGCCACCAAGATGCGCAAGAACATTGACAGCGGGTAAACCGTTGAATAGCCTACCGATGCGGCATCGTTGTTAGCCGTTTGGTTGGCGTAGCCCAATGCAGGGGGGTCGGTGTTAGAACCGGCAATGATACCCATCAGCGTGAAGTAATTGAGCTTGAAACGCCAACGGCCCACCACACCCATAATGAGCAGAGGTATGATTGTAACCAAGAAACCTACCCACACATAGGTAAGTCCATCGCCTTGCACCACAGTGTCCCAGAAATTGCTGCCGGCCTTGATGCCCACAGCGGCAAGGAACAAGATGAGGCCAATTTCGCGCAACAGCAAGTTGGCCGAGGTGGTGGTGTAGGTAACCAGGTGGAACTTGTAGCCATAGGCACCTGCCAAGATGGCAATAATCAGCGGACCACCTGCCAAACCCAGTTTGAGCGGAGTGGCCATGCCGGGGAACTGGAACGGAATGCTACCAAAGATAATACCAACCAATATGCCAAGGAAGATGGCACCCACGTTGGGGTGGTCAAGACGCTTGACAGAGTTGCCGAGCAGGCGTTCCACGCGTGTCACACTGTCCTCGGGGCCAGCCACCATCAAGCGGTCGCCAATTTGTATGCGCAGCGCGCGGTCGGCAAAGAGGTTCATGCCCTGGCGGGTGATACGTGTTACATTCACGCCATACATAGAGCTGAAGTGCATCTCGCCAAACGTTTTGCCGTTAACCTCGGGCTGGGTTACCAAAATGCGTTTTGACACGATGGGAGCCTTCTCTGCCTGCCAGTCCACTTCAATTTCGCGACCGATAAAGGCCGTTGCCGCTTCGGCGTCGTCCATGGCGCACACAGCGTTCATTTCGTCGCCAACGTGCAGCGTGGTATCTTTGGTGGGCGAGAAGATCTCATCGTTGTGCTTGTAGTGCGTACACACAAAGGTACGACCAAGGAACTGTGTGAGTTGTGAGAATGTTTTACCCTCGAGTGCCTTGTTTTCAACACGCAATGACAAGTGGTGAGGCTTGGCGTGGGGGTTGTCCTGCTGCGACATGCGTATCTGCTCCTCCTCCTTGTCGAGCTTGATGCGGCAAATGTAACGAATGGCGATGGTTGCGCCAATGATGCCCACTACACCAAGCGGATAGGCGCAGGCGTAACCAGCAGCAATGTTCTGCCCCCTCATGTCGATGCCAAGTGTGTTGATGGCCTCTTGTGCGGCACCAAGACCTGGCGTGTTGGTCACAGCACCATAAAGCACACCCACAGCCATAGGCAGGCTGGTAGGGTCTTGGGTGTCGAACACCAGATAGTAAAGGCCAAGCAGTGTGATAACGTTGAGCAATACGATGCCCACCGCCACCATGTTCATCTGCACACCGTCCTTCTTAAATGACTGGAAGAAGCTCGGGCCTACTTGCAAACCGATGCAATAGACGAAAAGTATCAGTCCGAAGTCCTGGATAAAGTTCAGCACTTTGGCCGGACACGCATACCCGCCGTCGGGATCGGTAATGCCCAGCTGGTGGTAGATGTGGCCTACCACGATGCCGGCAAACAACACAAAAGTGACGCCCAACGACACGCTGCCCACCTTAATCTTGCCCAGCACGACGCCAACGGCAATGACCAAGGAGAACAACAGCACGATGTGAGCCACCGAGTCGGTTGTTGAAAATAGAGATTGAAACCAATCCATGGTTGTAAAGATAAATAATTATGGTTATTGAAAATGTTTTATCAAGCAGTCACAATAAAGTTGTGTCAACAAGGTTGCGTCTTAATGTCTGTCGTACACTCTTTTGCAAGGTGTCAGACCTTAGACCTTGGCAAAGATACTCACATTTTCGATTTGGACAAAATAAACGTGTGGTTTTAGCGCGTTTTCTGTTTTTAGCCCCAACCCTCTACAATGAGTTGTATTCCTTACTTGTATCTACGGACTTTTTATCTTGAAACATCCACTATTGAGTAATTAAGATATATTATACCTTAAATATTGGGTATTAATTTGTACCTTTGTGAAGACATAATTTTGTTAACTAAAAAGCAATATATGAAACTAATAAAATCATTTCTCGTTATTACGTTATTCCTATTCTCAGTAGTAGTGCATGGACAATATACAAGTGAGAATACTTTTATGATAAAGGCCTTAGTTCTTTATCAGAAAGATTCCAATGGATTTTATCAGCCAGTTACAGATGTTATGGTGAATAGTATCTATGAAGTTACGAAGGACTACGCTTACGACAAAAAGACTCGCAACTTATATGTTCTTACTGCAAATGGAAATTTTGTTGTAACGTTAAATAAAGATTATGCAAGAAGCGTAAAAAAAGATCCAGGCATTCCGAAACTGAAAACAGATGAGGCTTTAGCATTATCTAAGAAGTATACAGAGATGCTTTCCTTAAAAAAGGAGCAATATAACAAGTGTCGTAGAGATAGTATAGAGTTGGCACGAAAAAAGTTTATAGAGGATTCTATTGCACGTGAAAAAGCTTTGGAAGAAATTAGAATTAGAAATGAGAAGTTAAAAAAGGATAGGATGCTCGCTTATAAAGCCAATCATGTATGGAGCTCTGTGCCAACAGGAAAGATTGAGTTGCATTGTTCGGTATGTGATAAGAGCATCGCAAAAGATTCTTTAGTTTGTTTGGCAATAAAGAAAGACTCTATCTATTTTTTCACACAAGCTAAGGGGTATTATAATCAAAAATTCTCTTTGCTACATGTTGCACAAATCCCTTCAGAGTTGGCTAGTTACAGGGATTTCAAGTATCATTGTGATGTTTATAAGGATAGTTTAGAGTTAAACTCAGCATTATTGGATAGTGACTTAGCAAGTTATGTGGCAGTGGATAGCTATCTTGAGAATTTTAGAAAAGCAAAGAAACTCGCTCCATTTGGATATTTTGGTGATTGGGGTTGGGATAGTGAATACGGATTTGTAACTTTCCACTTCGGCTACACAAATTTGAATAGTAAAACCATTAAATATATAGATGTCTATTGGTATGTTACTAATGATGTAAATGATGTTTGTGGTAGAGGGCATTTTAGAGGTGTAGGCCCATTAAAGGAGGGCGAATCTGCCAGTTGGAATTGTGATAATTCCTCATATTACGTGTCCAATTCAGCTACAACTATGCGCTTCTCAAAAGTGATATTAACATTCATGAATGGAACAAAGCAAGTGCTCAATAAAAACATGATTAAATATGGAGGAGAGGAATCTGTAATCAATGATAATGACGACGGAATGGAGATTGATTACGGAGAATCTGAAAGTCGCCTGCTATCCTTAAATATTGACATGCCTTTTGATGAATCCGAGATTATGGATAATGCGCGAGTAGAGCAGCCGGCTACGTATCCTGGCGGTGAAGTTGCTTTGATCCAGTTCGTAAACAAGAACGTTGTTTATCCGGCTATCGCTCAGGAACAGGAATTGCAGGGTACTGTAATACTCCGTTTCAAGGTAGATGTAGATGGTTCGGTAAGTTCGGTGAAGGTTGAAAAGTCGCTCTCACGTGAGTGTGATAAGGCTGCAGCTGACGTTGTACGCAAGCTCCACCGCTTTGTACCGGCCAAGCAGAATGGTCACTATGTACCAGTTTGGCTCCGTCTTCCGATTCGTTTCCGTATTGGGTAATACCTTTAATAGAGTGTAGAGTTAAGTCTGCAAAAAAATCTTTTCCAGCCGCCTTACGCATTGCTCCTCTTGCTGTGCGCATGGCGGCTTCTTCGTGTGCTTTGATGCGGTCGTGAAGAAGTGGGCAGTTTGTATTGGGGAAAGGAATAACGGTATAGTATGCCTGGAACTTACATAATTGCTGTCAGGAAAAATGCCCAAACGCAACTTTTTTGGTCATAAATCCTTTATAAATAGGATTTCATGCTTTTTATTACAAAAGGTCAGCCCCTTAGTTAACTATACATGGCTGCGGAAGCTATTATTGGCATAAAAGCAGACATGAAATACGATAGTGATTGCGTTGCTCATGACTGGTCTTTATGCTTTTACCATTACAGGTAAGGTGTCCAAATTTGACATCAAAAACGAGACCTTTTTCGATTTGGACAAAATAAACGCCTTGTTTTAGCGCGTACAATGTGGCGACTGCTTGCTCCCTTGCCTGTTTTTGTGCCGGCAAATGTGACTTTTGGGACAGATGTCTTGACAAGCGGCGATATAATTACTATATTTGCGATAATTACCAAAACTTTATATAATTCATCAAAAAAGCCAACACTATGAAGACAAAAGCATTCTTTACTGCCATTCTTTTTGCCGTGACGCTGTCCGCTTCGGCCCAGGTGGAATTTCTTTACACCGACTTCGGACGCAATGTGATTTGTCGTGAGAAAAAGCTGTTATGGATGGACGGCGACTCCGATCCGTGTTTTAACATTGTCAACTACAAGAAAGTGGGCAACAAAGAGACGTTCAACCTTACCCCAAAGGAGAAGGGCGATGGAAAATATAGTGTGACAATAACCCTTAAAGGCGACAAGGCTACAAGCATTGTGATGAAAGGCGAACAAACCTACTCTTCGTCGGTAACGGTCAAGACCGAGAAGGAGGCCGACCGCGATTTGGTGACCTATTTCAGAAAAGAGGCTGGATACCCCAGTACGCCTTCGGTAGCAGGAGGCGGCATACCCAGTAAGGATAATTTGACACCGGGCAATGCAAAAGAATCGGCAGGCTCGGTGGGGCAAACTGCCAAGAAAACCTTTGGAAAAATAAAGGGCGTGTTTAAGAAAAAGAAGTAGCGCTCAGCTCTCAACACGCTGCCGGGTGTTTGTCTTGATGTATGATAGAAATAATTCGTTTTATTGCTGACCGGCAGAACTCCAAAGCGCATTATTATGCTTTTGCCCTTATAGGTAGGGTGTTCAGAACAGATTTTTTAGCGAGACCGTTTCTGGCAACTTAGAATGCCCCAAAAACGGTCTCGCTTTTGATTCCGATTCTGAACACCCTACCTGTAAGGGCAAAAGCCTCTCCTTGCTATCCAGTTTGCTGGCGTGGAACGTGGGCGGAACGGCTTCCGCAAGAACAAGCCCACTGAGAAGAATCCTGAATCAGAAGGAGGCTCGCTTCAGTAGCGAACGGACGGCACGGACGCGTTCGATACGTTGTGTATTGGGTGAGAAAAGTTTCCTCAACATGATTTTTATGGGGGGCGTGAGGTGAAATGTTAGGGTGTCGTTAATATTTCAGTGTTAAAGACTATTTAATCGGGGGGTATTTATTAAATTTATAAGTTTGCAGTGCTGAAACATAAATATAAAAACAAAGTTCTATGAAATCAAAAACAAACCTTCTGGCTTGGGCACTCGCTTTTGTGCTTATTTGCCTTCCTCTCGCAACGTTTACTTCATGCGGTGATGATGCAGATGATGACAATCAATCAATGAACCTAACACTGAATGCTGCTGAAACTCACGACATCGGTAACGGTTCAGATTGGAAATCTGCCAACCCTCTTGTCGCTTCTGTGTCAGGCTCTACAATCAAGGCTAATTGCGTTGGTAACACAACCATTAGTAGTGGTAGCTCTAACATCAAAGTTACCGTAAAAGCGACTCACTTTGATTTCAATGATCCTTGCCTTCAGTGGGGAGCATCGAAAAGTAGTGTAAAAAGCTATATGTCAAAGTATAACCTTCTCAAAGAAGAGTCAACTTCTTTGGCTTATGATGGATCTGGAAAGACCTATATGTATAATTACTTGTTTGAAAACGGTAAAACAAATTTTTCCAGCATATTAGTAAAATCATACTATTCAAGTGATATAACCACATATCTAAAGGAAAGGTATTATCCTGTTCTAGTAAGCGAGGATGATGTCATCTACATGCTTGATGCGAAACAAGAAACAGTTGCTCTTGTAAGTGTATACACTTCTGGATATTCGGTGTACGTCATGGTTGTATATGCTCCTTACACTGGTGAAAAAGTTTACAAAGCACCTAAGATGAACAAATTCATAAAAAAAAATTCATCAGAGGAAAAAGCTGCTTTCAACTCATTAAAGGAAGTGTTAGCTCCCAACATGTAACCCCTTCTTCAAAGGCCGCTCTTTCAGACAGTCCAATTATTTGGCCGCCTTGCGCATAGGCTTTCTTTGCTATGTGTGAGGCGGCTATTTGTGGCCTTGCATGCACTCTTTACCATTGCTTACAAAGTTCCGAATATTCAAAACTCTACAATCTATGCTCTCAATGATACTGTGGCTGCTTCGGCAAATGCCTTAGCGCACATTGATGAGTGTAAGAATGACCTCGACCCCAAGGTCATTGAGTTCTTGAAAGGTCTGTGGAACGGCACGGGATGTAGCCGTATGAACATGAATTTGGACAAGAAGAAGGTGGTGACAGCCGTAGACGCTGGCATTATCTTGTCAGGACAAGAGATGCCCACGGCTGATATTGCGCTCTTTTCGCGATTGATTTTCTTGCAGTTTCCGCGTTACACGTTCACGCAAGAAGAGAGAATATAAGGAAGAAAAGGAAGAAGATTCTCCACGTTAAAGTTATACGCTTTACACGACAAGCGTCTACGCATTTAACGGAAGAATGCTTAACTTTGCACTTGTAGAAATGATAGTTCTATCATGACTTAGATGAGCGTATACAAGAAAAGTATGATTATGTTTTTGATATGATTCGAACGCAATACATTGTCAATAAGAAATTTGTAAAAAGCTTGGAGAATACAGATTTCTATGAACTTCGTATTTCTATCGGTCATAACGAATACCGCTCAATAATGCTTGCCATAGATCATGACAACTTCATTCAAGCGCATCGTGTTCTTGTTCTAAACTCTTTTTTGAAGAAAGATTCTAAGCAATATAAAGCAGAAGTTAGAACTGCTGAGAGTATCTTAATGAAATATATGGAGGAATAGTTATATGTTGAAACTTAATGAAAATAAATTAGCGTCATTGCGCAGATTCGATGATGCTCTAAACGAAAATATGGCAGTGAGAAGAGTGCTGAACGCAAAGAGTTTGATGCCAAAGCTAAAGCATGGTATTATGCAGAATTGCTTAAAGATGAGCGTAAAAAGCAGAATATTACACAAAAGTCTTTGGCAGAACGAATAGGTAAAAAGCGTGAGTATATATCGGCATTAGAAAAGGGGCAAACTGATATGCAGCTTTCTACATTCTTGAAAATTGCTGACGCTCTTGGTTTGCGATTTTCTTTAGTATTGGGTTGAAACTATTGGATAAATGGGCGGCATACCCAGTAAGGACAATTTGACACCGGGCAATGCAAAAGAATCGGCAGGCTCGGTGGGGCAAACTGCCAAGAAAGCCTTTGGAAAAATAAAGGGCGTGTTTAAGAAAAAGAAGTAACGTCCTTATAGGCGGGCGTGTTCGAAATAGACTTTTTAGCGAGACCGTTTGGGGGATTTTTAAGTTGCCTGAAACGTGCTGCAAAAAACGCAAGCACGTTTCAGGCAACTTGAAAATCCTACCTTTCCAAGCGGTTTTGTTTCTGATGTCAATTGAAATTTCCTTTTTCTTCACGAGTGGCGTCTTTTGCTACATCAGACACAGGTTCGGTATCAGTTTTCTCCATAGAGTGAGGTTCTTTACCTGTAAATATGTCAACAAAGACTTTTACACGAGCAAAGTATTCTCTTATGTGGGTTATGATAGCCATGTTAGATGTAGCATCGGCAGCGTTGAAACCTACAAGGTTGTGTACATCAAGCCCGCAATGCTCTGCGAGATAGATGGCACGCTCGCAGTGGAACTTCTGCGATATAACAACATAGCTGTGCACGTTACAAATTTTTGTTGCTCGAACAACAGCGTCGAGTGTCCTAAATCCTTTTCCGTCCAGAATAAATGCATTCTTTGGTATGCCTCTGGCGACAAGGCTGTCTTTCATGCACTCAACCTCATTTATTCCGTCAAGGCTGTTTCCGTCACCACTTATCAAGATTAACTTGATCTTTCCTGCTTTATACAGGGATTCTGTTGCGTCAATTCTGTATTTGAAGAACTGATTAGGTTTGTGTCCTATACGTGTCTGAGGCGTCGTACCTAATAACAATCCAACTTCTGACGGTGGTATAGAACCAATATCTGTGTATAATCTGCCTTTTGCATTACTGCAAACAATATTGTTGCATGTAGCCAAAAGCAATAGGGTGGTTATAACAGCACCAATAATTATATAGGAAAAGACTTTATATATCTTCATCATAGCGAGGCTTTAGAACTTTCTTTTTTTTGCCGCGGAGGATAAGATCATCGCCTCCTTCTTATTTTAGACTAAGGCACACAATGCAAAAAAAGAGAGTATTACTTGCGTAATACTCTCCTCTGATTACTCTTTTGGTGACTTGCTTGGAATCATAAGTGACTCGCTTGGAAACATGCACTTAAATAGTTTGTTGATTTCACTAAATGCATGATAACCATCTCATTTTGAGCCAATATCTTGTCAAAATAGAAGAATAATCAAATCCTTTTGTAAGCAGATTTTTCGGGTTCAAATCTTTATGTATCACCTTTTGTATCACCATGTAGCCTACATAAGCCTACATGTACCTTAGTCTTTTAATTCACCAAGTGATACAAGGGGAAAAGCATACTTCCAATATTGGAGATGTTTGATTTTTTTTGTGGTAGCACTTTGCAAGTGCATTTGTTTCAAAGTGTTAAAGACTTAATACATACATATTTTTAGTACTACTTAATATTTCTTTCGACAATTTCCATGGTCTATATTTGCACCCGTAAACGAAATGCAAACAGACAAATGGTCGTTCACTAAAGCAAAATGTTGAGTCTGAATCACTTAATTAACTGGCTACAAAGTTAGCTAAAAAAAGTGAATTAAGCTAACTTTGTGATAGTTATTTAGGACCTTTTGCATGTGTAAAGGTGTGCACGCCCGACAAGTCATTTCTATTGTTCAACTTATAAAAGGAAAGAAATGGATATTATTCCAAATATGACCGAATGGTCAATGAACATAGAATTAGGGGGCATAAAATGTGGTCGGCTAAAGCCACACAGCAGTGAGGACTCTTTTCGTTCTACTGTGGCATCACTAAATCGAAAGGTGTTTTACAAAAGAGGACTTGCTTTGCATGTCCGTAGCTATTGGAAAGAAAATGCTGTCGGCATCATCTGCGTTTCGAGAAAAGAATTCGATGAACATAAAAACGATCCTGTTTATGAAAACCAATGGCAACGCAAGATTGACGACTTCCACGACCGACTCCTCAAAACTGAGGAGCTTGATTGACACGCAGGAAGTCATTTATAACATCACCCAGCTCGCTAAGGTGTTGGACGTAACACCTAACACAATCCGCAAACGTATTAGGCGTGGTATTATTCCTGCTCACAAGGAGGGACGTTTCTATTACATCCTTAAAAGTGAGTATGTGAATGCTTTGCGGAATAAGTAGTAACATCACTTAATTCACTATATACTTTTCGCCCCTGCCTACGCTGTGAAGCGCATGGGCAGGGGCTTTTTAATCTCAAAACGTGAACAATGATACCAGACGATATAAAAGACCGCATATTGGAGGCTACGGATTTAGTGGCACTCGTCAGTCAGACGGTGCAGCTGAAGAAAAGTGGGCCTCGCTATGTAGGTTGTTGCCCGTTCCATGCGGAAAAGACGCCCTCGTTCTATGTGTTTCCGCAAACAGGCACATTCAAATGCTTTGGCTGCGGTGAAGGAGGTGATGCCATTGCGTTTATGATGAAGCGTGATGGACTTTCTTATGTGGAAGCAGTCAAGCAGTTGGGCAAACTGTGTGGCATAGAAGTGGCGGAGCAGGAGGAAGATCCCGAAGTCAAGCAAAAACGCATGCACAAGGAGGCGCTGTTGGTGGCGAACGAACAGGTGGCGAAGTTCTATGTGGAGCAGTTTGCGCTATCTAAAGAAGCGCAAAGTTATGCTTTTGGACGTTGGGGCGAGGAGTATTGCACGCTTAAAGGTATTGGCTATGCTCCGAAGTCGGGCAAAGCTCTCGCAAGTTTGCCTATCAAGCGCGAGTTTTTGAGTGAGTTGGGCTTGGTGAACAAAGGTGGCTATGACCAGTACCAAGACCGCGTGGTGATACCTATTCATGACCGATATGGGCATGTGATAGGCTTTACCGCTCGATGCTTGGGTGACGAGCAACCCAAGTATAAGAATAGCGCAGATTCGATTTTGTTTCATAAGTCAAGAGTGCTGTTTGGCATGGAGGACGCTTGGCGACAAGCTGCCAAGACGGATAAGATGTTCCTCGTTGAAGGCGCACCCGATTGTATGCGGTTGCAAAGCATCGGGGTGCTGAACACGGTGGCTGCACTGGGTTCTGCCTGGAATAAGGACCACTTTGCGCTGATCAAGAAAAGTGCAAGCAAGGTATGTTTCTTGCCCGATGATGATCCGCCTAAAAGAGGCGAACATTTCGGGCATGGCGTGCAAGTGGTGTTTGAGGCAGGCAAATTGGCTATGGAGTGCGGTTTGTCGGTTTCTATCAAGGAAATACCCGACATAGAGAATGCGCACAAGCAGGATCCCGACACGTTCTATCAGAATATGAACGTGTTCCGCTCTGTGGAAGAGGTGGACTTTATTCTGTGGCGGGCGCAAAAGGCTTTCAGATTTGCGCAGACCACGGAAGAACAGCGTGTGGTGGTGCGCGAAATTGCGTATTTGCTGACATTGATTGATGACCCGACGGGCGTATCCATGTACGTTGATAAGTTGTCTGTCATTTCGGGCAAAAAGGGCTTTTGGAAGGAGGCTATCAATGCGGAGAAGAAACGCATCGAGGAGGAAGAAAAACGAGAACGAGGGGAGGCGGTAGACGACCTTTATAAACGCTTTGGCTTTTATGTGGAACAGGGCAAGTATTTCTCTATCACGGAGAAAGGGAATGTCTATGAGTGGTCAAACTTTACAATGGAACCGCTTTTTCATATTAAGGATAATCTCAATCCGAAACGTTTGTACATGCTGACAAACGAGCTACACATGAAGGTGTTGATTGAACTCAACCAAGAGGACTTGGTGAGCATTTCTAAGTTTAAGCAGAAGATCGAAGGGCAAGGCAACTTTATTTGGAAAGCTACGGAACGTGAGCTTACCAAACTCAAATCGTTTCTCTACGAGAAAACGGAAACGGCTTCGCAAATCAAGCAGATGGGCTGGCAACGTGAGGGCTTTTATGCTTTTGGTAATGGGGTGTTCTTCAAGAATAGGTTTTACACGGCTGATGATTATGGCATTGTACGTTTGCCCGACTTGGGCAATTACTACTTGCCTTCTTCATCGAAGATTTACAAGGATGATGCCCGACTTTTCACGTTTGAAAAGCAGTTTGTGCATCTCAACTACTCTTCCGTTACGCTGGAAGAGTTTACCACGCAACTTTTCAAGGTGTTTGGCGATAATGGACGGATAGGCTTCGCGTTCTATCTCGCCACACTCTTTCGTGATGTGGTCACCAATGCTTCGGCTGAGCATTGGTTCCCGATACTCAATCTCTTTGGTCCGAAAGGTAGTGGTAAGTCGGAACTGGGACATACCTTGCTTGCACTCTTTACCATTGCTTACAAAGCTCCCAATATCCAAAACTCAACAATCTCTGCCCTCAATGATACAGTGGCAGCTTCGGCAAATGCCTTAGCCCACATTGATGAGTATAAGAATGACCTCGATCCCAAGGTCATTGAGTTCTTGAAGGGTCTGTGGGACGGCACGGGACGTAGCCGTATGAACATGGATTTGGACAAGAAGAAGGAGGTGACAGCCGTTGATGCTGGCATCATCTTGTCAGGACAAGAAATGCCTACTGCGGATATTGCGCTTTTCTCTCGATTGATATTCTTGCAGTTTCCACGCAGTGAGTTTACACATGAGGAAAAGCATAACTACATGGAGTTGATGAAGATGCGTTCCAGAGGACTGACGCATCTCACTATCGAATTGCTCAAATACCGCAAGCGGTTTGAGCAAAACTATGCTTCCATGTTTCGGGAGGTGCAGAAAGCAGTCAATGCGGAACTCAGCGGACAACGTTGTGAGGATCGTATCGTGAACAACTGGTGCGTGCCTTTGGCAGCACTTAAAGTATTGCAAGGTGTGGTGCCCACCTTGCCATACGATACGCTTTTTCAAATCATCATCGAAGGCATTCGCAAACAAAGTGCGGAGTGTAAGACGAATGGCGAACTGGGCAGCTTTTGGAACACTGTGCAGTATCTGGCGAGTGAAGGCATACTGATAGACACGGGCGACTATACCATTAAGTATCTCACTTCGCTAAAAACAGATGCAGTGGATTGCAGTTGGGGAGTAGAGAAACCTATCCTGTATATGCAGACCACACGCGTTTTTAACCTGTACCGCAAGGAAGGTCGGCAGGCGGCTGAAAAGGTGCTGCCCATAGATGCACTGAAATACTACCTCGCCAACAATGCGGCTTATCTCGGAAAGAAGAACGTGCGTTTGTATGTATTCAAAAATGGGTATCAACAACTTGATTCGCTGCGCAAGGACAAGTCCGGCAATCCTGTGAAACTTACCAAAATCTATCTTTGTCTGACTTTTGACTACAAGAAACTCGTTGATCAGTTTGGCATTAACTTGGTCATTGGCAATGGGACTGTGGAGGGTGCGGACGAGTAACAGACAAATCTTTAGCATTGCATTTGAAGCATTGGAGGGACATTCACCCCACTCCAGTGCTTTTTGTTTTTCTTTAGTGGTACATAGCCCCCGCAGAAGGCATAGTCCGACATGAACGTCCCTTGCATGGCAAAATCGAAGTAAAGCTCGCCCATCATCTTGCCCAAATCGTAGCACGGAAGAAGGTATCGGCAAATCCTCCTCCATGTCGAACTTTCCCATATCCGTGATTTTGGGCGAAAAATGCCAATAACATCCATAACATCAATAACACCTCTCATTATCAGTCACTTTGCTGTATATTCTTGTTATAACTCATGATAACTTCCAATAACATCATCTATTTACCATTCTTTGGGAAAGCCTTGGAAATCAATGATATTGGTGGCATCTTCCTCGTCATCGCTTCACAGGGCAGTTTATTGAACACTTCATAACTGCCGAACACACCCAGCTTTTTTCAGCCATGCACCATCGGTATTGTAGCACTTCTTGTACGTGCGAGTTATAGGCTGCTTGAACCCAAAGGCATTCAGTCGGTATGGCTATTGTTCTTGGGGGCGCTCTGCCGAACCTACTTCCAACGCTTGGGGCTTTTGTGGTGTTGTGTCCATTTCTTGATTTGAATGTTTACCCGTGACGGCCTACGGGCGGAGAGATTTTTCCTGATGCAAAGGTAATGCGAGCGTGAACGGACAAGTACCGCGTTGCTATGGCTGCACAAAAAATCCGACAACTTTCCTTCTTTTTCTTCGTACCTCACAAAAAGGAGGTATTTCAGATTTTTTCTTTGCCATTACTTGCTCCTGTGTTCACTTCCTCTCGCATTCTTTTCGCATCGTAAAAAGTCCTCACCCGGAGGACATCACTTAAAGTCTCACATTCAAATTCTATCAAGAAATGGACACTACAAACACCACATCAGCCCTTCAAGCATTGGCAGTAGGCTCAGCAGAGCGCGAAGAAAAATTAAAGCCTTACCTCGTTGAACGTCTTTGGGATCAAGCCGCTATCTATTGTGGCACGTACAAGAAGTACAACAATGGCTCACTCGATGGTGCCTGGCTGGAGCTGGATATGTTCGACAGCTACGAAGAGTTCCTTGAAATATGCGCCCTGTTACACGATGACGAGGAAGATCCCGAGTTTATGTTTCAAGATTTCCAAGGCTTCCCTAGAGAATGGTACGATGAAAGCGGTTTGGCAGAATCATTCGACAACATCATGGAATACAGCAAATTGACCGATGATGAGCGCGAGATATTTGATGCCTATTATGAATGGTCTGGCAATGCAGATTTCGCCCACTATAAAGATCACTACATGGGCAAGTTCGACACAGAGGAAGATTTTGCAGAGTACATCGTCAGTGAGTGCTACGATTTGGACAATATGATGGGCGAGCTTTCTTTTTACTTCGATTACACGCGATATGCAAGGGATTTGTTCATGTCGGACTATGCCTTCTGCGATGGCTACGTGTTCTCTAACTATTAAAACAATAATCACTGGAGCGGGGCGAAAGTCCCGTTCCTTTTGAAACCCTCTTTTGAAACTCTTTGGGGTTGTCTCACGGGGAACCATTAACCAACCAACTAAATAAGTTTAATTACTTAATACATACATAGAAATACTTGATATACATCATCTTCAGTACAACTTAAAAGGTGTATATTTGCAGCATTTCAAACTACCCAACTGTACTTCATGAGTGACTATCTTGTCTACATAAAAATGCCATCGTATTTGCGCCAATGGTTCGTGAACCGTCATAGCGGTTCCGAGCCAGTGGTGCTCAGGAAAGGTAGCATAGAATCGAAGTTGATAAAGTTGGCACAAAGTCGCCAACCCGATGACTTCTTTCCTCCGCTTCAAAAGGAGGACGAGGTGGCTATTTGCATTCCTTACTCCAAGGCACGCGACCCACGTACCTACAACTATATCTCTCCCACGGGCAAGAAGGCATTGCTTGATAACATCAAGAATGCTTTTGCCGTGGATTGCTGGAACTTCCTGCATGACTTCGGACATATCGGTCAGCAACAAAAGGAACTGATTTATTTGTATATGGAGCAAAGGGGCATCAAGGAGGACGGCACTTGTTGGGACAGCATTGCGAAGGCTTATCAGCGACTTCGCAAAAACTACCTCTCAAACGAGAGTAGAAAAAGAACCCGACAACAGCAAGCTGAAAAGTCACAAGCAGAAAGCCAAGAGTTTGTAGAACATAATTGTTAATACCGAAGTTAGACATGAACAGATTGCCGGGTATCAGCCATATTGCATACGTATCGGCTGAAGCTCTCACACCGCACATCACCTTGCAGGCGATAGCGAAGGTGCCAGTGGGCATCTTTGCTCGGCTTTCTTTTATTCCGTTCAACAAGCGCACTGCGCTTTGTGAAACGGAAACGGAGTTTGACAATAACAGCACGCTCGAAACGGCTACGCTGACTTTCTACTCTCCCGAAAACTTGCCATCGGGCAATCTTTGCTTTGTGGTGACAAGTGTGAATGGGGAGCAATATCTCATCGGAACAAAGGAGGCGCCTTTTCCCTTTGTTAAAAAGGAACAAACCACAGGGTTGCCTGATGGTGACGCCAACACCGCAAAATACACGGTTTCCTACTCAAATCGGGTGGCACTAGTCCCAATTTTGGGCTAAAAAAGGCGATTTCAATAACATCATAGAACAATAATAACATGATGCGAATTTTGAAATGCTTGATAATCAGTGTATATTAATCTTGTTAATGATGTTATAGATGTTATTGCCTAAATCGGTTCGTATGAGCGCGAAACAAAAATTTCTCTGACGCAACATTTTCATAAATTTATACTTTTGAACGATGGGCAGGTGCAGCCGTGAGGTTCCACCTGTCTTTTTTACTTTTTATATGTGCGTATATCTTTGCCATAAATAACACACGCGATATGGCAAAGAACAAATACCAACTTCATTTGAAAGGCTATGTGGGCAGCTGGGACTTTGATGCTGACTACGTGGACTATATTCTGGGCAAGAACCCCGACAAGGAGGTGGCGGTGCTGATTGACAGTCCTGGCGGACAGCTCAACACGGCATTGAGTATATCTTCTGCTTTCAAACGGCATGGCAATGTCCATGCGCACTTTGTGGGCATGAACGCGAGTGCTGCCACCATCGCCTCGATGGGTGCCAAGCACATCACCATGGACAAGTCTGCCATGTATCTTGTGCATCAATGTGCGCTTCCATTTTTTGAGTATGGCAATCTCAATGCCACGGGCATGAGCCAGCTCATTGAAAGTCTCGGCAAAGCCAAGACGGATTTGGAAAAGATGGACGCAAATGTGGCTACAATGTATGCCACACGTTGCAAGAAAGAGCCAAAGGCTTTGCTTGACCTCATGAAGGTGGGCGGCTGGCTCACCGCACAAGAGGCTCTGGATTGGGGCTTTGTAGATGAACTGACAGAGTTCGAGGACGAAACAGCTCCTGTACTCACGGCTTCTCTCGCTGCCGATTTTCAGGCGAATGGCATTCCGCTATCGAACGTCCCTAAGAGCAAGTCGGAAGAAACGTTCTTTCAAAAGATGGCGCAAGCGCTTGCTGCCGTTTTCAAACCAACACAAGTAAACAATCAACATACCCCGAAACCTATGAACAAGGTCTATAAACACATTTGCAAGTTTCTTGCTTGCGAACACTTTTCCGTAGAAGAAGGAAAGGTGACGCTCACTGAGGAACAGATGGATAACATCGAATGCTCCTTGCAAGCCAACCACGATATGATAGCGGAGCTATCTATCAAGGTGAAGAATGTAGAGGACGAGAACAAAAAGTTCATCGAGACGAACAAGTCGCTCGATGAAGCAAACAAGACGCTCGAAGCGAAAGTGGCTAACCTCCCTGCTGCATCAACCACCGCCATAGTAGATGACAAGAAGCATGAGGACCACGAACCCACAGCTTACGAACAGTTCATCAATGCTGGCGAAACGGCACGCAAACTTTATGACAGTTTGCCATAGTAATCTTATAACCTCATAACCTTAAAACTCCAAACTAACATTATAACCTCATAACCCCAAAACTTAAAACTAATTCCTATGGCTGGAAAATTCTCTTTCACCCTACAAGAATATAAGGACGCGGCACGCAAGTACCGCTCTGACTTCCTACGCTTGCCGATTATCGGCTGCGAGGAAACGCTCAAATTCATGACAGGCCGCCCAGGCATTCGCTACAAGGAAAGTGTGGGTACGCTCACCGCTGGGGCGCAGTTCGCTCCTTACAAACCCTCTCGCAAGACAGATGCCAACTTGAAGTTGGACTACCGCACCTTGGAAACTTTCTTCGGTTCGGTAGTGGCTAACTTTGAACCGAATACTGCCATCTCTACCTTGCTTGACACAGGTGCCACCAAGGGAGACGGACAGAAGTCTACGCCCACAGCTCGCGAGGTGCTGGGACTGATAGCCAAGTCGCTCTCTGAAAACTTGAACATGGCGATTTGGAAAGGCACACGCAATGCGGACGGTGATACCACAATGGACCTTTTCGATGGTTTTGACACCATTACGCAAAAGGAAGTCACTGCGGGTACGATTGCTGCGGAACATGGTAATTATCTGAAACTGGACAAGGCAATCACGGAAGCCAACGCGGTTGATGTAGCAAAAAAGATTCTCTTCTCGCTCGATCCGCGTTTGCGCTCACAGGAACTTTTCCTGTATTGCTCGCAGGAGTTTGTAGATATGTACAACGAGGCGTATCTTCTCACGCACTCGGCCATTCCGTACAACACGAAGTACAACCAACCCACGGTGGAGGGTTCTAATGGCAAACTCACTTTCTGCCCGTTGTGGAACAAGTCGGACTCGAAGTTCATGCACGTGTCACCCAAAATCAACATGCTTTATGGCTATGACCAGATGGGCGACATCGAAAGTGTTGATGTGGAACGCTTTGAGCCGTTTGTGCTTTCTTACATTGCCACCATGTTCTTTGGCGTGCAGTTCGAGAGCATTGACAAGCGACGCTTGAAGGTTATTGAACTGGCTGAACAAGGTTGATAATCAGTGGAGAAAGGTGGGCGCGGTGGTAATTTATCTTGATTGTCACCTCGCGCTTGCCTATTATCTAGACTAAATAAATTCAGAAAAATGGCAAAGACTTGCACATCACTTCAAAAGTCGCTCGGCTGGTGCCAAGGCACGCCTGAGCTTCCCGGCGTTCGTCGCCGTATCTATTATACTTCCAAGGGCGACATTGCCCAATGGCCCACACTTCCACGTGACGAGAACGGACGGGTAACTGCTGCCACGTACACGGGCAGTTTTACCCTAAAGGCTGATGCAAAATGGAAGTATATCGACATTCTGCCCGAAAAGTCGCAACTCACCTCTGAGGCACAGGGCGAGTTGCCCAGTCAGACGCAGTTGAACAAGCTGACTGCTGTTCACCCTGGGGTGGGCGCAGAGGCGAGTGCCGCTGCTGCTTATCTCAACAACAATGACAATGTGTTCTTGGTGGAGGACATGAAGGGCAAATATCGTGTAGTGGGATCTGAAGCCTGGACTACCAAGACCACGGTGGCACAGGACCTTGGTCAGGGTGCCACTGGTACCACAAGCACCACCATTGCGGTAGAAGCTACGGACGAGTGTCCTGCGCCTTTCTACGAGGGTACTATCACAACGGAAGAAGGTGACATCGAAGCTGCTTAGTCAGTTTGTAGTTTTGAGGTTATAAGGTTATAAAGTTTGTTTTTGGGAACAAAAGGTAATCTTATAACCTCATAACCTTAAATCCCAAAACTTAATATGATTGATTTGGGGGAAATCTTAGAAGAGATCAACGTCCCGGACCTTTCGTGTCCGCTTGCTTTGGAAAGTTCTTCCAAAGACAAGACTGGTGCGAAGGACATTTTTGCCGAGCAAAAACGTCATGCTTGGGACAAGTCGGTCGAAGCGCGTTGCGACTTCTCCCGTAAAGTCCGCATCACGCGAAGGGCTGATGTATTCTTTATCTCGCTTTGGCAAAAGTCACTCTATGGGCGCACCTTGACGGACATCAAGGGCGATGACAACATGGTGGACTTCTTTGCGGAGAATGTGGCTCCACTCATTGCCGACATTTTGGGCAATGAACTAAAGCAGGGTAATTGGTGTATTGTCACCACGCCCAAGCGCAGGCACTTGGTCAAGAATTTTGCCACGCGAATAAGTGAAAAGATAGCAGCTCTGCTATCCATTCCCTTTTACGAAGATGTGGCGCATTGCCATAGCAAAAAGCGTATTGGAGCTGTGTTCTCGCTCAACGTGTTGCCACGTGAGCAGAACTGCATCGTGTTCGATGATTTTGTGACAACTGGCTCTACATTGAAAGCAATGAAGAACTTGCTCATGGAGAACCATAAGAATTGTGTGTTCTTCACGGGCATCAACAATAAGTTGTGATGCTGACTTTATAACCTCATAACCTCCAAACTTAAAACTACACCTCTTATGGACAACGAATTTACCAATAAATTACAAACATGGCTCTCCCTGCCTCGCGAGGATCGCGATTGGGACGAGGGCGCATTGATGCTCCTGCAACTGACAGGAAACAAAATCATGTATCGCAACCTCAGTGTGAACCCTGAGGGCAAGGCTAACTTCATTGAAGGAAAACTCCAGCAATACTTGGAGTTCCGCTTGGCGGAATTGACGCATGAACAGGTCAAGGAGATGCAGCACGCTGTCGAGGAGATAGTAAAAGAGCATACCGAGTTCAAGAGTGATGACAACGAGGCAAAGAATTTCAAAGCTGGTAAGCGAGCTGACCATGACACGCTACCCGAAGAAATCCAGGCTCTCTATGTCGAGAACCTAGACATTGTGCATCGTATGCGTGAACTTCATTTGAAACTCCGCACGATGAGCACGACGGACTCCACTTGTGCGGACTCCGACCGTTATCCTTTCCTCAAAGAATTTATCAAATTGGATAAAAAGCTGCACGACAATTGGAACGTTTATGACCATTTCGTGACAAAGGCAGAAACGGCAGAAAGTGCAGAAGAGGCAGAAGCGAAACCTAAGGCGAAGAAAAGCAAGAAGGCATGAAACGCTCGGCATCGATCTCTGACTATTTGAAACCATTGGCTGATACGCCCAACCAGGCGTATCTCACCAATGCGTTACAGGTGGCAGATGTCTTGGAGTGGATTTTGTCGCAGGTGGGCAAGGCTAAGGTATGGCAAACTTCGTTTTCCATCTCGGAAGAGTTCTTGCGTAGACTCTTCTTTATCGAGAAGGGAGGCAAGGTGTTGGAGTTTAACTTGGTGCTGGATCACAAAGCTACGAACAAGACCTTGAAACTCTGGTCGTTCATCTGCCAAGTGATGAAACGTACCTATCTCGCGGATAACCACTCGAAGATCTTGCTGGTGGAGAGTGAAGCGGGTGACACCATTTCGGTAGTCACCTCGCAGAACTTGACCCGAGGCAACCGCCACGAGTCTACGTTTATTTCTACCGACAAGGCGATTTTCGCTGCCTTGCACGGACAGGTGACGGACTTAATACGAAACCATTCTGTGCCACTGAATGACCTGTTTGCACAGAGGCTCACGCAGAACGGAGCGAATGATTAAACGCTCTCCCGTAACAGATTTTTCTATCCCCTATAACAGAAAATGCTATTTCTATGGACTACACCGAAGAACAACTTACCCAAATCGAACAATACGCTTCCATCTATCTTAAAATCTCTGATATGGCGGTCATTCTCGGCATATCGGCAACCCAGCTTCGCGAGGATATTGCCGACAAGAGTACGGAGGTATCAAGGCGATACCACCGTGGCAAGGCGGCTTCACGTGTGAAACTGCTGCATCAGGAGATGCAGCTGGCTTATGTGGGTTCTCCGCTTGCCTTGGAGAATACACGCAACAATTTGTTGGACATGGAAGATGATGAATAACTATGAGCTTACCGAACATTGTAGAGGCGGCTAAAGCCGACCTCTATACTGCCAAAGAGGAACTTTTGCAGAAATATGCGCAATCGCAGGTGGAACACTTGCTTCGATTGCGCGACATGGTTACTTGGTCTATTGCCAATCCTGATGCGAAGGATCGCCAGTTTGTGGACGAGGAGCGAACCCGTTACGGGTTGTCGCTCGTTACTGCGTATGCGGACTTGAAAATCGTGAAAGCCATTCTGCCCAATATGGGCGAGGCTTCGCGTGATTTTCATCGATGGCGCTACAACGAGATGATCCTTGAAACGTACCAAATGGCGAAGAAACGCAAGGACACAAAGACGATGGAAAAGGCGGCTACGAGCTATGCCAAGTTTAACCGCATTGATATTGAAGATGAACAATCGGTGCCGTACCACATGATTGTGGTGCAGCCTTTCTTTCCCACCACCGACCCGCGTGTGGTGGGCATCAATCCTGTGCCGAATATTGATGAGCGTATTCGCAAACTCACACGTGAGTTAAGTGATACGCACCCCGATACGGAGAATGTGGAATATGAAGAGGCTGATTTGCCGCTTGATGAAATCTTTAAGGAGGAGAATGATGAACAAGGAGAAGAATAGTGTGGATACGTCATTATGGGACGAAGAAAGCAAGGCACACGCTAACCGCGTGTACTTCAATAAACCGCAGCTCTTGACACAATACATCGGTGCTAAAACCACCGTGATTGTGGCTGGACGACGCACGGGCAAGACGGACTCTATCGCCTCGCCTTTTGTGCTGCGTAATATGCAGCGTATGCCGGGAAGTACTGGGGGTATCGTGGTACCTACTTTTAAGCATGGATTGACCAATACGCTTCCCGGGCTCTTTGCTGCATGGAAACGGTGGGGCTACATTAAAGGTGTGCATTATGTGGTGGGACGCAAACCTCCGCGCTCGTTCTCTAAGCCTATCACGGAACCTGCGGATTATGAGCATGTGGTGACTTTCTATAATGGCTCTGTCGCCATTATCATTAGCCAAGACCGCCCTGGCTCGTCTAACTCGCTGACGCTTTCTTGGCTCCTGATTGATGAAGCGAAGTTTTTTGATTATGATAAATTGAAGGATGAAACGCTGCCTGCCAATGGTGGTATTCGTTCTTATTTCGGGCATCACTCGTTTAACCATTCGATGATGGTTTTGAGTGATATGCCACAAACCACAAAAGGTTCGTGGTTTCTGCACTATGAGCAGAAAATGGATAAGGAGTTGATTGATACCATCAAAGGTACAATCTATAAGATTTGGCAGACCAAACAGCGAATTGCTGATTTGAAAGCGGCACATCAAGTTGTGCCTGCTTATTTGCCGAGTTATCTGAAATGGCTCGACCAATCGCTGAACAAAATGCGCAGTGTGGCGGTATATTACAAGGAATACTCCACCCTCGAGAACTTGCAGTTGCTCGGTGAGGAGTATATTCGTCAAATGAAGCGCGACCTTACACCCAAAACGTTTCAGACGTCTATTCTCTGTCAGAAGATTGGTATCTCGCACGATGGCTTTTACTCGTCCATGCAGGAGTGGCACAAGTATGATGCTTCGGATTTTTCCTACTTGGATAGTTTAGGATATGACCGCATTATCGAAGAGGCACAGCAAGAGCGGTATTCCATACGCTCGCTGAGCAACTTTTCCTCGCTTCACTCGTCTCTTGACTGCCGCACTGATGCGGACCTCGACCCAATGGCTCCGCTTTGTATTGGCATGGACTACAATGCCAATATCAACTGGATTGTGTGCGGTCAGCCTCGCGGCAACCGCCTTAATGTGCTTAAATCTTTTTACGTGAAATTTGAGCGCAAAATCCCTGCGCTCATCGCAGACTTTTGCACATACTATGCGCCTCATGCCAACCACAGTGTCATCTATTACTATGATGCCACCGCTCTTGGCTCTAACTATGCCGTGAATGACCAGGACTTTCATTGGGTGGTCGTCCATGAGTTTGAACGTCATGGCTGGAGTGTGCAAGATGTGTATCTTGGCAACCCCATGCGACATGATGAAAAGTACTTGCTCATCAACCAAGGTTTTTCAGGCAAGCAACGCTTGATGCCTTATTTCAACCGCCAAAACAATGATGACCTTATTCTTGCCATTCAATCGGCTGGCGTGGAACGTGGTCGAAATGGCTTTCGCAAGAACAAGTCCACAGAGAAAAATCCCGAATCAGAGGAGGACTTGTTGGAGCATCGTACCGATGGCACAGATGCTTTTGATACGCTGTATATTGGGTGCGAAAAGTTTCCGCAACATGATTTTTATGGGGGATTTGTGGGTGGAGTGAGATAAGCGTTAATAACAATCAACCATTATGTCTGTTTCTTCGATAGTCAAATTGGCATCCATATCTTGAAGTATGGATGCCATCTTTGCATAAGATAGCGATTTGCAAGAAATCAAATCGTTATATAGTTTTGAAACAGAAAGGTATAAATCATCATTTGATGGGAAAAATATGCAGAACTTCATCTCATAATGTTTCTCATATTTTTCCCAACCTTCACTATTTCTATGTGTCCACATTTTTGAAATTGTATATAGGTTAAAACTAATATAACCAATAACGTTAAAAGAACTTTTATCAAAGAACCAATCACCCAATGGTAATACATCGTTTCCTCTTAGACTATCTGTATTATTCTTTATTTTTATCATTTCTTTTATTTTTATTATCTATTGTATAACTATTTAGCAATAGTACGATAACGGTTTTAATGATATTACCGCAAAGTTAATACTATTTTTTTATTTGTGATAAAAAATATTTTTTTGCCACCAAGCCCTCCCTTTCGGGCAATCCTTTCTTTCAGCCGCCGTGCGCATTGGCTCTCTTGCTGTGCGCATGGCGGCTTTTTCGTGTGCTTGGGTGTGGAGGAGTGGGAGAGGTGGATTACATGGTAGGGGTTAGATGTGGGGCGGTGGCAAGCGCCTTGCTTCGGCAATATCGTGACACAGCAGAAGCATTATCGGAGATGTTCTTGGTAGCCCCATGCGCTTTGTCGGAAGGCTGAGCGCAGAGCCTTGGACTTTTGCAGTATTCGCAGCATTGTCACCGCTCATTGATACGAGCCAGATGTGGGTGGCTTTTGCTCAGATTTTACCACAGGTAATGAGGATAAGATGGTCGCTTTCTCTCATTTTCTTAGATTTTAAGTGTGTGAACGATGTGGATTTGAAGAGGTTGGTTTCGATGAGATGTTCATCATGCTGTCAGCAGAGATTTTTGGCGATGGCGGCAGCCCCGGCATAGCTTGCCCCGCATATCCGGCATGCCTTCTTCGTTTCTCCATCACCACCTAATAGATGACGTGGGGTCGTCTCCTCTGCTACGATTTCCACACCATTGACGCACTCGGAATGGGCAGTGTGTGTCATATTTATACTGTCGTCCATTTTTTACAAGGGGCAGCAAGGTGCTCCCATTATTTTTCCTGTGCAAAGTTGGCATGAAGCGGCTTTGCGGCAAGGGCGCGTTTCTCTTATCACAAAAATTTTTCAGAAAAAATGGCGCGTTGTTTCATTTTTTCCAAGCCCGTGAAGGGTGAAAATTTTTTGCGCTATCCCTTGTCCTCCAAGCCTAATGACTTCATGCCCTTAATTGCACGTAAAAATCAAGGGAGCACCCCGATGCCCCTTCTCAAGTAAAAAATCTTCAAAAGTATAAATTATCATGACACACACTGCTGTACATTCCGAGTTTGTTTCAATGGGTTTCAATCGCAAGCGCAGAGTTTCCTTCCCCCACGACATCTATCAGGTGGTGGTTAATGGAGAAGAAGGCGAATATGCCGAATATGAAGTCGAGGCTGACAGCTATGCCGAAGCTACCGCCATGGCTGAAAATCTTGCTGCTGACAGCATGATCAACATCTCTTACATCGAAGTTTACCTCTTCCAATAAATCCACATCGTTCACACACTTAAAATCTTACAAGAAAATGAAAGCTCTCAATCTTATCCTCATCACCAGTGGCAAAATCAGTGAAGCCACAGCCCACATCTGGGTCGTATCAATCAGCGGTGACAATACTTCTCGCGTCTACTGCAAAAGTCCTTACAAGGCTATGCGCTATGCCTTCCTCCTGAAAAAGCGCACGGGGCTGAACATCTCCGATAATTGCCTCTGCCGCGTCAGCCACGAGATTGCACGAAGCAAGGCGCCAGCCACCGCCCCCGAGGGTTCTGCCCCTGCTCCCATGCAGCCCGCCTCTGCCGCTCCTACCACCACACCCAAGCGCACGAGAAAGCCTGCCGCCAAGCGCACTACACGCAAGAGAGCCAATGCCACGGCTTGAAGCTGAAAGAAAGGATCGCCCGAAAGGGCGGTCTTTTCCGTAACCCGAGGTTTGTGCGATATTGCGAGGGTTATTTAGTTTCCGATCGTTTATGCAGTACAATTATAATCCCCAAGGGTATAGCTTCACTTCTTCCATTCCCGATGTGTTCACCATCTCCGACTTCCAAGGTAGTTCCGTGTACTTGTCCATCTATATCAACCGCAGTGAAGATTCTATCTTCTCTACCACACTTTATGCCTATGGTGGACAGGCAAGCATCTATGATCTCCGTTCCATCATTGAAAGCTATATGGAGGAGAAATCGCTCGTTCATGCCGCGTGTAGTTTCCGTATGCAGGTGGACAGAAATGACTTCACTTTGGGCGAGTTTACCTTAATTTACTGCAAACCGCAAATTCAGAATGCGGACTGCAAGCAGTTCTTACAATCGCATTTTCTCACGCCTCATGCTGTGCGTCTCGTACCGCACGACTTTCAGATTGATTTGCAGTATTTTGTTTTCCCCAATGAAACAGGGCAATGCTCCACGTTGTATGTCATTCAGCCCGAAGGGGAAAGCCAACCCATTTCGCTCTCCGTCTCTGCTTTGCCCATCGCTTCCAAGCAATTTGACCTTTGCTTCGAGGATCTGAACGAAAATGACCTACTTGCCCAGTTGCCCCAAGGCACCAAGGGCAAGTTGTTGTCCGTCACCCTTTATCGAGGTGTACGGACTTTCACGCTCTTCTTTACAGACGAGCCACCCACACTTACGCTCTACTATTACAACGCCTTCAACGTTTACGACACACTCTATCTTACCGCTCAGACCAAGCGCAAACTTTCCTTTGATCGCAGCACCGCCATTTGTTGTGGGCAGAGTTCCTCTTACGATGACAACACGGAGGTTGAGTATGAGAGCGAAACTTCCGCTCTCTCATACCTGCAAGCCAAGCACGTGACTTACGACCTGCAATCTCACACCTTGTTTCTCATCTCTCCCGACTATCCGTCGGGCACTTCCATTCTCATCACGGACATTGAGAGCGAGCTTTCGGATGCCACTACCGCCAACTGTTCCGTGAAGTTCAAGTGGAAACCTGTTCGCCAACAGCCTGTCCTAACTTTCACTCGCAAGCGCAATATCTTCAACTCCATCTATAACAATAGTTTTGACTAATGCCCCACGCTATTCATATCACTACGCTCAAACGTATGCTCCAATCTCCCGAACCAGTAGATCTCAAACTATGGACACGCTCGGGTGAAATCCAATGTTGGCACCGCTGCATCTCTCTCCGCTATGACTTCTACAAAGGCACGCGAAGAATGAAACTGCTGGATAGCAATGAAATCCGACAGCTGAGAGATGTGTGCGTGTTTGAAATCAATGGTATGGAGGTGTTTATGTAACTCGATTTGTCACAAATATCAATTATTTTTGTGACAAATAAATTTTTTCTTTCTTCAATGTTTGTATGTCACATATTTCTTGTAAATTTGTGACATAATTCATTTTAATATGGAAAGTACAGCTCAAAAAATAGAAAACAAAATACGCACCTTCAAGAGGGGAAAAATTTTTTTCCCTGACGACTTCGTGGGTATGGGGACTTCTGATACGATAAGGCAAACATTGCAAAGGTTAACGAAAAGTGGGGTAATAATTCGTGTGGCACAAGGTGTCTATTGTTATCCTGAAATTGAAAAGAAACTTGGTTTAGGAGTTATTTACCCTTCGTATGACCAGATAGCCGAAGCATTAGCTTCTCGTGATCATGCACGTATAGTGCCAACTGGCGAGTATGCACTTAATGCATTGGGGCTTTCGACACAAGTTCCTATGAATTATGTATTCCTTACCGATGGACAATCTCGAAAGGTTTGTATATCAGGGAACAAGGGAATACAATTTAAAAATACTGCACCTAAAAATTTGGCTTTTAAGAACCATTTGGCCATGCTTGTAAATTCTGCATTGAAGTCAATCAAAAAAGAAAATGTCACTATGGGACAGATTAGTCAGATAATCTTTCTGCTCCAGAAAGAAGAGAAAGAATCGGTGCTTAGCGACTTAAAATTAATGCCTGTATGGGTACGAAAAATTGTAACAACAGCATATGAATAACTATTTTCAACTTACAGAGAACGAACAACGTCTTGTTTTACAACAATCTGCGGCTCGTTATGGTTTGCCACCTCAGGCAATTGAAAAGGATCTTTGGGTCTCTACTATATTACAAATCGTATTTACACTACCTTTTGCGGAAAAAATAATCTTCAAAGGGGGAACATCTCTGAGTAAAGTTTGGCACTTAATAGACCGATTTTCAGAAGATATAGATTTGGCGGTAGATCGCTCACTTTTTGATTTTGAAGGTGATTTGACTAAAAAACAAATAAAGAAACTCCGAAAAGCATCATCTCTTTTTGTTAAAGATGAGTTTACTCCAGCATTAGAGTCGGCTCTTGAAAAATATGGCTTGAATAATCTGTGTTCAGTAAAACCAGAACCTGATGGAGAAGGTGATAGTACATATCCAGAACCTCGCAAAATTTTTGTGAGTTACAAAAGTGTATGGCCTGATCCATTAGCCTATCTATCACCTATCGTTATGCTTGAAATAGGTGCACGCTCATTACTTGAACCGCATGAGAACACACATATACGCAGTATGGTTGAAAGTCTGTTCCCTACCATTCAAACTACAATTGTTGATAGCGAAGTGGCAACCGCACTGGCAAGCAAAACTTTTTTGGAAAAGGTTTTTCTGTTGCACGAATTGTTCTCCGTTGAAGGTCATGGAGAAATTGCTAATCGAAAGTCCAGACATCTGTATGACTTATCGAGAATGATGGATAAAGACTTCGCTCTGTCTGCTATTGATGATGATGCCTTGTGGGAATCAATTCGGCACCATCGTGAAATTTTCACCAGCGTCAGTGGTATGGATTATACACCCGATATTCGGAAGCGATTGGTTCTTGTACCGCGTGAAAACATTATCACCGCATGGGAAAGTGATTATAAAAGTATGTGTACTTCTATGATATATGGCGAAAAGCCAAGTTTCAATCAGTTGATAGAGCGCATGCGCGAATTAGAAAGTAGATTTCTTCAATCGTAAAAGCGGCACAATGGTATAATAGCATTACTTCTCATTTATGATAAATCTGACTTTTCAACAGTTGATGTGAGTGTAGTAAAGCAGATAGTACATGATGAGGGCTACGAAACAGAGTAAAATATGACAATAAAAATAACCACTATCGAAGATGTTAAGGCTTTTGCCAAATACTTGACAAACGACCTTCATCTCAACTTTCACCCCGACGATGATTTTTCGTTTTACGTAAACTACGAAACGAAAGAACCTACTTTCTCACCCGAAGAGGCAGCAAAGTACAATGCTCTCATGAATGAGTGCTTTGATGTTTGCGAAAAGGCAAATGTTGATGTTTATGATGTCATGGGAGAATATTTGAGAAATAAGGTTATTGTATAGAACAAGCGCAATTCCTTTGCAACCACATATTGCAAAGGAATTGCGCTTGAATTATCTATTGAATTCTTCAATTCTCTTTATCCATCTGTTTTTTTCTTCAAATCCCCATTGAACATGCCAAGCTCTTCCTGAGTTACCTTATCTATTGGCTGAACTCGTTTCACCCTAGCAACTCGTTGGTTGATGACTTCAAAAAGTTGTTGACCAAGTATCCCAATACAGATGTCGCAGCCATGGGATTCCCTAACAACTGGGAAACTGAACCTTTGTGGCAATAATATAAAGCTAAGTCCTATTGCTTACTATGGGACTTAGCTTTATTTATATGATTCTATAGCACTTTCTGAATAACCAATTCCAACATCGGAATCTCTCTTATTACAAGATAGGCACTACAAAGTGTATTGCCACGAAACTCCTTCATCGAACTTATATCTACTTCTGCTCGAATATTATTTGCTTCAATCGTAGTATTTGTTACCAAACATTTTATATTACCAGATTGTGCAGTTTCCAACACCAATGAATCGCCTTTGACTATTAACCTTGGAGCATTCAAAGGAATATAAGCTATCCCCTTTTGCCCTGAAACACTAATAAGTGTAATGGGCAGCTTTTCTCTTACCCTTAGTGTGCAGAGCGTGATGGCTATAATCACTATCACAAAGGGAACAATCAAAAACGTTCCATATTTTACAATGATTCCTTTCATGCTGATGGCAGTTCTATTTGGTTTTGTACAAGTTTGAAGTAATATCCTTTTTGCTTGATGAGTTCGTCATGCGTGCCTTCTTCTACTATTTGTCCATGGCGTAGAACTATAATATTATCGGCATTTTTTACCGTGCTCAGTCTGTGTGCTATAACTATTCGGGTGCTTTTAGCAAAGTGCTTTTCAAGATTGCTCGTTATGCGTGCTTCGTTGTCTGCATCTAATGAAGAGGTGGCTTCGTCCATCATCAAGTATAGTGGATGCTTATAGGCTGCTCTTGCTATCATGATGCGTTGCTTTTCTCCACCACTCACACCAATGCCTTCGCTTCCCACCTTGGTATTTTCTTTTAAGGGGTGACTCTCAAACAAATCTGACAAACAAGCAATCTGTATAGCTTCGTTCAACCGCTGTTCGTCAGCTTTTTCCCCCATAATGATATTTTGTCGGATAGTGTCTGAAAATAAGAAGTTTTCTTTCATTACAATCCCTGTAGACTCACGCATGGATTTGGCTGAATATTTGTCTAAGTCCTCATTGCCTATCATAATTCGCCCAGATGTAGGCTGATAAAACTTTAAGAGCAACTTCATCAGGGTAGTTTTTCCGCTACCGCTTTCGCCGACTATGGCGGTCATCTTGCCTGCTGGTATCTTAAACGATACGTCTTGTAGCACTTTTTTCCCTGTGCTGCCAGCATAACTGAACGACACGTGGTCGACAAATATGTCTAAAGGAAAGTCTGAAGGGAGTGATTGTGCTTCTTGTGCATCTTCATTAGTACAGAGGTGGACTTCTTGCGAACGTTCGAGACTAATTTTGGCATCTTGATATTGTTGCAAAAAACCTGTTAACTGTCCCAACGGACCACTTATCATGCCAATGATAGTGGAGATACTCATCATCATACCCAACGTTAGTTCGTTGTTGACCACAAGCATGGCTATCCAATAGGTGATAATGATATTGCGCAGCTGACCGATAATGGTAAAGCCCGTGTTTTGTATTTGTCCTAACTTCAGACTCTTCTGGCTCATGGCGTACTGACGCATTTGCAGGTGTTGCCATTCCGAGAGTTTATAGTCATCGTAAGCATTCACCTTGATGTCGGTAATTCCTGACATCATTTCGTATAGCTTGTTTTGGTTGTCTACGCTTACTTTAAATTGCTCGTAGTCTAACGACTTCCTTTTGCGAAAAAAGTAGGTCATCCACAACGTGCTAATAATTGTAAATCCCAAGAATACGGCCAACACCAATGGACTGTAAAAGATGATGATTGCCATATAGAAAGGCACAGACAACAAAGAAAACAAGGTTTCCAATGTGCTACCTGTCATAAATGACTGCAAACGAGAGTGGTCGCTCAATCGCTGTTGGTAGTCGCCAATGCTCTTGGTCTCAAAGAATGTCATGGGTAATTTGAGCAATTTGCGTAAGTAGTCGCCCAATATGCCAATGCTGATTTGCGTACTCATATACAAGCCAACCCAAGCTCCGATAGTGCTCATCAAGAAGCTACCAATGAACAAAGCTAACTGTGCTATCAATATGGTAGTAATCAACGACATATCGTGTAAGGCGATGCCGTCATCTACTACGCTTTGAGCCAAAAACGGACTTATCAATCCTAACAACGTGCCCACCAATAGGGCTAATAGCGATTGAATTAATTGAGCCTTGTAGGGAAGTATATACTTTCGAGCAAAGTCTCTCAAACTATGGCGTTCTTTGATAGCGGTCTTTTGGTAGAAATCCTCATTAGGCTCAACGGCCACAACAATGCCTTTGCCGCCATTCGACCAATGACGACAAAGTTCTTCTGCTGAAAACCATTGTTTACCAAATGCAGGATTGGCTATTTTGTAACGTGCCTTCTGTGCTGACCGCCCTTTTAGCTTTTCTAATACGACAAAGTGATTTTGATCCCAATAAAGAATGGCGGGAAGTGGGCAGTCCGTATATAATTGTTCCAACGACATCTCGAAGGTGGCACTGTTCATGCCAATGGCTGTGAGAGAATCGCGAATACCTGCTACGCTCACCCCCTCACGTGTGAGGTGGGCGAGTGAGCGCAGATAAGATAAGGGATAGTCTTTACCATAATACGATGCAACCATGCGCACACAGGCAGGGCCGCAATCCATTTGGTCAAATTGTCGGGAGAATTTCATGCTTTATTCTTTTAGCTTTTCTTTTTCTTGGGCATCACATTGAAGCGATATACCACGTGGAGCATTACGTAGCGAGGTTGCGAGTTGACCCATGTTTCGGTGCGACCTTGGGCATTCACAGTGTGCTGCACGTTGCTGATTTGCTTCAAGATGTCTACGGCATTGAGGCGGAAGGTAAGATTACCCTTTAAGATGGTCTTGGCCACAGAGGTGTTCCACACCCAGTTGGTGGTGTTGAGCGTGTTGTCGTTATAACCTCGGCGACTGTAAAGGTTTATATCTGTGGCGATTTGCCAATTTTGTGGCAAGTTGAGTGAAGCATTAGCACCTGCCGTAATGTCGAAGGCGGAAATATTGTCATACCCCTCGCGGGCTGAACGGCTATCGAGCCATGAGAGACTACCGCGTATGCCGAAGCTATGTTTGCCCACACGATAAGACAAGGCTAATTGTTCGCCAAGCGTTAGGTTGTTCACCACACTGCGCTCGAGCGCTTCGCTCTCTGAGGCATAGTCTACGGAGTGTACGTATGAGGCTGTGGTTACGGTCTGAAACTGGAAGGCTTCGTTCTTTCCGAAGGGCATATTATACTGCACGGATTCATACGTGTTCCAATTGCCATTGATGTTTTTGGGCATCCACGTGCTCACGCCTGTCGCACGGTTGTAGAGGCGGGCTTGCGCAATGGCATTATCGGTGCGTCCATAACTTGCATAGAGTACGACGTTGTTATGTCGTTGATTGTGAAAACGAGCGTAGCGTGCATTCACACTATGCGTGCGAGGCTTCTCCAATCCTGGGTTGTTGACATAAATGTTGGTCGGATCGCTATCGTTGATAGTGCCAAGTTGGTTGTAGATGCTGGGCGCATTTTTTGTAAAACTATAGTTTGTTTCTACTTCCGTGCGAACTTTCTGTCCATTGTCCTTGTATCTGAGCTTTATAGTCGGAGTAAACTTACTGATGGTTCGTGACAACAAGGTGTCCAACTGTGCCTTGTCGTAGTCCAAGCGTTCGTGCATAATATCTTCGCGCAAAGTGAGGTCGGCATTAAAGCTCTTGCTTGAACTCGCACTTGGTACATAGAGATATGCGAAACTTACAAGTGGGCTAATCTTGTTTTGTGTCAAATTAGAAGCATAGGTGTTGTTGAGGTCAACGCTCAATTGCTCAGGACGAATGGCAGAAGGAGGCACCATCAAATTGTTATTGCCCCCATTTGCAAACTCTTCATGCAGATGAAGCAGCGTGTTTACTTGGTCATAACGATGAAAGTCGTATTGCACTTCTGGCTTTACGATGGCTATGTGTCTGGCACCGCTTTGATAAGGCCAATAGTTCCAACTATAGGAGATGTCTGCATTCATGCCATAGTTCTTGGATACGTAGTCTGACTTTTGCTGCAAGTTATCTCCATTGCCTACATTGGGCGAAGACATACCATACGCTCTGTTGAACGAGTTAAAGTAGCGATTTGTATCGCGGCGATAGTTTCCTGTCAATGCTATCTCTATGTTATCTTGAGTTGAAGGAAACGATATCGTAGAGTTGGCAGCCAAGTTGGCAATAATCCAATCAGACTTGCCGTCTTGATCATTGCCTATGCGCGTTAACAGATGACGTGCAAAATTCGATGAAGCCATACCATTTGTAGAGAAGAGTGAATCAAGTGACTGCACACGGTATTGTTCTTCTGGAGTCTCTGAGAATTGTGCACGATGACTAATGCTTGTGTAATCATTTTTCAGATAATCAATAGAGGGCCTCAACTCAAAGTAGGCACGCTCTGCTGAATATTGGAATTGATGTGCCGACATGAGGTGCAACTTTCGGTCGTTGCGAAGTGAATGCGAACGTTCGAAGATGTCACCTGTGTTGAAGTAATTCACATTGCTCCCCTTACGCTCCACCTCTGGTTCTTCATGGGTAAGGGTCACGTTGCCAAATACTTTGGTGCGGTCGTGCGAATATAGATAATCCAATCCGCCCATTTTCACGTCCAACTCGCCATCTTGTGCCCAACCTCCGTTCCATTGACCTGATGAACTTCCCATTTGGGTATCCTTGATATTGTTGAGATTGGCAAAGGCGGCAATGCGCATCTTTCCGCTATAGCCCATGCCAAAGGCCTTGCCCAAGTAGCGGTCGGAAGGAAGTCCATAACCGCCTTCCACGTTCCCCAACCAACCATTGGAATAGGCTTTCTTCAATATCACGTCCATCACTATATGCTCGTCCGCACCCATGGCTTTCTTACCATTAACTTTGGCTTTCAGATAATCATCGTTTGCCGCACGGTCGTACACCTTAATATTCTTCACCGTATAGGCTGGTAGATTTTCAAGGGCAACTTTTGGATTGCCCGCAAAGAAATCCTCTCCATTGACCATCAGGCTTTCGATAAACTTTCCGTTCACCTTAATTTGACCGTCTTTGAGTTCTGCTCCAGGGAGTTGTGCCACCAATGCATCAAGCATGGAGCCTTCTGCCAAGTCGAAAGCGGCCGCGTCATAGACTACAGTGTCGCCTCGCGTTACCATCTTGATATGAGTGGCACGGACGACGGCTTCTTTCAACTGTCTTGTCTTGACTTTCTTCATCCAAAGCGTGCCGATGCCAAGGATCGTATTGCGTTTGGAGGCTATTGTAAAATCTTTTTGCACTTCATTGTAACCTTCTTTTTCTGCACGCAAGGTATATTTACCTGGGCGAAAATCAAATTCAAGACTATAGGTGGCGCTCTGTACATTGGCATATGTTACCCTATATGGTACTTGAATGCTATCGTTAAGGTACAAAGTATACAGAGCATTTTCAATAGGCATTTCGGTAACCTCTTCATTGACTCCAAAACTTACTAAGCACTTTTGAGCATTGGCCACATAGAACTGGCAAAGCATGAGAACTAAAATGGATAGAAAATTTCGCATATGTATGGAATTTGTTTATATTTTATCATACAGAAAGGACTTGTACCCTCATTATTAGAGAGTACAAGTCTGGTTAGCTTAAAAACCGATGCACATTGTCGTTACAGTGGGAGTTGGTGAAGCACTGGGGCCAATTGTTGGTGTTGTTGGTGTTGTTGGTGTTGTAGGACCACAATAGTTGATTGTACACTGGTTTGAGCACTCAGGATTGGTGCATTCACCATTCGTACACTTGGGATTTCTGCAAATGTTTGCGTTTATATCCCCAATGATTGCCTTACCAACAGCAATCGATCCGAAGCCTCCTCTTAGGAGACCTTCGGCACTTGTCTGCAGTGGAGTATAATCCGACTGGACAAGCTGAACAAGATTTCTCTTGACCTTCATTGTAAATTATTATTTGAGGTTAATATTAGGCAATTTGTAGCACCATTATGCTCTACCTTTTGCTGGCTGCATAAGCCATTGCACAATGGATAAATACTACATTTCATGCAAGCTTCTGTGCCCCATTTCAGTTTTGAACGGAGTAAAGATTTCTCGTTAAGTTGTAATGTGCCTTCTTCATTGATTGCTCCTTCTGACTTTTCTGGTGTAAAGTCTCTTGCCGTGCAATGGAAGAGATTTCCGTCATAGTTAATGACTATGTGGTTATTATGTTCTGCATAGCAACGATACTTCTCTTGAGCATGTATGTCTGATGCGTTATAGCCACTTTCGACAAGCGTCTGGTAAACCTTATCTATATGGTTCTCTACTTCTTTATCACTTCCATGGTCTTGCCATACTCTGTGGAAATTGATTTGAAGATTCTTGGCAGGAACTATGCCTGTCTTTTCTAAGTCACCAGCCAAATCCATGAATGTTGCTACATTTTCTGTCGTATAATTACAACGTAGTGAAACATTGAACAAAGGATTGGTCAGAGCATTCTTGCAATTCTCTAAGATTTTAAAGTAACTTCCTGTACCATTGGCTGTATGCCTTGTCTTATTATGCATACGCTCATTACCGTCTAATGTTATTTGAAAATGCACTGGCACTTTGAGGGAAGACAAAAAGTCCAATACCTTAGGAAAAAGCAAATAACCATTGGTTGTGAAGCCTACTTCAAAGTTCTTACCATTGCTGATTGCTTGCTGATGCGCAAACTCTGCTAATGGTTTTACAATATGCTTGAACTGAATGAGTGGCTCTCCACCGAAAAATGACAAGTCAAAACTCTTCAGAAGTGGATCTGCCATTTTATTGGCAATGAACTTGTGCACTCTTTCCGATATTTCCTCTTTCATCGTTCGATTTACTTGATGCTTCTCGTAGCAATACCAGCAACTCATATTGCAATCTAGGGTTGGATTCACGGTAAGAGAGAAAGAACTCGGATCATTGTCTTCTTTATCCCATTGGGCGATACACTTGCTTGACTCGTTTTCGCTCTCGGGAACAAGAAACTGCTTCACCTGTAGATAATCGTAAAATTCGGGGTGAATCTTACGAATTTCGTCCACGTCATGTTTTTCATACAATTTCTTTACTTCTGGTGCAAGTACACTTACTTCATCAGTAAAAGCATTGTAGAGTACCCAACTCTCATCAATGAAAGATAGGTGATTATAAAGACTTTTCTTCATTATGTGTATTGTATTCATTTATCATTTTGTTTATTACGGAACCGATTACTCCTGATAAGGACAGTTCCCAATTCTTCTGAATATTGGGAATATAATCAGGAAGTTCCACTATTTCTGGAAACTCAGGGGCGAGTATTTCCCAATCATCAGATAGCCGCTCTTTATATTGGCTTACAAAGTTTATTGTTCGCCAATCTTGACAATCCTTTAAAAGACAGTGAGACTGTTCATCCAATTCTTGCAGGAACTCTTGCGAAAAAGTTTTTTTGGTCGACTTGTTGCGTTTGTTGAATCCCAAACGAGCTACAACATAGCAATAAACTCCACCCACTCCCTCAAGGAAAGAATGATCTTGATTACGTTTTATGCTCATACACATTATCTTTTTGTCAATTGTGCTCAGTTCTTCTTCGATACTATCTTCAATTAGATTGTGTGAGGCTGCGTATATCAAAGCCCAACCAATGCCAGCCAATCCATTTTGAAAAGTAAGATCATGACTTGCTTTTATGGATTTGCTCAATCTTTCCCATACTTCATATACCAGACTTTCAAATTCTGAGTAACCTGCTTCTACATAAAGTAAGCCTGCTATAAGGATTCCCCCCATACCTGAGAACAGACCTACATTTGATATTTTTCCTGTTTCCTTTAGGATAAAGATACGTGCTTTATCGGCTTCTTTGTCAGTGATTCTTATCGTCTTTTGTGCCACCTTACGGCAGATGTCATTCAAATTCTTTACGTATGTAAAATCATTCTTTTTGAAAGTCTTGTAACACCGTGCTAATTTGTCAAGGTCATTCTTATGCAAAGACATATATTCCATTGCTTTGAAATATGTATCCTTGCTAAGATTCCAAGCTACCGCTTTGGCAAAGCATCTTTCTGATGTTGGAAACAACAATTCGCTGATAATCAGATTATTGTAGATGCATTGAAATGAGTAAACGGGATAAGGAAATTTCTTGCGATATATATGTCCAATCGTTAAATTGGGCAACAAATAGCAACCGCCTCCTTCTTTCCATGCTTTTATGCTGATGTATGCCTCTTCGCATCCATAATGTAAGAGCCCTTGCAATCCGTGTATCTTATTCCAGTAACTTTTTGAAGTAATATAGCCTGCTCCTAACACACATGGTATTTGGTTTACAGCACATGTTGGTAGACATTCTGTGTATCCATTCCAATCAATAGCAGGAACGTATTTATTGGAACAGAATGACAGATAAGCTCCTTGCGGAGAGTATGATTTGGGGTGAACGGATACGTTGCCTTCTTCATCCTTCTGCAAACATATCGACTTGCAACATAATAGACGGTGCGGATTTGCATCTAACTCTCTTACGATGTATTCTGCCCACTCTGAATCGTAAAAACGCATATGAGCATCAAGCAATATAAAGTAAGGTGTCTTAGCTAATTGAGCGCCTCTTTCCTTGGATAAGGAAGCACCTAACCTATAGCTGTTGCGTACGTATGTTACATTTAGTTCACGCAATGAACCTGCATAATCAAATCCGTCATCACAGTCATCATCAATTGCGATGATGTCCACAGACATTCCAACAGTGTCTCGAATACTTTTGGCGGTATTGGCAACCTCCTCACCCTCATTTTTAAAAGGCATCACCACAGTCAGTTTGTTTGTGGTATCGGGAATAAATGCGGGTTCTTGAAAAGCCTTTTTCTCCAGTTCTATCTGCTTCTTCAAAGCCCAAGCACGGATTATTTGGGTTTTCTGTGCTTGTTCCTCGTGATGACAAGTGGTAACTTGCTGCTCATGCAAACGATAGTAAGTGAACACTTTATCAAGATTGACAAATTTCTTACCGCTCGCAAGCATCCTCATCCAAAGGTCATAATCCTCTGCATACTCCATTTGCTTGTCATAACGGAATTTTTCTTTACCGTTGATACTTGCGGTACGGAACATGACTGTAGGATGGCAAATACAACAATAATCCAACAGATCTGAGATGCAAAGACTACCAATTTTCACATTGAGATCATATAATGGTTCCTTTGTAGATTGCTTAAACACAGCCATTCGTCCTCCAATAACATCAATATCGGGATGATTCTCCATGTACTCATATTGTATCGATAAGCGATTGGGATACATTACATCATCAGCATCCATTCGCGCGATATACTTTCCCTTTGCTTCGTCTAACAGCATGTTCAAAGAGCCGACATAGTCATGCTGATTCCGAATCAATCGAATACGATTATCCCTTACACTATTGACGATTTCACAACTGTTATCAGTTGACCCATCGTCAACAACGAGTAGCTCTAAATCTTGAAAAGACTGAGACAAGACACTATCAATGCAATCCTTAATAAATCGGGCAGCATTGTACATGGGGATACAAATTGATATGTTTGGGGATTTTTCCATGTTCTTGTTGTTATTTGAGGTGCAAAATTACATACATACCACTACAATTTTGTTTTAACACTATTACATTTATGTTAAGTCTTTTTTTCTCTCATCATTCGATCATACTTTTGGCACAAAAAAATACTAACTATGACCGATTTTAATTCTTTACAAATCACTTCGGTGAACGATTTGCCCGGCTATCATGCCGCGGCAGCGTTCACCACAAAGAGCAGCGAAGTTTTCAAAGAAGCGGAGGAGATTTCACCGCGCCATGTGGGCGATAAAGTGAGCTATATGCCTTGGGGAGCGGACGACCAGATGCCGTATGACATTATCAATCTGATTGAAAGTGATGAGACTCTGAGCACTTGTCAGATGTTCAATGCAGAGGTGTGCTATGGAAGCGGTTTGGTGTACCAGACTGATGAATGGTGCAAACGGAAAGTGGTGAACGAGGTGGAAGAGTTTTTCTTGGATAACGACATGGCGAGTTATTTCCTCGGCGTTTGCCAAGATTTCAAGCACTTCGGCTTTGCCGTGAGCGTGATTATTCTCAATGAGCAAGGCAACAAGGTGGTGAGGGTGCTGCGCAAGGAGGCTTGCTATGTTCGCTTTGCGCCAGCAAACAAGGAGGGCATGATACCACAGGTGTTGTACGCGAATTGGCGCAACTCAGTGCGGGCGGAACAGGTGGAGGTGATTCCACTGCTCAATCCACAAAGTCCTTGGACGGACTTGCAGGCACAGGTGAAGAAGGGCAAACGCAAGTTTGCCGTGGTTAGCCGTGTGCCGACGCCTGACAGCACGTATTATCCCATTCCTTATTATGCCTCGCTTTTCAAGGGCAAGTGGTACAACATCAAGCAACTCATCGGGGTGGCGAAGGAGGCTAAGCTGAAAAACTCTGCGCCTATCAAGTACCACATTGAGATTGCCAAATCATTTTGGAGCAACATCTTCAAGGCGGAGGGCATTACCGACCGCGTGAAGCAACAGGAGCGAGTGAACGAGGAGAAGGACAACATCATCAATTTCCTCACAGGCATGGAGAATTCGGGCAAGGTGCTTTTCTCGGAGTTTTATGTGTCTCCCAATGGGGAGGAACAGCATGATGTGGTGATTAACAAGATTGAAACGGACAAGGAGGGTGGCGACTGGGCTACGGATATTATCGAGGCGGTGAACATGATGTGCTTTACCATGCGTGTGCACTCAAACCTTGTGGGTTCTGTGCCGAGCAAATCGCAGACGAATAATTCGGGCAGCGACAAGCGCGAGCTTTACACGATTGCACAAGCCTTGCAAAAGCCGTATCACGACCTTTTGTTTAATGTGCACCGATTGATTATAAGGTTTAACAGGTGGGACGGGGCTTATCCCGACTGTCCGTTTATCCAACTTACTACACTTGATGAAAATAAGGACGCAAAGCAGGTAAGCACAGAAGAGTAACTTTATAACCTCATAACCTAAAACCTCAAAACTACTATGTCTCTATTGATATCCGATAATAATGTGCTTCTGCAATTCGTGCCGAATGTGCTGAAGTCTGTGCAAGGCGAGACCTTGCTCTTTGATAAGATTGCTCCGCACTTGGAGGTGGCGGAAGCGTGGCTCACGACCATGTTCCTCTCTGAGGCAGTCTTTACGGATTTGCCCACACGCAATGCAAACAACAAGTTACTGCATTACGCACGTATGGCGGTGGTGGCAGAAGCCATGCTCCATGCCGTGCCACAATTGGATTTGGTGCTTACGCCAAATGGCTTTGGTGTCGTTTCAAACACCAATATAGCCCCTGCCAGCAAGGAGCGCGTGGAACGCTTGCTCCTGTCGTTGGAGAAAATGCGTGATGACACAACTTTCGTATTGTTGCCGTTACTGACGCAGGATGTGGCATGGGCGACAAGCGACCCATGCCAATACTTCATGCAGACGCTTTACCCGTGGTTGGATCTGCCTCGGAAACTCGGCAGCACCGACCACTCTTGGCAGTGTTATCAGGAACTGCATTCTAAACTTATCGCCATCGAGGAACGATTGGCGCATGATTTCTTCTCCTGTGAACTCTTGGCGACTCTGCGCCAAGCAGAGCTATTGGGCAAATGGGGCGATACCCCATCAGCACCGCACTACAAGCGTGCTTGGAGGCACATCTTCGCAATAGAACTGTATATGTTACGGGAAGAAGGAGAAGTCCCCATACCATCTTGCATAGAGATCGTGAACTCCCTCCGTAATGCTCCCGATGGCATTTTTGAGGAGTGGAAGCAGTCGGAAACCGCTGCTCTCTTTGAAAATCATGGGTACAAGAATGATAAAAGAAAAGGTGGGTATTGGTTCTAATGTTGTATCTTTGCAAGCAAAACAATACAACAATGAGCAAAATATTCTGCCTTGAAACTGAATGGGTTCAGTCGGTTCACGATCTGAAATCAGATTCTTACGTGAAACCTTTGTTGGAATTTCTACTCAATACCGCTCCCCATAGTGGGATTGATAGTTACACTTTTCGCAATGTATGTTGCGAAAAGGATTTTGAGTATTACATCGAACATCTAAGAAACAAGTCTTATTTTGATTACAACATTGTATATCTGTGCTTTCATGGCGACCCTGGGGCTTTTGCCTTTCCTGCGGACAAAAAAGATAAAGACAAGGAACCTTTCTCTTTGATTGATTTTGCAGATCAATATGAGGGCATTTTCAAGGAACGCCCTGTAAACGTTCATTTTGGCTGCTGTCTTACACTTAACACGAACGAAGATGACATCATGAATTTCAAGAGAAGAACTGGGGCGAATATGGTTACAGGCTACGAAAGATCTGTGCCTTTCGTTGAAAGCTTCATCTTTGAAACTTGGCTCATGAATGCAATGGCCAAACACCCAGACTTCCGTGCTACAAGAATGCAAGAACTTGCCAATAAGGAAATGCCTTTCTATGTAGATAAATTCAAATTCAAGGCTTACTAACTCGTCTTTTCTATAAGTACAATGCTTCCATACTTTCGCGGTATGGAAGCATTTTCTATATCCCTGCCCAAGTCATGGTCGGAACTGTCCGACCAGCAATTGTTGTTTTTCTTTCGACAAGTCGCACGCGATTTGCCGATGAATGAGGTGTTAGCCCTTTGCGTTTGCAAATGGGCTGAAATTGTTGTGCTTTGTCATGCAGACAAACATTCGTGTTTGGTCAAGGACAGGAATAGCAAACGCCAAGTGGTGCTTGCCGATTGGCAAATCACCTTTGCTGCGCGGCAACTCGCGTTCTTGGAAAGCTTCGCTCCCAAGCCTGTCCGTATTTCTGTCATTGGCGGTGCATCGGCAGTCGCTGCCGATTTGCAAGCCGTTCCCTTTGAGGATTATCTCGCTTGCGAGAACTATTACCAAGGTTTTCTGCACACGCAAAGCATGGAATGCCTTGCGGAAATGGCGCATTTGCTTTATCCGAAACTTTCGGACAAAGCTTGTTTGGAGAAAGCGGAACTGCTTTCTGTTTTTTATTGGTTCGCTTCTGTCAAAGCGAACTTCCCCCGTATGTTCCCACATTTCTTCACCAACATACCCCAAGAGAAAAGCAATCTCTTGGGAAGTGCTGATTTGGGTGTCGGAGAGGAACTCCGACAGGCAATGAACGCACAAATCCGTGCGCTCACAGGAGGCGACATAACCAAGGAGGCAGCCATTCTGCAAATGGACTGCTGGCGTGCCTTGACGGAACTTGATGCCAAGGCTCAGGAAGCACAAGAATTGCGTAATCAACTTAAATAAGCTACTATGGAAACTACAAATACGCTTAACTGGAATGCTACGGCATTCTTTCAAAACTTGGTTGCTCGCAACAAGTTCGCCACCGCACAAGGCTTTTCTTTCTGCCGTGTTTCGGGCTTGGAAGGCTTTGAAGAGGCACTGCAAACCATGCAAAGCACCACGGCTTTTGTCTGTGTGAGCGACATGAGCCAGGGCTATATCGCTCTCGCCAACACCCCACGCACAAGGCGCGTAAAAACCATCTTTCTTGCCATGCGCCATGCCATTGATGACATGGAGGCAAGGCTAAGCTGCATGGAAACACTCCGAGAAGTGTTCCGCCAATTCATGAGCCAACTCATTCTTGAACGGACACGATTAGAACAATCGTGCATTTACCTTGATGAACGCATCACGTTCAACGAAATGAACGAGTATTTCTTTTCGGGCTGCGCTTGTGCCTATTTCCAAATTGCTGTGGACACGTTCACGGATTTAAGATACAATGCAGATGAGTGGAACAACGAATGATGCCGAGCAACGTGCCTTTTCCGAACGCGAAAAGTTCGTCACTGCTTTCAACGAGACCATGCTCAAAATATGGAAAGAGCAAATGACCTTGCTCGATGTGATTGACACAGGTGCCTTGCTCGCTTCGCCTAAGTCGTTACCGCTCCGTGCCGATGGGCGGTTCATGGAACTCGGATTAAGTCAGTCTTTTTTAGAGTACGGACTTTGGCAGAACTTTGGTACGGGAAAGGAGATCCCTCGCGGTAACAATGGGGACATCGGCAGGGAGCGCAAGCGCAAGAAGAAACCTTGGTTTTCGCGCAAGTATTACGCTTCGGTCATGAACCTAAGAGACTTTCTCGCCGACAATATGGCCAAAGAATTTGTGGGCGTGGTAGCCCAATCTTTGGACGATAAGTACCTCAGATACAACCACTAAATAGTTCGGAGTTTTAAGGTTATGAGGTTAGAAAGTCAGCTTCAGACAAGCTCGATCCAACCAAGGTAACTTTATAACCTCATAACCTCCAAACTTAAAACTCAACTTATGAACACGACAAACATAACCAAGCAAATCACGGCTTTTCGGGCATTAAGCACCGAAGCCGCCATCACCCCCGAAAATTTGGGCGTGATATTGCAAGCCTTGGCAGACTTGCTCTCTGCTGCCGCAACAAACACGGACTTGCAGTCCCTCACGGATTGGAAAGCCAATCTTCTGAAACTCTCCACGTTGTTGCAGAGCATCAGTATCGGGACTGTCGGCACAGACAAGGTCTGTCTGTCCGTCATTCAGGGCAACCCCTCAAGCGGTGTGCTGCAACGACAGGCAGACAGCATAATCCTCAAAGCCGCCACCACCGCACAAGCCGGGGTTATGTCCGCGGCACAGGTACAGAGCCTTACAAGTTGCACCGAGGACATGACAGAGGCAAAGCATTCCATTTCCAACTGCAACACAAACATCGCAGCCCTAAAAACTTGGAAAACCAAGTTGGGCGAAGCCAAGCAAGTCATTCAGCACTTCAAGTTGGGGGACGTGAACAAGGTGAGTGTGGCATTTTCTGCCACGCTCCTGAACATGGTCACGGGGGAACTGAAAAGCATCAACAATGCTTTTGCCCTCCCTGCCGCCACCTCTTCGAGTGCGGGCGTGATGACCGCTGCACAGGTGCAGCAGCTCAACAAGTATTATGACCACGTCTGCACCATCGACAAGGCGGTGTCCGCTGTCACAGACACCATAGCTACTTCCCTTGCTTATACAGGCAGTTCGCGCGTGCTGGCGGCAAGCAATGCCGCAGGCACACAGCTGTTCAGCGTCACACTGCCTATGGCTACGGCAAGCGTGCCGGGATTGACCACCACACGTGCCGTGACCGATGTGCAGAAGGCTTTGAACACGCGTGTCAAGGAGTTGGGCAATTTCTTGGAAGAGACAACTGCACTCAATGCCTTGCGCGACCCCTCAATTTCGGGCAATGCCGAAATTGTGGTGGCGCACCTCACGTACCAGAAGCACATGAGCATCACGCTCATTCAGAACATCGAGAACGACTACTGCCGACAAATCATATTCAACCATGCCAAAGTGTTCCAGCGTGCCATCTACTTTACGGGCAGCGACCGCAAGACGATAAGCTATGCCGAGGACTGGGGCTGTCTGTTCCCTGACCGCATGGCATGGGACGTGAACACGAACAAGTACGTGCTCTCGCAGTTTGGCATGAAGTTCAATGCGCTTTACACGGACGCTATTCCGTTAGCCAGTTCCACAACGGACGGTCTCATGAGCAAGGGGGATAAAAAGACACTGGATGCCACTTCAACAGACTTGGTAAACCTCTACAACATGATCATGACGCTTGGCGAGCGCGTGGACGACTTGGAAAACAAGATGAAAATAGTTCAGACAAAGCTGAACGCTTGATAATCATAAATGTAACGAACAATGACTAAACCCAAAGTAAGCATTCAATTTTGGTCCGCCCTCGCCATGCTCGTAGGCGGCTATGCCCTTGCAGTCGCAGGGTTCATCACACCGCCCAAAGGCGAAATCTCGGACTCTGTCCTGTGGATTTTCTCACAATGTCTCATCTATGCTGGCTCAATCTTCGGAGTAAGCATCTATTATGGACGCAAGGTTACACAGTTTGAGGGCAAGATCATGCAAACGCTTGACAAGGCTATCAAGGACGAGGAGCAGAAACTCAACTCGCAACCTCAAAAAAACACCCAAGCGCAGCCGTAAACTCATTAAACTTATTAAACTCCTAAACTATGCGACGCATCACTGAAATCATCATTCATTGCTCTGCTACTCCCGAAGGCAAGGACTTCACGGTGGAGGACATTCGTCGTTGGCACTTGGCACGCAAGTTTGCTGATATAGGTTATCACTATGTCATCTATCGGGACGGCAGCGTCCACAAGGGACGTGCTGAGAACATAGCTGGCGCCCATTGCCTGGGGCATAATGCCCACAGCATTGGCATCTGCTACATTGGTGGTGTGGCCAAGGACGGAAAAACGCCCAAGGACACACGCACTCCGCAGCAGAAGACTGCTTTGCGGCAGTTGGTGAACCAACTGAAATTTTATTATCCCCATGCAACTGTGCATGGGCACAATGAGTTTTCAAGCAAAGTTTGCCCATCATTCAATGTACAGAAAGACCTATGAAAGCCAGTCTCTTTTCCATAATCATGTGGCTGTGCCTACTCACTTCGTGCCGCAGTACGCACAAAGTCACAAGTACGAACACGTTTGCCACGGATTCCGCTGTACAGGTGCAGCGGCATCAGTGGCAAACGTCACGCATTGATTCGGTGTGGCGGCACACCGAACTTTTGTTCGACAGCTGCATCGTGAGCTTCGGGGTTGGAGCAGAGACTCCAACTATCGAAGCTCCCCATGCGCTGCAAGGTGCTTCTAACGCCAAGGCGCAAAAGACTTCCCGGCAAAAGCCGCAATCCATTCGCATCTATGGCGCACACCTTTCGTCAAGCCGAAAGGAGAGCACCAAGACAGAGGCAATGGAGGAAGACAGCCTCGCTGCGACTCGGCAATCTTCCGCCAACATGGTTCAGCAGAGGGAGTCCATGGCGAGACCATGGACTTTTCCTGTCAAGTTAATCTTGACCTTGGTATTCCTTGCAGCCTTAGCTGCCTTTTGGTGGTGCCATCGTCGGGACTCCGATGCTTGAATTTCTTTAATGGGCTAAACACCTTTTCATGCTTCAAAGGAGATTAGCCCACGTTTTAGCGGAAAGGCTTCTCAGGGTTCAAAGCCATTCCGTTCAAGCCCAATCCACCCTTTCATGCTTCAAGGGAGGTTGGGCTTCTTTCATGCGCGGACCTACTTTTCATGCTTCAAAGTCAGTCCGTCAAGCCCACATCACCTTTCTCGTACCTCGAAAGAAGATGCAGACTCTATTGTTGGCGGACAGGCTACGTGCCTCGCCAGTCCGTTTTACCGCACAGCGTGCCTTTTTTAGGCAACAAAGCGTGTTGTCGTGCTATGGCGGACAAATCCGCTAAAACACGACAACACACTTTTTATGCCCGTCAGCGGTCGTCTGAGTACGTGCCTTCAAGTGCCTAACACTATGGCAGATTAACATCTGCTAAAGTGTTAGGCATTTTTCGGCACGCACACAGACGGATTACCGCCCGTTCGCGGTGGCGTGGGTGGTGGTCGGTCGAGACCCCAAGGTGTGAAATTTTCCCTTGAAAGGTAGCGGATTTTGGAGGCTATCAGAAACCCCAAAATGCTTCGGGGGTGCGGTGTGGGTGTTTGGTCGGGTGCCTTGGGGGTGTGGGATAGTCAAAAACTCCCGAACCTCATGAGTATAAGGAAACTTGGAGGGTTGTTTTAGGTAGTCAGAAACCTTGGATTTGAGCGTATTGTGAAACTTCGGGGTGCTTTGTTGGATAGGTGGAAACTTGGAGGGTCGTTTTAGATAGTCAGAAACCTCGGATTTTTGCACATTGCGAAACTTCGGGGTGCTTTGTTGAGTGTGCGGAAACTTGGCATCTATGCACATGAGAAACTTGGAGTGTGCAATCGTGGTTTTGGCGAAACTTCGAGGGTATTCGTGGAAACTTCGGGGGTATTTTGTTGTGTTGGTGTGGTGTGTGCGTTGGTTGCTCTTTCTGTAAGTTCTTCGCTTTCTTTCTTTTCGGCATTCGTGCATTTTGGGGGCTTTTGTCGGGGCGAAGGAACTCAAACAAGGGTGTTATTTAAGATTTGTTTACATATTCCGCTTTGGTGTGGGGGTGTTCGCGGTTTGACGATGTAGGGCGGTCGGGGGGTCTTCCGACGGAGGGGTTAAGGGGAAACCCCTTAACAATCCCCTAAAGACTTCTGTATCAAGGCTTTTGTTTTGCTACTACTTAACAAAACGCGGATTCCTTCAAAAATCGCGCCCACTTTGGGAGTGGAAAAGCCTTGATACATCGTCTTTTTTGCTTCTTTGGCGCGTGGCTAAATTTGTGCTTATAATAACACCCAAAAAGGAAAGACTATGTCAGACATCAACGCAAATGCTACGGTCACGCTTACAGTGAACGGCAAACAGGCGCAAAATATGCTCGAACAGTTGAAACGGCAAGCGAGCGACCTCGAAGATAAAATAACAAAGGCAGCAGCTGCGGGCGATAAAGTCCAGCTGAAGAAGTTCCAGCGTGAACTAAAGCAGACCCGCCGCCAGATTGGGCAGATTGAGAGTGCAACCCAGGGGGTGGAGAATGTATTGAAGAGACTGGATAAGGCATCACCCAAGGAACTCTCTCGCACGCTTCGGGAACTCAAGAAGTCCTTGAACGGCATCGAACGCGGTACGGACGAGTGGAACAAGCAGTGTGAGAGTATCAAACGCGTTAAGGCTGAAATCGCGAATGTCAATGAGGAGCTAAGGGAGACCGAAAAGGATAATGTGGGATTTGTGGACCGCATCAATGGTTTTGTGGACAAGTGGGGCAACATCATTGCAGGGGTGGCAGCTGTCGGCACGGGACTTGTCATGGCAGGACGCAAGGCAGTGAATGCTTTTGCAGAAATGGACGCGGAAATGGCGAATGTGCGCAAGTTCACGGGGTTGGCTGATGACGAAGTGAAGGAACTAAATGAGGACTTTAAGAAAATGGACACCCGTACTTCGCGTGAAGATTTGAACAAACTCGCAGAGGAAGCGGGGCGACTCGGAAAGTCTTCAAAAGAAGATGTCTTGGGCTTTGTCAAAGCTGCGGACCAAATCAATGTGGCATTGGATGAGTTGGGAGATGGGGCGACCTTGACGCTTTCCAAACTCACCAACATATTTGGTGATGAAGCACGCTTGGGAACTGAAAAATCCTTACTTGCTGTTGGCTCGGTTATCAACGACCTCTCTCAAAATTGTACGGCTTCTGCTGGCTACCTCGCGGAGTTTGGCAAGCGCATGGCGGGCGTGGGTGCGCAAGCTGGTATGACCATTCCGCAAATCATGGCTTTTGCTGCGGTATTGGATAGCCAAGGTCAAGCGTGCGAGATGTCGGCAACGGCACTCTCGCAACTCATCATGAACTTGTTCAAGGAGCCAAGCAAGATTGCAAAGGCTACGGGCATGGATTTGGACGAACTGAACAAGGCATTGAAACGCAGCACTAACGAGGGACTGCTTATGCTCCTTCAAAAGTTGAAGGAGTTGGGTAACATGGACGTACTTGCTCCTGTTTTCAAGAACATGGGTGAGAATGGCGCCCGTGCTTCACAAGTTTTGGCGACCTTAGCCGGCAATGTAGAAATGGTGAAGTGGCAACAGGAACAAGCCACCCAATCGTTTGAAGATGCCACATCGGTGACGAACGAGTTTAATGTGCAGAACTCGACTGTCGAGGCGGAACTGGATAAGGCAAGAAAGCGTGTTACGGAGTTGGCTATCGAATTGGGCGAAAAGTTAATGCCCGTCATGAAGCATGTGATTAGCACCACAACCCTCACACTGAAGGCTATGAGTATGACAATAGACTTCCTTGCAAGAAACAAGGAAGCTATTATCGTATTGACTTCAATGGTGGTAGCTTACACCATCGCAGTGAAGGCTAATGCCATCGCACTTAAAGCACAAGCGGCATGGCATGCCGTGTGCAAGGGTACGGCTTTGGCGTATCATGCGGTAGTGAATACATTGCAAGCTGGGCATATTGCTTTCAACCTTGTGCTTGCCAAATTGCAAGGTAATTGGGCGCGTCAATCCTCGCTCATGGTGGACTTGAAGCGAAAGGGTTTGTCTCTCGCTTCGGGTTGGGGTGTTTTGCTAGCTGCTGCTGTGGCGCTTGGCTATGGCATTTACAAGATGACTAAAAAAGTGAATGAAGTTGCCGAGGGCGAAAAGGCTTTGGCTGCTGTTCGTCTGAAAGGTCAGGAAGGTATTGTGGAGGAGAAGAACAAGATTGATGCACTGGTTAAGGTGGCACGTAATGAGAAACTTTCTTTGGACGATCGCCAAAAGGCGGTGCAAGCGCTGAATAAAATTATCCCTAACTACAATGCGCAGTTGGACGCTACTACGGGTAAGTATAAGGAGAACAAGGATGCTTTGGACGACTATCTGAACTCTCTTGCCAAGAAATATGAGTTGGAAGGTGCCAAGGATTTGCTTAAAGAGATTGGCAAACAAAAGGCGAAACTTACCATGGAGATTAAGCAGTTGGACGAGGAAGCTGCGGAGTATGATGAAAAGCAGAAGAAGGTTGAATCTGCCAAGGGGAACACGATGTATAGCTATGGTACTGCTGGCGGGACAATGGCGAGTTACAGCGGTATTGCCAATGGTTCACAAGCTGCCATCAAACGAAGTAAAGCGAACAGCAAACGCAAGGAACTGCAAAAGTTGAATGCGCGTCAGAAAGCTATTACAGACACTTATGGCGATGATCTCGGCAAACAAGCTGCCGAGGAAACCAATCATAAACCTGTCGTCACAAACACTGGTGGAGGTGGTGGCGGTGTGCCTGTGGTGGACGATGATAAGAAGAATAAAAAGTCGGACAAGTTCAAGGCGGAACAAGATTGGCAGAAGGAACAGAATGCGCTCAACAAGAAAGCATACATGGAGGGTGAAAAGGATTATGAAGCTTATGTCTCTCGTATGGAGGAGATTGAGCAAGAATTTTATCAAAAAGTGCTTGCTAACAAGAAGATTACCGCAGAGGAAAAAGCCGAAGCGGAAGCGAACTTGGCGGAAGCAAAGAAAAAGCAGACTGACCGCAAAAACTCTCCCGATGATTGGAAGGCGAAAGAGGAAGCGCTCAACCGCATTGCGTATGCCAAAGGTGAGAAAGATTATGAGCAATACACTGCACGCATGGACGAAATCAACGTGCAGTATTGGAAAAAGAAGATGGAGCGTTCTGACGTTTCTGCTAAAGACCTCTTGGAGGCGCAAGCGCAATACCAGGAGGCGGTAAAGAAACAGGAGGAGAATGCAACTTCTGCTTCTCGCGAACGAGAAGATAAGGCGTATAATGCTCAACTTGCAGAATTGAAGCAACGCTATATTGATGGTTTGTCTGATACCAAGACCTACGAAGATGCGGTGGAACTGCTTGAACTGGAACATCTTCGCAAGGTGGTGCAGCTTTACAAGAAAGGCACCAAGGAACGCTTGGCAGCTGAAAAGGAATATCAGAACAAGGTTTTTGCCAATCAGCAGAAGATTATCCAACGTCAGCAACAAGTGAAACAGCAGCTCAAAGAGGAGTACTTTGGGGCAAATGCGGATGAACGTTTGACTCAATACGATAGTGCGATGGCGGCTTTGCAACAAGTTTACAACGCGGAGGTAAAAGCCGCTGGCGACAATGCGGCAGAGAAACTGCGCATTGAGGAAGCATTCGAGAAGGCAAAGTTGGCTTTGCGTAAAAAATATGCCATTGATAGTATTGGCGTCACAAAGAATGGCATGGAGAAAGCCAATGAAAAATTGGCTAATTGGTTGGAGAGCGATGCCGGGCAAGCCGT
>ULZA01004256.1_pt1 | contig 51442 bp, 36 predicted proteins | sample 1962681 | NCBI WGS metagenome assembly ULZA01 (sample SAMEA4835877, study PRJEB28245) | human gut metagenome | biome: gut microbiome; material: fecal sample | place: Denmark | collected 2008 | reverse complement strand
TAAAGTTTGGCAAGTTTTCAACTTACATGTCTTTGCTTTTTAAGACGTTAATTTATCCTTAATAATTTGGTGGTAATCGTAAAAAAGCGTACTTTTACAAACGATAATATATTGTTAGTATCTTTGGCGAAATGGCAGAAATGAATAAAATATTAGCGATATTAGACAACTATCTTCACGACAATCCTGATGAGATAGCGCATGACATAGCCGCTGATTTCCGACGTCGGCGTATTGAGAAAAACTATACGCGCGAGCAAATTGCCGAAAGGTCAGGTGTGCCCGTGAGCAATATTGTGCGCTTTGAGCAGAAAGGTCTCATATCGCTTAAAAACCTCATAGGCATAGCCCTCGCTTTAGGCTACGCGTCAGAAATGCGTCATCTCTTTTCAGAACAAAAGTATGACACTATGGAAGAACTGCAACAGATAAAGCGAAATATGAATAAGAAGAAGGCTTATAAGAAGTTTGATTAATTGGTCGTAAACCTTAAGTCCCCTTTGTGATGAGAAAAATTGAGTGGCTATTAGTGAAATATCAAGACCGTAAGGTAGGCACATTAACGTTGACTGCTGATAAGAAATGTTGTGCTTTTGAATATGATAATCAGTGGTTGGCCGAAGGGTTCAGTATCTCGCCTTTGGAACTACCGTTGAAGGCTGGATTGTTTGTAGCTCAGCCTTATCCGTTTAATGGTAATTTTGGCGTTTTTGAAGATAGCCTGCCCGATGGCTATGGTCGTTATTTGCTGCATAAAACATTGCTGAAGTTGGGTGTAAACGACTTTGAACTTTCTGCTCTAGACCGTTTAAGCCTCGTGGGCAATGGTGGCATGGGTGCCTTAACCTACGAGCCTGTAACAAGTATAGAGCAAGAAACAGAAGTGTTAAACTTTGATGTGTTGCAAGAAAAAGCGCTTGAGGTGTTGAGAGAACAGCAAGATGCCGATGCCGCTATGTTGCTTTACAACAGTGGTAATAGCGGTGGCTGTAGGCCAAAAGCAATTTTTACAGACCATGAAGGACATTGGCTTGTAAAGTTTTGCCACACTTACGACCCGCAAGATATGGGTAAACAAGAATATCAATATAATGTGCTGGCAAGGCAATGCGGTATTGTGGTGCCCGATTTTAAACTGGTAAACGGAAAGTATTTTGCATCACGCCGTTTTGATATATCGCCTAAGGGCGAGCGTATTCATATGGTTACAGCTGGTGCGTTGCTTTCAATCTCGCTGAGCAATCCTGTGCTCGATTATCTTAATCTCTTGGCTCTGACAGGGTTTCTTACTCAGCGTCAGGACGAAGTAGAGCAGATGTATCGTCGTATGGTGTTTAATTATCTAGCTGAAAATAAAGACGACCACTGCAAGAATTTTAGCTTTACCGTAACAAAAGGTGTTGATGGTAAGTGGCATTGGTATCTGGCACCAGCATACGATTTAACCCATTGTACCGAGGGATATAACGGAGAATATGCCACATCAGTAAACAATACGTCTCACCCTACAGTAGATGATATGGTAGCTGTAGGTGTAAAAAACAAAATGGCAGAGCAAAGATGCAGAGATATTTACAATGAAATAAGGGCTATCTTCTAATGAACAAACCGTAGTCTTACCCATAACCATCTTGGTATGAGCTGCCAGGCCGACACCAGAAGGCGGTATCGCCAGTCGATGGTGACGGTGGCTTTGCCGCGTTTCACTGCCTTTACAATGGTGCGAGCAACATCTTCGGCCTTCAGCTGCAAGGGGAAATGGCTGCCCGCAATGAGGTCGGTGGCTACAAAACCTGGCCTTATGTCGGTGATGCCGATGTTTAGCCTGCGCATGCGAGCCTGTTGAGCCAAACATTCAAGATAATGTGCTTGAAAACGCTTCGTGGCCGAATAGGCTGGAGCCGCCCCTAAGCCCCGTGTGCGAGCAATAGAGGTGATACAGGCTATGCGCCCATTGGGGTTGTGCTGCGCCATATAGTTGAAGGCCGCTGTCACCATACGTGTAAAGCCCATAGCGTTAGTTTGCACTGTCAGCAGCTCGCGCTCGGCGTTCAGTTCGCAGTTTTCCCAACCTATGCCCGAACTATGAAAATAAAGATCCATGCCCCCCAGCTCGTCAATCAGCTCGTGCAGGTGCTTTACCGCCTCAGTGTCGTTCACGTCGATAGGGCGGTAGACCACAATATTAGCTTCGGCATTTACCGCCTCGGCCAAACGGTCGGCCCGTCTTCCTGCAACGCCCACAGCATATCCTTGTCGTGCCAGCAGGCGTGCTACCTCCAGTCCGATGCCCGATGTGGCACCCATCACAATTGCTTTTTTCATTGTTTTGCTACGTTTTTCTTGGTCGCAAAGGTAAACTTTCTTTTCCAAATATCGCCCCTTTATCCTGTGCTTTGTGCTATTGTTTCTTGTTTTTCTATCATTGATAGGCTTATAATTCAATATTTTTATCTAATTTTGTGGCCTATATAATTCATTCAATTCTTGTATGAACAAAAAACTGATATTGAAGATATTGGCTTTCATTGCTGTGGTGGTCATCACCGCTTGTACGGGGCGAAAAGCCGACAATGGCGAGGTGGCGAAAAGCGAGTCGCTGATTGAGCTGAAGGGCGACAGCACCATTTATGGCTTGGTGTGTGATGGCTGTACCGACTCGGTGCTGGTGATGCTGCCCGCCGACGTGAGCGACCCCATAAAATACGACATTATTGATGCCTTTCAGGCACACCAGGTGTTTGGCAAGATGCGCATTGGCGACCGTGTAGCCATTCTTCTCGACCCCACCGACCACCATGTGGCGCAGCTGGTGGTGAACCTTGACGACCTGAAGGGCACGTGGAGTTATGAGGTGATGCCACAGTTTCGCGATTTTGCCAGCATGAGCAAACGCATGCAGCGACGCATGATGCAGAATATGCCCGACTCGGTGAAACAGGCCTTCCTGGTGCCACGTAGGCATGGCTTTACGCTGAAACGCGAGAATATAGCCCTCCCCGTAGGCCTTATGCCGCACGAAAACGCCCTTGACGACGAGAGCCCCGTGGTTTATCCCGACGTGCCTTTCTATACCGAGTGGCATCTGTGGAACGGAAAACTGCTATTGGTGCGCCACAACCACATGAGCCCGACTCACAGCAAAAACGATGTGCGCATTGACACGGCGCAAATACTAATGCTGCGCCCCGACACGCTGGTGCTGCAATTTGCCGACCATGTGCAAGGTTATAGCCACACCGCCGAAAAGCGATAGGCTGGGGTGATAATAGTCAAGAAGTACTAAAAAATACATTATATATATGGTGGTCTGACATTTTTTGTCTAATTTTGCACCGCTATATGTGTTGCGGCTTGTTCCGCAGCAAGCAAACAGAAAACAATATTGTATCATATACATATATAGATAAAATATGAAAAAGAAAATTCAATTCAGTCTCGTATATCGTGACATGTGGCAGTCGTCGGGTAAATTTCAGCCCCGCAAAGACCAGTTGGAGCGCATCGCTCCCGTCATTATCGACATGGGTTGCTTTGCCCGTGTTGAAACCAATGGCGGTGCCTTTGAACAAGTAAACCTGTTGGCTGGCGAAAACCCCAATGATGCTGTTCGTGCTTTCTGTAAGCCCTTTAATGAGGTAGGCATCAAGACACACATGCTTGATCGCGGATTGAACGCCCTTCGTATGTACACTGTGCCTGATGATGTTCGACAGCTCATGTACAAGGTAAAACACGCTCAGGGCGTTGATATTACACGTATATTCTGTGGATTGAATGATGTGCGCAACATCATCCCCAGCATCAAGTGGGCTGCCGAGGCAGGTATGACTCCTCAGGCCACACTCTGCATCACCACATCGCCCGTACACACCGTTGAATATTACAGCAACATTGCCGACCAGGTGATTGCTGCTGGCGCAAAGGAAATCTGCTTGAAGGATATGGCTGGTATTGGTCAGCCCGCTATGTTGGGCCGCCTTACTCGCACTATCAAGGAGAACCATCCCGACATCATCATCGAGTATCACGGACACTCTGGCCCCGGCCTCTCAATGGCCTCTATCCTTGAGGTTTGTAACAATGGTGCCGACATTATCGACACCGCTATGGAGCCACTGTCATGGGGTAAGGTGCATCCCGATATCATCTCGGTACAGAGCATGCTGAAGAACGAGGGCTTTGATGTGCCCGAGATCAACATGAACGCCTATATGAAGGCTCGCTCGCTCACACAAGAGTTTATCGACGAGTGGCTGGGCTACTGGATTAACCCCGCTAACAAGCACATGTCGTCATTGCTCTTAGGCTGTGGCTTGCCTGGTGGCATGATGGGTTCGATGATGGCCGACCTGGGTGGTATTCGCACCGCTATCAACAACATTCGCAAGAAGAAGAACGAGGCCGAACTGAGCATGGACGATATGCTGGTGAAGCTGTTCAACGAGGTTGAATATGTATGGCCACGCGTAGGCTATCCTCCATTGGTAACACCGTTCTCACAGTATGTGAAGAACATCGCGCTGATGAACCTCCTCACCCTGGAACAGGGCAAGGGCCGCTTCGTGATGATGGACGATGCCATGTGGGGCATGATCCTGGGCAAGAGCGGAAAGATTCCTGGAACCATCGATCCCGAACTGCTGGAACTGGCAAAGGCTCAGGGCCGCGAGTTTACCGATGCCGACCCCCACACCCTTATTCCTAATGCGCTTGACGACTTCAAGAAGGAGATGGACGAGAACGGATGGGAATATGGCAAAGACAACGAAGAACTGTTTGAGCTGGCTATGCACCCCGAGCAGTATCGCAACTTCAAGAGCGGACAGGCTAAGAAAAACTTCTTGGCCGACCTGCAGCAACTGAAGGATGCCAAGTTGGGTAGCAACCTGTCGCCCGAGCAGATTAGCGCTTTCAAACATGCGAAGGCCGACGCTATCGTGGCACCTGTTAAGGGGCAAATCTTCTGGGAGTTTAATGGCGAGGGCGAGTGTGCCCCCTCTGTTGAGCCCTTCATCGGAAAAGAATATAAGGAAGGCGACGCCTTCTGCTGGATACAGGCTCCTTGGGGCGAGTTTGTCGAGGTGCAGGCTGCACTGGGTGGCAAGCTTGTTGAAATTAATGCCAAGCAGGGCGCTAAGATACAGAAGGGCGACGTAATCGCCTATATCGAGCGCGAACAATAATCGCCTTATCGCCTTTTGATGCATAACCGCTCTTGCCAGCCCTCTCACCCCGTTGCGGGGGGCGCGACGGGCGGTTATGCATCTGTTTTATTCTATATGATATATAAACAGATTATTGACAAATATTACGCCCAACAGCCCGACCTGATGCACATACTGATGGTGCACAGCGAGGCAGTGGCACAGCGTGCTTTGCGCATCTGCGACGCGCACCCCGAGCTGGGTGCCGACCGCCAGTTTGTGTACGAGGCCGCCATGTTGCACGACATTGGCATTGTGCAGTGCGATGCGCCTGGCATCTGTTGCCACGGCACACAGCCCTACATCTGTCACGGTATCTTGGGCGCCAAGATGTTGCGAGCCGAAGGTTTGGAGCAGCATGCACGTGTGTGCGAACGTCATACGGGTGCGGGGCTCTCGGCCGATGATATCATTCGGCAGCAGTTGCCTCTTCCACATCTCGATTTCTTGCCTGTAAGCATCGAAGAACAGATTATCTGTTATGCCGATAAGTTTTATTCAAAGAGCCATATCGACCGCGAAAAAACATTGGCACAGGCTGAGAAAACTATCGCCCGCTTCGGACAAGATAGCCTTGAGAGGTTTCTGCAGTGGGAACGTCGGTTCGAATGAACAGGCGCTTGTGTGCGCACTCTTCGGACAATTCGTAATTCACAATTCATTATTCGTAATTTATCATATGATAGCCAAAGGTTGTTGTGCCTTTATACAACCACCTTTTGGTATTCGTACAAATAGAAAATGAGGTCAAAGACTATTATAGCCCTTCTCTTATCTGTCGTCATGTTTGTGATGGCGGGCTCGGGTGTGCCCTATAAGTTGCACGCTGGAGCATCGCATCATGCCAATGATACAGTGAACGATACTGTGATAATAGCCGATACCGCCGCCATGGACTCGCTGCAAAAAGCAATATGGCTGCACAATAAGCAGGTGGACGACTCGATACGTCTCGACTCTATCAACAGGGCTAAGTCGACTGGCATCAATTCGCCAGTAGAATATTCGGCCACCGACTCGCTGGTGTACGATGCTAAGAGTAAACGCGCATACCTCTTCGGCGAATCGGCCGTGAAGTATGAGAACATGAACCTGAAGAGCGAGCGCATCAATATGTGCCTTGACAGTAGCTTGGTGCATGCCACGGGCATACGCGACACGGCCGACCATACTGGTAAGACGCTTACGGGCACACCTGTATTTACGATGGGTAACGACTCGTATGAGAGCGACACTATGGCCTTCAACTTTAAGTCGAAGAAGGGCCTTATCAGCAATGTCTATACACAACAGGAAGACGGCTATATGCGTAGCGAACTGTCGAAACGTAACGACAATGGTGAGATTTATCTGCAACATGGCCGCTATACTACCTGTAATGCACCACACCCCGACTTCTATATTGCCATCTCGCGCGCTAAGATGCGCCCTGGCAAAGATGTGGTCTTCGGGCCCGCTTATCTTGTTGTGGCCGATGTGCCATTGCCTTTGGCCATTCCTTATGGCTTCTTCCCTTTCACCAAGAGCTATTCAAGCGGACTTATCATGCCTACTTATGGCGATGAAAGCAACCGTGGCTTCTATCTGCGCGATGGTGGCTACTATTTTGCTATGAGCGATAAGTGGGACTTGAAACTGCTGGGCGAAATCTATACCAAAGGGTCGTGGGGCGTGTCGGCAGCCTCCAACTACCGCAAACGATATAAGTATAGCGGCAGCTTCTTGTTCTCGTATCAAGACACGCGAACAGGCGATAAGGGCATGCCCGACTATATGAAGCAAACCAGCTTTAAACTGCAATGGAACCACCGACAAGACTCGAAGGCTAACCCCTTTAGTTCGTTGTCGGCCAGCGTCAACTTTGCTACCACCAGCTATGAGCGTAACAACCTCAGTAGCTTGTATAACCCGCAAACGCTTACACAGTCGACACGTACCTCTTCGGTAAACTGGAGCACCACCTTCTCAAGTATTGGACTTTCGCTGAGCTCTACCGCCAACTTGAACCAAAACATGCGCGACTCTACTATCGCCATGACCTTGCCCGACTTGAACATCTCGCTCAGCCGTTTCTATCCCTTCAAACGTAAACACGCTGCGGGCGATGAGCGTTGGTATGAGAAAATTTCGGTGGGATATACTGGTCAGCTCTCTAACTCTATCAGCACGAAAGAGGACAAGCTGATGCACTCAAACCTGGCAAAGGATTGGCGCAACGGCTTCCAACATAACATTCCTATAAACGGTAGCTTTACGCTGTTCAACTATCTGAACATTAACCCCTCGTTCTCGTTCACTGATCGTATGTATGCTAACAAGGTAATGCGATCGTGGGATAAAGAACAACAAAAAGAGGTGTGCGACACCGTTTATGGCTTTCAAAACGTGTATAACTGGTCGGCCAGCCTCAGTATGTCGACCAAGATGTATGGCTTCTGGATACCAAACCGTAAGGTGTTTGGCGATAAGATACAGGCCATCCGACACGTCATCACGCCTACGGTAAGCTTTAGCTATGCGCCCGACTTTGGCGCTTCACGCTATGGCTACTGGCAAACCTACCAAAAGACTGATGCCGATGGCAATGTGTCGCTGGTTGAATATTCGCCTTACTCGCAGGCGCTGTATGGCGTGCCAGGTAGAGGCAAAACGGGCAACATCAGCTTCTCGCTGTCGAACAACTTGGAGATGAAGGTGAAGTCGGATAAAGACACTACGGGCATACGCAAGATAAGCTTGATTGATGAGCTGGGCGCTCGTATGTCGTATAACATGGCCGATAAGGAACGTCCGTGGAGCGACCTGTCGATGGACATCCGCTTGAAATGGTGGAAAAACTATACCTTTAACATGACGGCGGTGTTTGCTACATACGCCTATGAGCTGGATAAGGATGGCCGACCTTATGTGGGCACACATACCGAGTGGGGTAAAGGACGTTTTGGCCGCTTCCAAGGCACCTCGCAAAACATTTCGTTCACGCTGACGCCTGAAAAACTGAAGAAACTGTTTGGCGGTGGCGATGATAGCGACGACGAAAAGAAAAAGAAGAAAAACAACGACGAAGGCATTGACACAAATATTGAGAGCAATGTCGACGACGATATGATTGAGGGACAGCGTGGCGTCAAAAAGTCGTCGGGCGGTAAGGCCGAGACTGATGCCGATGGCTACATGAAGTTCTCAATGCCCTGGTCGTTAACCTTTGGTTATGGCATCACCATGCGCGAAAATACGCAGGGTAAGTTTAATACGAAGTCGATGCGCTATCCGTATAAGTTCACACAAACCTTGAACGTGAGCGGTAACGTGCGCATAAGCGATGGATGGAACATTAGTTTCTCAAGTGGTTACGACTTTGAATATAAAAAGATGTCAATGACTACCGCCTCGCTGCAACGCGACTTGCACTGCTTTAACATGAGCTGTCAGGTGGTGCTGGCTCCTTATACCAGCTACAACTTCACCTTCCGTTGTAACGCTTCTACGCTGACCGATGCTCTGAAGTATGACAAACGCAGCGGGTATAGCAATGCCGTGCAGTGGTATTAATATGGCCGTGTAGAGGTGTTAATAATGTCGTGCAGTGTGGTGCGATAGTTTACGAAAGTAGTAAAAGTATGCTGTAAAGGTAAGCATAAAAGGGGTGCAGAGCTTGCACGACTCGTTTTTTTTGCCTACCTTTGCAGTCAATCAATAACGCGAGGGCTTGTTTCTTATAAGCCAGTAGTGTGAAAGGTTCCGTAGCTTAGCTGAATAGAGCGTCAGATTCCGGTTCTGAAGGTCCTGGGTTTGAATCCCAGCGGAATCACTTCTAAAGGTGTAGTTCTTTTTCGAACTGCACCTTTTACATTATTCAAACTGAAAGACTTGGTTGAGAAAAAGTTCTGAAGGTCCTGGGTTTGAATCCCAGCGGAATCCCTTCTAAAGGTGTAGTTCTTTTTCGAACTGCACCTTTTTTATATTACCTTTTTCCGCACCGATTTATAATGTTAAGCACAGCCTCGCCATATTTCTGCGTTTTCTTTGGTCCGAAGCCCTTTACGGCTGCCAGTTCGCGGGCAGTAGAAGGCATTTCGTTAGAGATGGCAATGAGCACTTTGGTGTGCATCACCATGAAGGCGGGTATGCCCTCTTCGTCGGCAGTTTCTTTGCGCCATTGGCGCAGCTTGTTATACAATACGGGGTGAGCAATGTCTTGCTCGCTGATGGGGGCATCGCTGAAGGGGTTTGCCACCGTTGCAGGAGCCTTACTGCCTGTGCTTTTAGTGCTGCGGCTGGCTTTAGTGCTGCGGGTAGTTGTCACTTTGTCGGCCTCGTCGATAGCAGCCATTGCTTTGGCTCGTAGATAGGTGGGTAGGGTGAAGCCCTGTTTGATGACGAACGACAGCATGCGTTGCTTCATTTGCAACACTTCAACCAATGTGTTGAAGTTGTCGGCCGTGCGCTTTTTCACCTCTTTATTATCGGTTTGTAGGCTGGTTGACGACACCAGGGCGGCCGCCTCTTTCAGCTTTTTCAAGAAGTAGGTGGCACCTTTCTGTATGCGTTCTTGTAGTAAGGGTGATGTGGTATAGTCGGGTTCGCTGCCAATGATGGCGGTGTATTGCTGACTGAAGGTTTTGGCCACCTCTATTACCTCTTTTATAATAAAGGCGTTGCGGGCCTTATACTCTAAGGCCAGTCGGGGGAAGGTTTTGCCATAATGCTCGTTTACCAGGCGCATGGCCGAATAGAAGGCCGTAGAAACATCGCTGAAGTCGAACAGATCGGCCACTTGTTGCAGATAGTAGGCGCGCTGCATGGTGCTGATGGCGGCGTTGTCGGGCTGGCGGCTGGCGGCAAAGGCATTGAAGGCATCTACCGAAGCATCGCGAATAATGGCATGGGCGGGTATGGGGGTGCTGAGCACCAGTCCGTTAAGATTTTTGCATCGGCTCAGTGCTACATAGGTTTGTCCGTGTGCAAAAGAGGCGGCAGCATCAATGATGGCATGCGAAAATGTTAGTCCCTGACTTTTATGTATAGTAATGGCCCATGCCGTTTTTACAGGATACTGTCGGAAGAGGCCTTCGGTCACCTCTTTAATCTCGCGCGTGTTCTCATCCAGCTCGTATCGGTTGTTCTCCCACTCTTCGCGGTTTACCTCAATGGCTTGTGTGCTGTCTTTGGGTATCACGCTGAAACCACTGGCATGGATGGCGCTCACACGTCCTATCATGCCGTTATAGTATCGCTTCTCGGGCGACGAGTCGTTCTTCACAAACATCACCTGGGCGTTGAGTTTTAACTCTAAAACGTCATCGGTGGGGTAGGATAGTTCGGGAAATTTTCCTTCCACCTCGGCTCTAAATGTAAAGGTTTGGCCAGGCAGTTTCGTCAGTTCTTCGTTGTTAATGGTTTGCGCCAAAGCGTTGTGCGTGGTCAGACGAATGTATCCTTCCTCTTCGCGTGGCTGAAAGTTGGGTATGTATCGGCTGTTCAAGGCGCGTAGTACGTTGACGTCGGCAGCATTGTCGCGCACCTTGTTCAAGAGGTCAACAAACAATTGGTCTTGCTGTCTGTATACATGTGTTAACTCTACCACCGAGTAGGGCGTTTGGCGTAAGGCGTGGCTACTGAAGAAGTAGGGCGTGTCGTAATAGCGCGACAGCAGCGTCCATTCTTCATCTTTGGCCACGGGCGCCAGCTGGCCCAGGTCGCCAATGAGCAGCAATTGTACGCCACCAAAGGGCTTTGTGTTGCGGCGATAGTGGCGCAATACGCTGTCAACAGCATCCAGCAAGTCGGCACGCACCATACTTATTTCGTCAATAACGATAAGGTCGAGGCTTCGCAATATTTTAATCTTCTGCTTGCTAAACTGGTAGCGCCCGTTCTGTTGGAATGACGAGTCGGGGATGAAGGGTGCAAATGGCAACTGGAAAAACGAGTGCAGCGTAACACCTTCGGCATTAATAGCAGCAATGCCGGTCGGAGCCAGCACCACGTTGCGTTTTGAGATATTGTGTTTCAAATATCGCAACAGCGTAGTTTTACCTGTTCCTGCTTTACCTGTAAGGAAAAGGTTACAGCCTGTGGTTTCAATAATTTTCAGTGCTACCAGTGCCTCTTCGCTCATGTGTATCTTACTGGGTTGTTGGTTTTCTGATTGTATGTTGCCTGTTTGCATATCGTCCGTATATTGCTTGTATATTAATTTACCTACAAGGATGAATGTTCAACCTACAAAGGTACAATTCTTTTCTCTATTTCAGCCCAAGGCTCGCTCATTATTTCCCCTTTTCTTGATATGTGTTTTAAATTTTCTTCTTTTATAATTTTGTTTGGACGAAAAGCGGCTCTTTATATAGAAAATCAGTAATTTTGTAAAGATAAAGTAAACAGTTGACAATATACAGTATGATGCTTGCCATGCTGTTTTTAATTCGACTTCATAAATTGTAAATAAAAAGAATTGATAGATATGACGAAGGCATTATTTTTCGATATTGACGGAACATTGGTAAGTTTTAAAACGCATGCCATACCTGCTTCTACAATAGAAGCGCTGAAACGTGCTAAAGCCAATGGTGTGAAGATTTATATATCTACGGGTCGACCCTTTTTGTTTATTAACAACCTGGGGCAGATAGCATCGCTTATTGATGGCTATATGACCAACAATGGTGCCTATTGTTTTATTGGCAAACGTGACGTGTGCATACATCCTATTGCTAAAGACGATGTTCAACGTATCATAGATGTATGCCATGAGAAACAAATAGGCTGTGTGGTTGTAGGAAAAGATAAAATAGCGGTCATACATCCTGAGAAGATGAAATACATCATGCAAGATATGTTGCACGTTCCTTATGAGAAATTAATGTCGCCACTGAGCGAGGTGATGCAAGACGATGTGTTACAGGTAACACCTTTCTTTACGCTTGAGCAAGAGGCCGAGGTGTTGCCGCATCTGCATAGTGTGGTGTCGGCACGTTGGTATCCCGACTTCACCGATATAACGGCAAGTGATGCCAATAAAGGTCAAGGACTTGTGGCTATGACCGAGGCAGATGGCATTGCCATTGCCGACACCATTGCTTTTGGAGATGGTGGCAACGATGTTACTATCTTGCGTCAGGCCGGCATTGGTGTAGCAATGGATAATGCTACTGATGACGTAAAAGCCAATGCCGACTATGTTACCACCTCAGTTGATGATGACGGCATAGCAAACGCTTTGCAGCACTTTGGCGTTATTTAATGCTTCTCTGTCCTTCTCAACACAGTTGTTGTTAGCGTGAAAAGGAACATAAAGAATTTGAACATTATTAGCATGAAAGAATTTGCGTATTAAAAGAAAAACGCTAACTTTGCATGACATAGAACAAGTAAAAACAGAAAAATAACTAAAATATGGATATTACCCAACGATTTTTAAACTACACACAGTTTGACACACAATCGAGCGAAGACTCGCAGAGCGTGCCAAGCACACCGAAACAATTGGTCTTTGCCCAATATCTGAAGAAAGAATTGGAAGATGAAGGGCTCAGCGATGTAGAGATGGACGAAAACGGATACATCTATGCTACACTGAAGGCCAATACCAAGAAAAAAACTCCCACCATTGGCTTTATTTCACACTATGATACCTCGACCGACTGTAGCGGCGCTAATATTCATCCCCGCATTGTGAAAAACTATGATGGTGGCGATATCGTGCTCTCAGAGGGCATCGTTTCTTCGCCCACCAAGTTTCCTGAGCTGAAAGCACATATAGGTGAAGACCTGATTGTGACCGACGGACACACGTTGCTGGGTGCCGACGATAAGGCTGGCATTGCCGAGATTGTGCAGGCCATGTGCTGGTTGCGCGACCACGACGAGGTAAAGCACGGCGACATTCGCGTGGCGTTCAATCCTGATGAAGAGATAGGCATGGGTGCCCACCACTTCGATGTGGCAAAGTTTGGTTGTGAATGGGCCTATACAATGGATGGTGGCGACCTAGGCGACCTTGAGTATGAAAACTTTAATGCCGCATCGGCCAAGATACATATAAAAGGTGTGAGTGTGCATCCTGGATATGCTAAAGGCAAGATGGTAAACGCCAACCGTCTGGCTACCGAGTTTGCGGCCATGCTGCCCGCTAACGAAACCCCTGAGACTACCGAAGGCTATGAGGGCTTCTATCATCTGTTGGGCATACAAAGCAACATTGAAAACGCAACCCTTTCGTACATCATTCGCGACCACGACCGCAATCGTTTTGAAGATCGTAAAGACTTTATCGAGAAATGTGTGAACGAGATGAACGCTAAGTATGGCGAGGGCACCGTTCATGCCGACGTAAAGGATCAGTATTATAACATGAAGGAGAAGATAAACCCCAATATGCATGTTATTGACATTGTGCTGAAGGCTATGCAAGAGTGTGGCGTTCCGCCAAAGGTAGAGCCCATTCGTGGTGGCACTGATGGTGCACAGCTGTCGTTCAAGGGTCTGCCTTGTCCTAACATCTTTGCGGGTGGTGTCAACTTCCATGGCCCGTACGAGTTTGTAAGCGTGCAGGTTATGGAGAAGGCTATGCAGGTAGTGACCAAGATTTGCGAAATCACGGCTCAATTCAACGATTAGTCTTTACAACGATAGATCTTTAATGATTAGTCTTTACAATGATTGATCTTTAAACGCTAGATCTTTCAACGAATAATACTCAACTAACAATATTTTAACTGTTCAGGAAGCCTACATGGCACCATGTTCGTTCACCCCTCATGCCCCCATCACTCTCATGCTGGTTCATGTTGGGCTTCCTGATGTATCCATTTATGGCTAAAAAGAATTTCCTCTATCCTGCCGATTGGGTGAAGCAGGAACCGTACCCCACTGTTAACAGTACCGATATCTATTATACGGGCATTGCAAACCGTGTTTATGATATACTGAAAGAAACAAAGTGTGATACATTCTTTACCAGTATCGACCAGTTGCGTGTTGTAACCATGTGCATTGCTGGCTATTTTGAGGATGTAATCTCACAGAATGGCATCTGGCAAAACTTTACATCGTCTTGCCTGAAAGAGTATGGCTCACGTTTGCCTTTCTTCGATTTAGACGAAAACTATTATCCCGACGAAATCAATAAAGAAGATATACAGTTCTTGTTGTGGCACAATCTTCAGGTGGCTCGTCGCACCGAACGCGTGATATATCCCCACAACCCTGTGCTGAAACTTACCGCCGAGTTTATCTATGAGATGCTGGAAGACGAGTATGAGACAGCGCCAGAGAACGATCGCCTGCACGACTTTATCTACCGTGAAACAGAGGCTGACGAGGCTTGTGGACATTATATGGCCGTGGCAACATGGTTCCACTATGACAGCTTCTTCAATATTGAGAACATCGACTCGTTCTTGACCTTGAAGAACAAATTCTTAGAGCAGCCACACAACGACCCCGAACAGGTGAAAGTGGTGGTATGGGGTATGTACACCACTATGGTGCTGAAGAACCGTCGCTCGTTCTTGGCTCTCACCACACCCGAGTGGTTGGCACGTTTGGCCAATGGCCATAAGCAGCTGGCAGCATGGAAAGATGTGAAGGTAAAGAAGGCCAGCTGCTACATGGTAGAGCAGGCCGATGCCGATAAGGTGGTGCTGAAAGACCTCATTGACAATAGTGTGGTAGAGATTACTCCCCAACATCTTGAAACTGATATGAAGAGTGTAGAAGCAGGCAAGACCACTATCATTTGCGAGTTTGTGAAGTTTGCCGGCAACTACTATCGCATTGGCACCATTGCTGTGAACGAGATGAGCGAAGGGGTAGAGCAGTATGTCGCTAACGAGAAAGCTAATCGCGATACCAGCAACCAGAAGGCGGCCTATAAAGCTTTTGTAAAGGCCAACGATGGACGCTATGTGCAGTTCTTTAAAGATAACGATGCTTGCGAACATTTCTTGGCCGACAAGGTGGGCTACACCTTCAGTCAGGGCGTTACCTTGCCACAGTTTAAGAGCCATAAGGGGTTGATGCTGATGGCGTCGCCCAAGTCGGGCATCACTTTGCAGCCTGGTGTGCTTGATTGTGTGAAGGCCGATGATAACCCCTTCTACAATCCAGAAACGGCATCGCGTAATGCTCTCAATGTTATTGCTCGCGCCAACGCCATTCCTTACGACGTGATGTGTCGTTTGCAAGATGATGGTATGTGGCCCGATACCAACTATACCATCAGCGATAATGCAGAAGAAGGCAAGCAGTTGGCGCAGAAGAACCTACGCTTCATTACCGACTACTATTATTGCTGCAATCGTAAGGCCGACTGCCCCACAGTAAAGGCCTAACAGAAGATACTTACCTTAAGCCGCGCTCTTCCTATATCTATATATAATATATATGTAGGACGAGGGCGGCTTTTTCATAATGTATAGAACGTAAAACAAACCCTTCAAAAAAGACGAACAATATGTCAGAACTGCCCACTCTTATAAAAGACCTTGCTCTTATCTTGATTGTGGCCAGCGTGGTAACGCTGGTGTTCAAGAAACTGAAGCAACCCTTAGTGTTGGGCTATGTGGTGGCTGGTTTTTTAGTGTCGCCCCATATGCCATATACCATGTCGGTAATTGATAATACCGATATACGCACGTGGGCCGACATAGGCATCATGTTCCTTCTGTTTTCGTTGGGTCTCGACTTCTCGTTTAAAAAGATATTGAAGATGGGGGCAGCGCCCGTTATTGCCACGTGCACCATTATTTTCTGTATGATGATGGTGGGCATGACGGTGGGGCATGCCTTCAGTTGGAACCGTATGGACTGCATTTTCCTGGGAGGTATGTTGGCCATGAGTTCTACCACTATTATTTATAAGGCGCTCGACGATATGGGCCTTCGGCAGCAACAGTTTGCGGGCATAGTGATGAGTGTGCTTATTCTTGAAGACGTGCTGGCCATTGTCATGATGGTAATGCTGTCGGCTATAGCAGGAGGAAACAGTCCTGATGGTGGTCAGATGTTAGGTTCGGTGCTAAAGATAGCCTTCTTTCTTGTGCTGTGGTTTGTGGTGGGCATCTTCTTGGTGCCATTGTTTCTACGCTCTATGCGCAAGTTGATGAATGGCGAAACGTTGCTCATTGTTTCGTTGGGCCTGTGCTGCTTTATGGCAGTGCTGTCTACAAAGGTAGGCTTCAGTAGCGCCTTTGGTGCCTTTGTGATGGGGTCAATCTTGGCCGAGACCGTTGAGGCCGAACGCATCATTCGCCTTGTCGAACCCGTGAAGAACCTCTTTGGTGCCATCTTCTTCGTGTCGGTAGGCATGCTTGTCGATCTCAATATCATCGTTTCATATGCCTGGCCTATCATGGCCTTGGTGTTAACCATCTTGTTGGGCCAAGCAGTGTTTGGCACCTTTGGCTTCTTGATTAGTGGCCAAAGCCTAAAGTCGGCCATGCGTTGTGGTTTCTCAATGGCGCAGATAGGCGAGTTTTCATTCATCATAGCATCGTTAGGCTTATCGTTGGGCGTTATAGGTAAGTTTCTTTATCCAGTAGTGGTAGCCGTTTCAGTTATCACCACCTTCCTCACCCCTTATATGATACGTCTCTCGATGCCATGCTATAACCTTCTCGAGCGCCGTATGCCCAAGTCGTGGGTGCGTGCTTTGAACAATATTGCACTGAGCCATCCAGGGCATAGCAAGCACGGCAACTGGCGCATCTTGCTTCGTCAGATGGTCGTCAACACCTTTATATATAGCATCCTGTCGTCGGCCGTTATTGCCCTTATGTTTATGTTCTTCTTGCCCTTTGTGCGCCACCTCATGCCTGGTATGCACTGGTGGGCCAATGGTATATGTGGCGCCCTCACCATCTTGTTCATTGCTCCTTTCCTCAGAGCTATGGTGATGAAGAAGAACCACAGCGAAGAGTTTAAGGCGCTTTGGAGCGATAGTCGCTCTAATCATCTTCCCCTCTTGTTCACCATCTTGGTGCGTATGGTAGTGGCCGCACTGTTCATCTTCTATATATGCAACTATCTTACGCGCTTTACCAATGCCCTCCTTATCAGCATAGCAGTGGCTTTGCTGATGGTTATGATTATGTCGCGCCGCCTCAAACGTAACAGCATACGTCTTGAACGCTTGTTTATTTTGAACCTTCGTTCGCGCGACATCGAGGCACAGGTGCTGGGCCGACGCAAACCATTGTATGAGGGCCATTTGCTTGACCGCAATATACACATAGGCGAGTTTGACGTGCCCGACGACTCGTTATGGAGCGGACACACGCTCAGCCAACTTCAGTTTCGCAATAAGTTTGGTGTGATGGTGAGCAGCATCCTTCGTGGCCGTCATCGTATCAACATTCCGAATGGTGAAGACGAAATCTTTCCTGGCGACCGCATACAGGCCATTGGCAACGACGAGCAGTTGGCAGTCTTTGGCCAGGCCATAGGTCAGGCCGTGATGGCCGACGATCCCGATATTGAGAAGCGAGAGATGAAGCTGCGCCAGATGGTGATTGATAGAAAGAGCCCCTTCGTAGGTAAGACCTTGTGCGAGAGTGGTATACGCGACCAATACAATTGTATGGTTGTGGGCTTAGAAGAAGGAGAGGAAAACCTCTCGGTTATCGACCCCTCGCGCCAGTTTGCCAAAGGCGACATCTTATGGATTGTGGGCGAGGAGAGCGATCTCGATAAATTGATTGAATAGTGAACCCGAGCATGAAAGCATTGCAACATAACGAAACCCCATGTGGCTTAGGCCCCACACACTGTGAAGAAACACGCACCCCATGCCCCTCAAGATGGCTTGGGGCAATGGCGCTGTTGATGACGTTGTTTACGATGTCTCTCTTTTCGTGTGCGCCAGATGGCGATTTAGACATTGGCCAAGGCATAATGCCCCAGGTTATGGGGTATGTGTCGAAGTTGCCCCCTGTGAAAAAGCCTGTAGTATCGAAGCCCCTTCCTATTGACAGCATACACGGCACGCTGACCGATGTCGAGGGGCATCCTGTGCCTGGCGTGGTGGTGAGCGATGGTGTGAGTTGCGTGGTTACCGATATGAACGGTTGTTACCGTATGCGCCGCGACAGCCATGCCCACTTTGTGTTTTATACAGTGCCCTCTTGGTGCCAGGTGCCCACCCATAGCGCCACCGACCGTACGGCCTATTTCTATCAGCCCCTTGTAAAGCGTCGCCGTCAATACAACTTTACGCTTACGCGTTTGCCTAATGGCAAAGAAGATGTCTATACCATGATAGTGATAGGCGACCCTCAGGTTACCAATGCCATAAACCCCTTCTATACCAGCCCCGATGATAACCCTGTAGCGCAAACCGACATAGAACGTTTCACGCACGAGACGATGGTCGACATACGTCAAACCATCACCCAATTGCCTGCCCACATGCCTGTATATGGATTGAGCATGGGCGACGATGTGCAATATTACGGTGGTTATAACGATAGCCTTCAGGCGCAGATACGTGCAGCTTTAGGCTCGTCAGATATGCGTTTGTTTTCGGTCATTGGCAATCATGACCAAGATGGCAACGCCCTCTTTCGCCGTAAGTGGGAGGAGAGCTGGGGCCCCACCGACTATTCGTTCGACCGTGGCAACGAGCATTATGTGTGTTTGAACAATGTACAGTTTACGCACAAGCAATCTTACTATTCGCCAGGCGAACTCACTGACCGCCAAATGCGATGGCTGCGCCAAGACCTTGCCCTCACACCTAAGGATAAAAGGGTGGTGTTGTGTTATCATGTGCCTTTCACCTTTGGTTGTTCGCCCTCTAAAAAGGCACGCCCAGTGCCCTTTGCTGCTGAAGAGGGGCATTATACGTCGGGCCGATTGAGCGAACTGCTGCGTCTGCTGAACACTTTTAGTGGTTATGAACTGTTTTGCGGCCATACCCATTTTGCCATTAATCATGAAACCGACCTCGATGGCCAACATCTTATTGAGCACTGTCATGCAGCGGCATGTGGCAATATATGGCAGTCGAATATCAACTTGTGTGGCACACCTAATGGCTATTATGTTTATACGTTTGGCGAACATGGCATAGCCAACTGCCACTACAAGGGCACCTTTTGGAAAGCGCACCAGCAAATGACGCTTTTCAAAGTAGATACCGACTTTAATGGCGAGAGCTATGCCAACGACTGGAACCTTCCGCGCCATGAAGGTATGATTATGGCCAATGTGTTTAATGCCGACTCGCGTTGGTCGGTTACAGTTGTCGAGAATGGTTTTGAATATCCCATGCACCATATTAGCAGTAGGGGGCAAGATGCTTTTGCTGCGGGCTATCATCACAAATACATAAAAGCCATGCCCTTCCGCTTTGTCAGCAAGGCCAATGCCTATTTGCTGATGAACCACCTCTACTATTATAAGCCTATCGACCCACATGCCAACCTTGTGGTGCGCGCTCGCGACCCTTACGGCAATGTGTATGAGGCCGATACCACGGCTATTATTCGCGAGCCGTTTAAAAACTTTGCACACTATTATAAGTGAAAAGTGAAAAGTGGAAAGTGAAAAGTGGAAAGTGGAAAGTGAAGTGAGCCGAGTGAACAATCTGATAGGGTTGCCCTAATCACTTTTATTGTGTTCTAAATATGTAATGTGTGGCGAGCAAAATGTAAGTATTGTTTAGAATAATGTTACTTTTTGTAAAATAATTGTGTTTGTTGCTTGCAGAACAATATTTTATTTGTATCTTTGTAACCAGCAATAGGCAGCTACGTGTGGTACATATACCTACCATGTGGTTGCCTATATAAATGAACAAGACATAAACAAACAAGCATGAGCAAACTGATAAAGCCAACTGGTTATAAAGCATTACTCGATACGAAGCAAACCGAGCAAGCCATAAAACAGATAAAAGATTTTTTCCAAGAGAACCTCTCTACCGAGCTGCGTCTGAGCCGTGTTACGGCTCCGCTATTTGTGTTGCAAGGATTGGGCATTAACGACGACTTGAATGGAGTGGAGCGCCCTGTTACATTCCCCATTAAAGATTTAGGCGATGCTAAGGCCGAGGTGGTACACTCGTTGGCAAAATGGAAACGCCTCACCTTGGCCGAGTATCATATTGAGCCTGGCTATGGCATTTATACTGATATGAACGCCATTCGTGCTGATGAAGAGCTCGATAATCTTCACTCGTTGTATGTTGACCAGTGGGACTGGGAGGCCGTTATTACCCAAGAAGAGCGCACCTTGTCTTATTTAAAAAATGTGGTAGAACGCATCTATGCTGCCATCTTGCGCACCGAGTATCTCACCTGCGAAACCTATAAAGAGATAAAGCCCTTCTTGCCCCGCAAAATACATTTTATACATAGCGAAGAGCTGTTGCAGATGTATCCCAACCTCTCGCCCAAGGAGCGCGAAGATGCCATTTGTAAAAAGTATGGTGCAGTGTTTATCATAGGCATAGGCGGAAAACTGAGCGATGGCAAGAAGCACGATGGCCGTGCCCCCGACTACGACGACTGGTCGACCGTGGCCGAAGACGGTCGTGCGGGTTTGAATGGCGATATTCTTATATGGTATCCTGTGCTTGAGCGTTCGTTTGAACTTTCGTCAATGGGTATTCGTGTTGACCAAGAGGCCCTGTTGCGACAGTTGAAGCTTGAAGGCAAGGAAGACCGTAAGCAATTGTTCTTCCATCGCCAGTTGCTCGACGGACGTTTGCCGCTCAGCATTGGTGGCGGTATAGGTCAGAGTAGGCTTTGTATGGTGATGTTGCACAAGGCTCATATTGGCGAGATACAGGCCAGCATTTGGCCCGACGATATGCGTGCCGAGTGTGCCCAGCTGGGTATGCCCCTTATTTAAGTGTTGCAAATATTTAATGTTAAAAGCAACCCCTCTCAATGTAAACAGAGAAGGGTTGCTTTTTTTGCTTATGTGTGTGGCGTGAGGGTTACGCCATTTCAAGTTTCAGCAAGTTGGTAAGCATGGCCACGGCCTCGTTATCTTTCTGCATCTTATCCAGAATTTCGCGAGGCGAGAGGATGCGGGTGCGCTCTTCTTGTCGTGCCAATCGGGTACTGATGTTGATATGGCCGTTGTGCAGCGTAGCGGCCAGCGAAGCCCTGATACGCCCCTTGATGCCTTCAATCTCGTCGAGCAACAGTTTGTTGTCTACCAGCACCTCAATGTTAGGCAGAGTGGTAATTTTCACTTGCACATTCTTCATGCGTTGCGCCAAGGCCGTCATTTCCTTATTCAGCAAGATGCGGTTACACATGGTGAGCCATTGTAGCTGCAGGTCGTCGTCGTTGAAGTTGGCGTTTTCGTCCTTATTCTTTATCTCCACCTCGGCGGCATTGTTCACCTTTTCGTCTTTTTCTTGTTGCTTAAGGCTGGCAAAAGTCATACCCAAGCCCTTTAGTTTAAGAGGCTTAGCCGTGCTGGCAGCCGATGCCGAAGCCGTTGTACCCACTGTTGCTGTGGGTTGAACCGAAGCCGTTGAGGCCGTTGTTGCCGAAGGTGTGGGCACATCGTTAGCTGGCGTGGGCACCTTCTTCTCACGTAACAGCGGTTTTGCTCCCGGGGCTACCTGTGCTGCCGATGTTGTGGGAGCTGCAATGATGTATTTGAACAGGCATTTTAAACGTTTAGGGCCACGCCCCGCGCTGGTGTCGTCGTCGGGTTGTGTCAGCTGCGCCATCTCTATCAGCGTCAGCTCTACCAACAGCCGTTTGTTGTTGCTCTGTCGGTAGTCGAGGTCGCAGCGATTTAATATTTTCAATGCCCTATACAAAAAGTTGGTGGGGCATTTAGTGGCCTGTTGTTTATATTTTTCTACTTGCTGCTGACTGGTTTCCAGCAATGTCAGTGTTGATGGGTCTTTAGCCATCATCACATTGCGTAGGTGCGATGCCAATCCTGTAATCACGTTGCCCGCATCAAAGCCACGATTGATGATGCCGTTCAGTGTCATCATCAGTTCAGTTACCTTGTTTTGCAGCGCCATGTCTACCATCTTAAAGTAGTTGTCGGCATCAAGCTCGTTTAGGTCTTCTATCACCTTGGCATAGGTAATGTTTCCCTGACAGAAGCTGGCGGCTTGGTCGAAGATAGAGAGGGCGTCGCGCATACCACCATCGGCCTTTTCGGCTATCAGTGTCAGTGCCTCTTCTTCATAGCTTATGCCTTCTTTCTCGGCCACCATCTTTAGGTGGTTCACCGTGCTGGGCACGTTCATGCGCTCAAAGTCGTATATCTGACAGCGTGATAAGATGGTGGGCAGAATTTTATGTTTCTCGGTAGTGGCCAAGATGAACACTACGTATGAGGGTGGTTCTTCCAGTGTTTTCAAGAAGGCGTTGAAAGCCTGTTGCGACAACATGTGCACCTCGTCGATGATAAACACCTTATATTTGCCTACTTGTGGCGGTATGCGTGTTTGTTCCATCAAGCTCTTGATGCTCTCTACCGAGTTGTTACTGGCGGCGTCGAGCTCAAAGATATTGAACGAGCGCTGTTCGTTAAAAGCCTTACAACTTTCACATTCGTTGCAAGCTTCGCCATCGGCTGTGGGGTGCATACAGTTTATGGCTTTGGCAAAGATGCGTGCGCAGGTGGTCTTTCCCACACCACGTGGTCCGCAGAACAGGTAGGCGTGTGCCAGCTTTCCACTGCTCACCGCGTTCTTCAGCGTTGTGGTCAGTGCCTGCTGTCCCACCACCGTGTCGAAGCTCATGGGGCGGTATTTTCGGGCTGATACAATATATTCTTCCATATTTTCAGGTTTATACTGCAAAGATAGTGCAAATCGAAGACAATACAAAATAAGCTTGCTTATTTTTATTGTTGAGATGCAGCCTATCTTATTTAAAGATAGTGCAAAAAACCGATTAAGCGAAGCAAAAACGAATTAATTCGTTTTTGTGAGCGTGAGGTTTTTATAAAAATCGAAGACAATACACGATTTCATTGATAATGAAATCTTCAGAGCTTGCTTATTTTTATTGTTGAGATGCCGCCCCGCCCTCACACGGCTCTTTGCCATTTTTGTATATTTATGCAAAAACAGACTAAAAAATGAATATTTATGCATTTCTATGTTTTTACATTTGTTTACACAATATTTGTTAAGAAACTTACGGTTTATAAGTGTTTTTGGTTTGTTTGCTTACAGTTTTCAAAGTTGATACTTCTCATTTGAGAAAGCATGGGTTTCAGGTCCTAAAAGCATGGGTTTTACCCCCTGAAACCCTTGGTTTCACAGCCTGAAACCCATGCTTTCAGACCGTAATTTGATGCCTTTCGCAACGCACCCCAAATACTGTATATTTATGCAGTTTTGGTAGCTATGTGAGAAATGCCAGTAAAGGTGACATTATGCCTTCTCTATTCACTAAAATATTTTAATTATATGTAAGTATTGTACAAGTGTACGATTTTTTTTCCTATCTTTGCATTTATGCTTGCACATGTGTGCGGCATACACCTTATTATATATTATGACAATGACAACCCGGCGCATAAGCATCATCTTCAATTTCCTGGGCCATTACAAATATCTTATTGTGGTGGTGTTGGGGTGCATCATGGTGGGCTTTGTCGACGATAATAGCATGTTGCGTCGCCTACAACTGCAGATGCAAATAGCCGATTTGCAGGAGGAGATAGAAAAGTATCGCAGCATGAACGATGCCGACACCAAGCAGTTGCGCGACCTTCAGCGCGACCCGCGTGCCGTAGAAAAAATTGCTCGCGAGCGCTATTTCATGAAGGCCGATGATGAAGACATATTCGTGCTGAGTGATGACCTTTCGCCTGAAACCGAAACAGAAAAATGAAACAGTTAAATAAATTACAGAGCACCCTGTTCCTTATTGGCGGCATGCTGATGGTGGTAGGGGCTGGCAGTTATGTGTTTATGTGGCACCAGCGTGTAGTGTGCTGGGTGTTTATGTTAGGCGCCTGCTTGTTTGCTGCTATGCAGATGAGCCAAACCTACGAGGGGCGTAGCCTTACCATCAAGCGTTTGAAGCGCATCATGTCGGTGGCCGACATGTTTTTTGTGCTGTCGGGCTTGTTGATGGTAGATAATGCCAACGCGCTGTTGTTACCTTATTTCCATTCATACACCCGTTATCTTGAGTTGGTGTATAACAAGTGGGTATTGCTGTTGTTGGTGGCCGCTGTGCTTGAGATATACACCATGCACCGTTTGGGCAGCGAGTTGCGTAAGGAAGAGAATAGCACCCCCGTCGCGCAATAATCAAAAAAAATACTAAAACCACGCTTTGATATTATAAATAGGATAAAAAAAGTTTCATTGTTCAAGATTACATATTACCTTTGACGATGACGAAACATTATTTGATGGCTATGAATAAAATTTTCTACGCAATACTTTCAGTGCTCGTGTTGACATCTTGTGCCAATTCGTATAATATTACAGGCTCGTCAAACGTGTCAACACTTGATGGACGTATGCTCTATCTGAAGATACTTAAAGATAACGACTTTAAGGCCCTCGACTCGTGCGAGGTGGTGCACGGTCAGTTCCAGTTCTCAGGTGGTTTCGACTCGGTAAGCATGGCAAACATCTTTATGGACGAAGAGAGCGTGCTGCCCTTGGTGCTTGAAAGTGGCGACATCAATATCAAAATTAATAATACGCAGCAAACTGTTAGTGGCACACCGCTGAACGACGAACTGTTTAAGTTCTTCAACAAATATAACCAACTGAAGAACCAAGAGGCCGAACTGGTGCACACCCACGACCGCGCTATCATGAATGGCAGCAATATGGATGTGGTAAACGCTCGACTGAACGCTCAGGCCGAAAAGCTAAGCAAGCAAGAAGACGACCTTATAACAGGCTTCATCACCGACAACTTTGATAACGTGTTGGGCCCAGGCGTGTTCTTCATGGTTACCATCAGCAACCAGTATCCCGAGCTCACCCCTTGGATAGAGGACATTATGAGCAAGGCTACCGACAAGTTTAAAAACGACCCTTACGTAAAAGATTACTATAAAAAGGCTCAGGAAAACCAGGCTATCATGAATGGTATGCACGATGCTACTGATGCTACAGCAGCTCCAGCACCGTCGGCCAATGTGGCCCCTAACGGCCCAGCGCCCGCGCCAGCCCCCACTCCTAACGAGTTGGCTCAGCCCGCGCAACCCGCTCAGCCATAACCCCCTGAACCAAACATTTTTCGCTATTATGCGCACAATCATAAGAAATGGAAACATCGTAAACGAGGGGCGTATAGTAAAGGCCGACATCATTATCGAAAACGAGATGGTGCAGCAAATCGTCCCCTCCGACGAAGCATCCCGTGACACCCACTTTGATGTAGAAGTGGATGCCACGGGTTGTTTCGTATTGCCGGGCATCATTGATGACCATGTACATTTTCGCGACCCAGGGCTTACAGCTAAAGCCGATATCGTTAGCGAGAGTAGGGCGGCAGCCTATGGTGGTGTGACGTCATATTTTGATATGCCCAACACAAAACCGCAAACCACCACCCTCGACGCATTGCATGAGAAACAGCAGTTGGGACGCGAAAAAAGTAGCGTAAACTACGCCTTCTTCATGGGTGCCACCAACGATAATATTGATGCCTTACAGCAAGTAGATCCCCACACCGTGCCAGGCATTAAGCTGTTTATGGGTGCCAGCACAGGCAATATGCTCGTTGATCAAGAGGCTGCCTTACGTTGCATCTTCAGCGAGATAAAGTTGCCCGTGATGACACATTGCGAAGACAGCAATATCATCAACCACAACATGGCAGAGGCCAAACAGCGTTGGGGCGACGACCCCGATGTTTCGCATCATGCCTGGATACGCAATGCCGAGGCTTGCTATGCCTCTACCTCGCTGGCTGTTGATCTCGCTCGCCAGTATGGCACACGTTTGCATGTAGCACACGTCACCACAGCGCGCGAGCTCAACCTCTTTGGCCATGACCGTAACATTACGGCCGAGGCTGTCATTGCACACCTCATGTTCACCGATGCCGACTATGCTACCCTGGGCACACGTATAAAATGCAATCCTGCAGTGAAAACCCTGGCCGACCGCAATGCCTTGCGTGCCGCGCTTACCGATGGGCGTATCACAACCATTGGCACCGACCATGCTCCACATCAGCTTGCCGACAAACAGGGGGGCTGTGCAAAGGCGGCTTCGGGCATGCCTATGATACAGTTCTCGTTGGTGTCGATGCTCGAGTTGGTTGACCGTGGCGTGCTCACGTTGCCCCGATTGGTAGAACTAATGTGCCATAACCCCGCCCAGTTGTTTGGTATGCGTGGCCGTGGATATATATGTCCTGGCTACCAAGCCGACCTTGTGGTAGTGCGCCCCAACGCCCCATGGACGGTGACCACTGCCGACATTCAAAGCAAGTGTGGATGGAGCCCTATGGAGGGGCACACCTTCAACTGGCGCGTATGCCAAACCTTGTGCAACGGACATGTGGTGTATGATAATGGTAGGTTTGACGATCAGTATCGCGGTCAGCAAATACAATTCAGATAATTATGCTACATACCTTCAATTATACTTTGCTTGAGGTAGCACCCTACATCAATTGGGTTTACTTCTTTCATGCCTGGGGCCTTTCGGGCAAACCGCAACAGGAAAAAGATAGGCTTCAGGCCGAGGCCGAGCTAATGTTGAAGGATATGGACCAGCAGTTTCATACCCATGCCATTGTGGGGCTGTTTGATGCTAATGCTGATGGCGACGATATTATTATTGATGGGCAACGCTTACCCATGCTTCGGCAGCAGAAACCTTCGGCACCAGGACAGCCCAACCTGTGTCTTGCCGATTTTATACGTCCTATAGAACAGGGCATACCCGACCGCATTGGCGTGTTTGCCGCCACCGTCGATCGCTCAATGGAGATGCTGTTTGCCGATGATGCCTACCACCGAATGATGGTGCAGACACTGGCCGACCGCTTGGCCGAGGCCACCATTGAGAAGGTGCATGCCGAGGTGCGACGCACACTGTGGGGATATGCCCCCCACGAACAGCTCAGCATACAAGAAATGCTGGTTGAGCATTTTCAGGGCATCCGCCCCGCCGTGGGCTATCCCTCAATGCCCGACACCAGCATGAACTTTCTGCTCGACCACCTGTTGCATTTTGCCTCTATTGGCATACGCCTCACGGCTTCGGGCGCCATGATGCCTCATGCATCGGTGTCGGGGCTAATGTTTGCGCACCCACAGGCCCATTATTTCGACTTAGGAAAAATTGACGACAGCCAGTTGGCTGACTATGCACGGCGCCGCGGCGTTCCTGTGAATGTTATGCGGCGTTTTCTGGTGGGTTGTTTACAATAATATTTAAGAACAATATTTACACAGTGATAGCACGTATATCCATCCTTCTGTTTCTGCTTATCCTTGTGCCCGATGTGTATCTCTATCGCCGATATGTGGTACGTCGCACAACGCTACACCCTTTGTGGCGATGGCTGTGGTGGATACCAGCCACTGTGCTTACGCTCTATACGGTGGGGTTGTGCTGCTTGCCAGGCTTTGCACCCACACAAACGGTGTGGCTCAATGCTTATCTGCTTATGCTGGCGTTGCTGGGTTTTCCAAAGGTGGTGCTGGCATTGTGCATGGCCATAGGTAAACTGTTGAAACAGTTGCTGCACACCCGTCGCAACTATGGCGTGGCCGTGGGCACCCTCTTGGCCTCTTTGGTTCCGGTAGGTGTGCTGTATGGCGCCTTTTGGGGCGTGCGACAGTTGCAGGTGAGGTATGTCGACCTTGCGTTCGACGACCTGCCAGCCGCGTTTGAGGGTTACCGCTTGGTGCATATCACCGACCTACATTCGGGCACCCTTCCGCCCGACTTGTTGCAACGTGCCGTTGATAGCATCAATGCCCAGCACCCTGATGCTGTAATGATAACGGGCGATGTGCAGAACCTTCTGCCCACTGAGATAACGCCACTTATGCCACAGTATAGGCGCATACAGGCTCGCCATGGCGTGTTTGCCGTGTTAGGCAATCACGATTATGGCACGTATGTGCATACCTCTGAACAGGAGCAACATCGAAACGAGGCCGCTACGATAGAGGCAGAACGGCAGTGTGGATGGAAGGTGCTATTGAACCAACATATGGTGCTGCGCCAGGGCACCGACTCGATTGTGGTGGCTGGCACTGAGAATGAGGGCCGACCGCCATTTCCTGCTAAGGCCAACTGGCAAGGTGCGCTCAGTGGGGTGGGGAAAGGCGCCTTCGTCATCATGTTGCAACACGACCCTTGGGCGTGGGAACATAGCATCTTACCTAAGACGCAGGCTCAGCTCACCCTTAGTGGCCATACGCATGGTGGGCAGGTTAGCATCTTTGGTTGGCGCTTTACGCAAATCAATAACCGTGAAGATTGCGGACTCTACCGCCAGCAGCAGCGTGCGCTGTATGTGTCGTCGGGGCTGGGTGGCTTCTTGCCGTTCCGTTTAGGTGTTGTGCCTGAAATTGTGGTTATCACCTTGCATCGCTCGGCATGAAGCATGTAAGTAATAAGTAATCAGGTTGCAAATATACATATACATAGGTATAAAAACCGATAATACGAATTAACAAAGTAAATAATAAAAGCAATGAAATATCTTTATCGCATTTATCAGCTTTTTATCGCCTTGCCTATCATAGCGCTCGGCACTTTAATCACCGCGCTGACGGTAACCATAGGATGCACCTTGGGTAACGGACACTTCTGGGGCTATTATCCTGGCAAACTGTGGGCACAACTCATTATACGTGTGTTGTTACTGCCTGTAAAGGTGGAGGGACGCGAAAATCTTGTACCAGGACGCTCGTATGTTTTTGTTGCTAACCATCAAGGTGCCTTCGACATCTTTCTCATCTATGGCTTCTTGAACCGCAACTTTAAGTGGATGATGAAACGACAGCTGCGCGATATACCTCTGGTGGGAAAGGCTTGCGAGGCGTCGCACCAGATATTTGTTGATAAGCGCGGACCCGCACGTATACGCGAAACCTATGATAAGGCTCGTAAAACCCTTAGTGGTGGCATGTCGCTGGTGGTGTTTCCTGAGGGAGCACGCTCGTTTACGGGGCACATGGGCGTGTTTAAGCGTGGCGCCTTCATGCTGGCCGACGACTTGCAGCTCGATGTGGTGCCCATCACCATCAACGGCTCGTTCAACGTGATGCCTCGTATGCGCGATATGAAGTGGGTTATATGGCATCCGCTACGTCTCACCATTCACAAGCCTATCGCTCCGCAAGGTAAGGGCAACGATAACATCAAGGCTATCGAAAAAGAAAGTTACGATGTGGTGATGAGCGGATTGGTTGACGAGTATAAGGGCTTTGTTGAAAACCCTGACCAATAAGTAGCCCTGACCTCTACCCCTAAGACATAAAAAAGAATATAAACGTTTATTTTACTATAGAGAAAGAATGAATTTATTGAAAAAGTATTGGCCTGATGTGGTGGCGGTGGCCTTGTTCGTCGTCATCGCCTTTGCCTATTTTTTGCCTGCCGACCTTGAAGGCCGCATCCTGTATCAGCATGATGCCTCGGCCGGACGTGCTGCCGCCTTGGAACAACAAGAGTATTATGACCAAACGGGCGACCTGACACGCTGGAGCAGTGTGTCGTTCAGCGGTATGCCTACCTATCAGGTGGCTCCTTCATATAAAAGTACGGATGCACTGATACAGGTGATGAAGGCTTATCACCTGTGGCTGCCCGACTATGTGTGGTATCTGTTTGCCTATCTCTTGGGCTTCTATATTTTGCTGCGTGCCTTCGACTTCCGTCAACGCTTAGCGGCCTTAGGTGCTGTGATATGGGCTTTTTCAAGTTATTTCCTCATCATCATTGCTGCCGGACATATCTGGAAGGTAATGGCGCTGGCCTATCTGCCACCTATGATAGCAGGCGTGGTGCTGGCTTTCAGGGGCAAATATCTGTGGGGCTTCTTGCTAACTGCCTTGTTCTCGGCCTTTGAGGTGAAGGCAAACCATGTGCAGATGACCTATTATTATCTGTTCATCGTCTTCTTTATGGTGGTGGCTTGGTTTGTTCAAGCCATTCGTGAGAAGCGCATGGCACAGTTTGCCAAAGCCTTTGGCGTATGTGTGGCTGGTGCTGCCATTGGTATCTGCATCAACCTGAGCAACTTGTATCATACCTGGCAGTATGGCAAGGAGTCGATGCGCGGAAAGAGCGAGCTGGTAAAGAAGAATACGGCCAACCAAACAAGCAGTGGTCTTGACCGCGACTATATCACGCAGTGGAGCTACGGCATTGACGAAACATGGACACTGCTGGTGCCCAACGCTAAGGGTGGTGCATCGGTGCCACTGGCATCGAGCGCTAAAGCTATGGAGAAAGCTAACCCTGAATATGTGCAGATATATCAGCAGCTGGGCCAGTATTGGGGCAATCAGCCCATGACCAGTGGCCCTGTGTATGTGGGCGCCTTTGTGCTGATGCTGTTCTTCCTTTCGCTGTTCATTGTGCGCACACCGCTTAAATGGGCGCTGTGGGGTGTAACCATCTTATCTATATTGCTGTCGTGGGGCCGCAACTTTATGTGGCTTACCAACATCTTTATCGATTATGTACCGCTGTATGCTAAGTTCCGCACGGTGGCATCAATCCTTGTCATTGCCGAATTTACTATTCCGCTCTTGGCAATGTTAGCATTGAAAGAACTGCTTACGCGCCCCGAGGTGCTTGACGAAGTAGAGAATAAACGTGATAAGATTATCAACTTCTTCTTGTTCTCGCCTCTCTCATTCTTTGTGCGCAAAAAGCGCGACTATATCTGGGTGAGCTTCTTTATGACAGCGGGCATCGCTGCGCTCTTTGCATTGATGCCTGGCGTGTTCTTTACCGACTTTATCTCGGTAAGCGAGATGCAAGCGCTGAAGACGCTGCCTGCTGAATATTTCGGACCCATTGTGTCCAACCTTACCGAGATGCGTAAGGCTGTGTTTGCGGCCGACTGCTGGCGCTCGGTGTTCATCATCGTTGTGGGCACCGCCTTGCTGGTGCTGTGGATGAAGAAGAAACTGCAAGCTGGATACATGGTAATGTGTATGCTGCTGCTCTGCCTCGTCGACTTGTGGCAGGTAGACAAACGCTATCTGAACGATGCTATGTTTGTAGAGAAGAGTGTGCGCGATAATCCGCCCGCAATGACTGCTACTGATAAGCAAATATTGCAAGACCGTTCGCTCAACTATCGTGTGCTGAACCTCGCGTCAAACACCTTTAATGAGAACGAAACCTCTTACTATCACAAGAGCATTGGCGGTTATCATGCTGCCAAACTGCGTCGTTATCAAGAGCTGATTGATGCCTATATCTCGCCCGAAATGCAACGCATTTATGGCGCTGTGGCTCAGGCTCAAGGCGATATGACGAAGGTGGCGGGCGACTCTATCTTCCCCGTGCTTAATATGCTCAACGCCAAATACTTTATCCTTCCGCTGCAAGGCGGACAAACCGTGCCTATGCTCAATCCCTATGCTTATGGCAATGCTTGGTTTGTAAACCAGATCAACTATGTTGATAACGCCAACGACGAGCTGGGAGCGCTGGGCAAGATGAACCTTCGCCATGAGGCTGTGGCCGATGCTAAGTTTAAAGAAAAACTGGGAAATGCACTGCCACAAGACGACCTCTCAGTAGTGAAACTGACGAAGTATGAGCCTAACGAACTTACCTACGATATACATTCAAGCAAGGGTGGCATCGTGGTATTCTCTGAAATTTACTATCCTGGCTGGACGGCTACGGTTGATGGTATGCCCGTTGAGGTGGGACGTGTCGACTATGTGCTGCGTGCTATCAACGTAAAGGCTGGTCAGCATAAGGTGGTGCTTACCTTCAAACCGCAGAGTGTGCGCGATACTGAGACGGTGGCTTACATCGCCTTTACGCTCTTAATCATTGCCGTGCTCGGTGGTGTGTACTATGAGGAGCGCAAGAAGCGCTTGGCTGCTAAAGCTAAATCAGAAGCTTTGGCCGAAGTAAAAGTTGAAGACGAAAAGATGGTTAAGTAAACTCTTTTTTCTTACATGCAATTTTTTCTTACATGCAATTTAGAACAATTGTAGATATACCGAGTCCCACGTTCAGCATCGCCCCTTGCGAGGAGATGCTGTTCGTGGGCTCTTGCTTTGCCGACAACATAGGTCGTCGGTTCTGCAGTGAGATGTTTCGCGCCACCGTAAACCCCTTTGGCGTGATGTATAATCCTGCCAGCATCTTGCATACGGTGCAGCGCACCACTGTGGCCCCACGGGTGGCAGTATTTACGCTGGGCACTAATCATGTGTATATCTTAAAAGAAACGGGCGAGATAGTAGATAACTGCCAGAAGCGCCCACAACGTTTGTTTGAAGAACGCGAACTGTCGGTTGACGAGTGTGCCGACTATCTACGACAGGCTATCAGTGTCTTGCGTCAGCGTCGTCATGATGTGCAAATAATTATCACCGTTAGCCCTATACGCTATGCTAAGTATGGTTATCATGGCAGTCAGCTTTCAAAGGCCACCTTGCTGCTTGCCGCTGATAAACTGGTTAAAGAGTTTGCTCCTTCTTCTCTGCAACAATCTCATGACAATGCCTCTAACAGCGAGCAGAGTGGGGTAGGGGTAACCTATTTTCCTGCTTACGAGATTGTGAACGACGAGCTGCGCGACTACCGCTTTTATGCCGACGATATGTTGCACCCCTCTGCCGTAGCTGTAGAATATATTTGGCAACGAATGGTCGACACCTTCTTCTCTGATGAGGCTAAAGCCTTTATGAAGGCGTGGGCACCTATCAAGCGCGGCCTCGCGCATCGTCCTCTCAACCCCGATAGCGCTGAATATAAAGCTTTTCACGCCAAACTAATGGCCGACGCTGAAGCGCTGAAACGCCGCTATCCTGATATGCCGTTTTGATAGTGTGTTTCATGTCGTTTAAGGTAAAATGTTTAATATACATTGCTCAGTAATGTTAAGTGTTTTAAAAAGACTGATGTAAATGAAGGGCATTGTATATTTTTTTCATATCTTTGCAATAAGAAAGGAATCAAACAACAATCATATATAAAATAACATTATGGCTAAAACACCAGAGTTCAAGTATGCTCCTATGTTCCAGTTGGGCAAGGACAATACCGAATATCGCTTGCTTACCAAAGAAGGCGTAAGCACAGCCGAGTTTGAGGGTAAGACTATCCTGAAGGTTACGAAAGAGGCGCTGACACTGCTTGCACAGCAGGCGTTCCACGATGTAGAGTTTATGCTGCGTCGTGAGCACAACGAGCAGGTAGCTAAAATATTGACCGACCCTGAGGCTTCAGAGAACGACAAGTATGTGGCTCTGCAGTTCCTCCGCAACGCCGAGACAGCTGCCAAGGGCATCTTGCCTTTCTGCCAGGATACAGGTACCGCCATCATTCACGGCGAGAAGGGACAGCGCGTATGGACTGACTTTGAGGATGAAGAGGCTCTCTCACTGGGCGTTTATAACACCTTTACACAAGACAATCTGCGTTACTCGCAGAACGCTCCTCTCAATATGTACGACGAGGTGAACACCCGTTGCAATCTGCCCGCACAGATTGATATAGAGGCTACTGAGGGCGACGAGTATCGCTTCGTGATGGTTGCTAAGGGTGGTGGCTCGGCCAACAAAACATACTTCTATCCCATGACCAAGGCTACTATTCAGAACGAGGGCACACTGCTGCCTTTCCTCGTTGAGAAGATGAAGAGCCTGGGCACAGCTGCTTGTCCTCCTTATCACATCGCTTTCGTTATCGGTGGTACATCGGCCGAGAAGAACCTGCTCACTGTGAAATTGGCAAGCATCAAGTATTATGATAGTCTGCCTACCACAGGCGACGAGACAGGTCGCGCATTCCGTGATATCGACCTTGAGAACAAGCTTCTTGAAGAGGCACACAAGATTGGTCTCGGTGCACAGTTTGGTGGCAAGTATCTGGCACACGACATCCGCGTGGTACGTCTGCCTCGTCACGGCGCAAGCTGCCCCATCGGTATGGGCGTAAGCTGCTCGGCCGACCGCAATATCAAGGCTAAGATCACAAAGGACGGTGTGTTCCTCGAGAAGATGGATGCCAACCCCACAGAGCTCATTCCAGAAGAGTTGCGCAACCCGGGTGAGGGCACAACAGGCATTGAGATTGATCTCGACAAGGGTATCGATGCTGTTCGTGCTGAATTGACCAAGTATCCTGTTAGCACCCGCGTAAACCTGAAGGGTACCATCATTGTGGCTCGCGACATCGCACACGCTAAACTGAAAGCACGTCTTGATGCTGGCGAAGAGATGCCTCAGTACTTTAAAGATCATCCCATCCTGTATGCTGGTCCGGCCAAGACGCCAGAGGGATATCCTTGTGGCTCAATGGGCCCCACCACCGCAAACCGTATGGACCCCTATGTTGACGAGTTCCAAGACCACGGAGCATCGCTCGTAATGATTGCTAAGGGCAACCGCTCACAGGTGGTTACCGACGCTTGCAAGAAGCACGGTGGTTTCTACCTCGGCACTATCGGTGGTGTAGCTGCCGTTCTCTCGCAGAGCAGCATCAAGAGCATTGAGTGTGTTGAATATCCCGAGCTCGGTATGGAAGCTATCTGGAAGATTACTGTTGAAGACTTCCCCGCCTTCATCCTTGTTGATGATAAAGGCAACGATTTCTTCCAGCAGCTCAAACCTTGGACTCCTTGCCAGGCTTGCCAGAAGTAAGAGAGAAATAAAACGAAAATAAAAAAGCCTTGCAAGCATTTTAATGTGCTTGCAAGGCTTTTTACTGTTTATAAGTTTGTAAAAACCTTGTTTGGTTTTCCAAAGTTTTGCTTTCTATATTCTACGTTTTTGTTCGTAAAAGCTTTGTTCGTAAAGGCTTTATTTGTAAAAGCTTTGTTGTAGCTTTATTATTTATCTTTCTTACCGAAGATCGAGAAGTGGACGTAGCGCTTAGGATGCTGACGGAGGTCGATGACGAGCGAGTCGGCATTGCGCATAGTAGAGTTGAGGTTGTTATACAGCGATGGGTCGTTCATGAGCAGACCGAGTGTTCCGTCTTTGCTGTTCAGCTTTGCAGTGAGCTCTTGCACGTTAGCAATGGTTTGGTCAACCTGTTTCATGGTTGAGGCTACATCAACAGCCGCCAGATGGGCTGTAAGCTGTTGTGTGTTGTCCAGCACTTTGTCGGCTTTGGTCATCATGGCGGGCATGTTGCGGTTTACGTTTGCCATCAGCGTGTTCAGCTGTTCTGTAGAAGTGGTGAGGTTGGCCGTAATGTTTTGTACATTATGCAGCGACTCTTTAATGGCGGGGTCGGCCAAGATAGTGTTCAGGCTTGTCATAATGCTGTCGAGCTTAGGCAGCATCTTCTCAATGGTGGGAATCATGTTTTGCAGTTGTCCCATGGCACCATTGTTTACATTGCCGTTAAAGGTTTCACCAGGGTTCACTCTTTCGCGAGGGTTGTTTGCCAGCAACAGGTTTATCTTTACGTTGCCCAGCATATCGCTCTCAATCTCTGCCGAACTTCCTGCTGGTATGCGCAGCTGCTTGTCTACACCAATGATAACCTTAGGGCCTTTGGTACCAGTATAATCGTAGATGATGCTTTTTACCACACCCACCTTATAGCCGTCGGCATAAACAGGGCTTGATGCCGAGAGACCGGTGATGTCGGTAAAGTTTACACCATACTCGTTTTGCGACGAAAACACGTTCAGTCCTTTCAGGAAGTTCATTCCAAAGAAAAGAATGACCACTCCCACTATTGCCACGAGGGCAATTCTAACTTCTTTTGTAAAGTATTTCATCTTGTTCCTAACTATATTTGCGTTATTATTTGTTTGTGTTCTCTCTTGTTTCGCGTTACATTTTGTTTCGCGTTATCACTTGTCTTATATGATCACTTGTTTCTGTTGCTTTTGAATAGTTTTATTGCTTCGTTCACATCCATACGCTGTTCGTCTTTCAATGCGATGATGAAGCATGAGGGAAACTGTTCAACTACCTCTTTGCGCAAACGATAAATCTCGTTATAGTTGGTCGAAGCACCATAGGTATATTTATAACTGTTGCCTTCAGAATAGAAATCGACTCCTTTCAAACCTTTAAAAGCAGCATCATCTGCTTTCAACTTGCGACTGCTGGTCATGATTTGTATCTTGAAGATAGGCGCACTTTGCTCTACATTCTGAGCCACAGATGCAGGCTTTGTTTCTTGAATAGGCTTTGTCTCTTGAGCAGGCTTTGTTTCTTGAAGAGGCTTCGCCACTGGTATGGGCTTAGCAGCTGCCACTTGTTTCACTTCTTGTGCAGGCTTTGTCACAGGCTTGTTGGTGCCCTTTCCTGCGTTTTCATCAAACGTTATAATGCCATCTTCTAATGCCGCCAGGCTTTGTTTGCTTTGGGCATTAGCTTTTGTTTTTCTGTTTGCTTTGGGCCTAGCATCATTCTTTGTCTCTGCCTTAGCATCATTCTTTGTCTCTGCCTTAGCATCATTCTTTGCTTCAGCCTTTGCATCGTTCTTTGCTTCAGGCATTATTTCATTCTTTACTTTAGCCTCATTATTAGCTTCTACCTCATTATCAGCCTCGGGCAAAGGTTTGTATGGAATGGTGATACCGCCCGCCTGTTTGCTCTTATACTCGATGAAGGCGTTGTATATGCCGCGTCCTATGCGGTCTACCATGTTAGCATCGTTCAGTGCTTTCTCTTCGTCGGGTGTAGTGATGAAGCCCAACTCGATGAGGCAGGCGGGCATTGATGTGAGTCGTAGCACGGCAAAGTTGTCTTGGTGCACACCTTTGTTTATGCGTCCTGCCATTGAGCACACATTGCGTTGCAGCAGTTTAGCAAATTCAACACTTTGCTGCATGTTATGGTCTTGCACAAACTCGAACATGATGTTGCTTTCGGCCGAGTTAGGGTCGTAGCCTACATAGTGTTGCTTATAGTCTTTCTCCATGAAGATGACCGAGTTCTCGCGTTTGGCCACATCAAGGTTTGTCTTGGTGCCATGCGATCGTCCATCGCCCAGCGTGTAGGTTTCAAATCCGCGTGATATTCGTCCTTTAGGCAGAGCATTTGTGTGTACCGACACAAATAAGTTTGCCTTATTGCGGTTTGCTATCTCGGCACGTTCATACAGCGGAACAAAAACATCTTTTTTGCGAGTGTACACCACGCGCACATCGGGACAATTGCGTTCTACATACTTGCCAAAGGCTAATGCCACTGACAGGTTAATGTTTTTTTCATACGAGAACGAACCTTTGGCTCCCGAGTCGTGTCCGCCGTGTCCAGCGTCGATAACAAGTGTAAAGCGGTCGGTTACTGCCGCTTGCAGGATGCCAGCGGTAGTGATACAGAGGGCGAGAAGTAGGGCCTTTATAGAGTTCATGAAACTAATGTACATACGTTGTTGCAAATTTAAGCATTAAAGTTGGAAACCCCAAAGAAACGTTCAGTTTTTTCGTTCTTAGTAGGCGTATAACCTTATAATAGCTTTGTTATAACTGCAGAATAATCATGCAATAACCTTATGATATCTGTTGCTATAGCCTAATAATAATAGTTTTTATGATTGTGTGTTATCGTGTCATTTCTACCTCAACGCCAGCCCCAGCACATTGTGCTCCCATGGGCGGATTGAGCTTGGTAACCCGCACCTGCACGGCCGATATGTCGGCAAACTGTTTCATAAGATGTTGTGCAATGCGTCCGGCCACGTGCTCTACAAGTTTTGAACTGATGCCCATTTCTTCCTTTACTATGTCATACACCATGGCATAGTTTAGTGTGTGCTGTACATCATCGGTGGTAATGGCTTTGTCGATAGGATATTGTGCCGACACGCTTACCAAATAGTCGTTGCCCGTCAGCTGTTCTTGTGGCATCACACCGTGGTAGGCATGCAGCTGTATGTCGTTTACAAAGATGGTGCTGTGTGTAATATGTAATGCTGTCATTGCTTTTATCTATGATGAAATAAAAAAAGGAAAAGGGTGCTGTTGTATAGCGCCCTTTTCCCGATATATGATAATCAGTGTTTCATTATCCGCAGCGCGAGGTACCACAGTTGGTGCAGATGAGGCATCCTTCTTGATAAACCAGCGTCTCTTGTCCGCACACAGGGCACACCTTGCCTTTAGCCTTGGTGCCGTCGACGATATATTTCTTCAAGGCACGTTCAACACCTATCTTCCATGTGTTGATGCTCTCGCTCTTCAGTTGCAGCGAACCTACCAGTTTGATAACATTCTCGATAGGCATACGATAGCGCAGCACGCCCGAAATTAGCTTAGCATAGTTCCAATATTCAGGGTTAAACTTCTCGCTCAGTCCTTCAACGGTTGTTTTATAGCCGCGTTTGTTTTCAAACTGAAAGTCGTAGCGATGGCTACCATCTTCCAGTGTTTGTTTGATGATACGTCCCTTCACTACCGTTTTAGGCAGTGAGATGCCCTCTTCATCGTCTTGCAGACCCGTGAATATTTCATACGGATGCCCCTTCAGCAAGCCTACAAAGGCCACCCATTTTTCTTTGTTGTTTTGGAAGCGCACCACGTCACATTCCAGTTCTCTTGGGCGCACCTCTACCACCTCGGCGTGTGGGGCAGGAGCGGGCGTTTCGGCCTTCTTTTCTTTCTTGCTTACCGATACCATCACGCCCGCACGGCTTCCATCGCGATAGATGGTGCAGCCTTTGCATCCTGAACGCCAAGCCTCTACGTAGAGGCGGTTTACCAGTGCTTCGTCAACGTCGTTTGGTAAGTTCACCGTTACGCTGATGCTGTGGTCAACCCATTTCTGTATGGCACCTTGCATGCGCACCTTCATCAGCCAGTCAACATCATTTGCTGTGGCTTTATTGTAGGGCGACCGTGCTACCAGATTGTCAATTTCGGCTTGAGTATATTTGCGTGTGGTGTCGATGCCATTTATGCGCATCCACTCTAAGAACTTATGGTGGTAAACGATATACTCTTCAAACGAGTCGCCCACCTCGTCAACAAAGTCAACATGCACATCAGCGTCATTAGGATTTACCTTGCGTCTACGCTTATACACGGGCATAAACACGGGTTCAATGCCGCTGGTGGTTTGTGTCATCAGGCTGGTGGTGCCTGTGGGGGCAATGGTAAGACAAGCAATGTTGCGTCGGCCATACTGCACCATGTCGTTATATAGCTGGTGGTCGGCCTCTTTTATGCGTAAGATGAAGGGGTTGTTTTTCTCGCGTTCAGCATCATATATGGCAAAGGCCCCGCGCTCGCGCGCCATTTCTACCGAACTGCCATAGGCGCTTAGTGCCAGTGTGCGATGCACGCTCACGCTGAAGTCGGTAGCCTCTTGTGTGCCATAGCGCAGCCCCATGGCTGCTATCATATCGCCTTCGGCCATGATGCCCACACCCGTTCTTCGTCCCAGGCTACTCTTGTTTTTAATTTTCTCCCACAGATGATATTCGGCATGTTTCACCTCATCGGTTTGTGGGTCGGCCTTCACCTTTTCCATGATGGCGTCAATCTTCTCCAGTTCCAGGTCAACAATATCGTCCATGATACGCTGAGCGGCGCGCACGTGCTGCTTCAGTTTGTCATAGTTGAACGATGCACTGGACGTAAACGGGTTTTCAACATAGCTATAAAGGTTTACCGACAGCAGTCGGCACGAGTCGTAGGGGCACAAAGGTATCTCACCGCAAGGGTTGGTGCTCACGGTGCGGAAACCCAGGTCGGCATAACAGTCGGGTATGCTTTCGCGCAGAATAGTGTCCCAAAACAGCACTCCTGGTTCGGCGCTCTTCCATGCGTTGTGTACAATCTTTTCCCACAACTTCTTAGCCGAGATTTCTTTCTTTACAAGAGGCTCTGCAGCATCAATGGGAAACTGTTGCACGTAGGGCGTATCGTCGATGGCAGCCTGCATGAATGTATCGTCCAGTTTCACTGACACGTTAGCGCCTGTTACCTTACCCTCGGTCATTTTTGCGTCGATAAAGGCTTCGCTGTCAGGGTGCTTAATGCTTACGCTGAGCATCAGTGCGCCTCGACGTCCGTCTTGTGCCACCTCGCGGGTCGAGTTGCTATAACGTTCCATGAAGGGCACCAAGCCCGTTGAGGTGAGTGCCGAGTTGTTCACAGGCGATCCCTTCGGTCGCAAGTCAGACAGGTCGTGGCCCACGCCACCGCGGCGTTTCATTAGCTGCACCTGTTCCTCGTCAATGCGCATGATGGCGCCATACGAGTCAGAGTTGCCCTCCAAGCCTATCACGAAGCAGTTGCTCAGCGATGCCACCTGGTGGTTGTTGCCTATGCCCGTCATGGGGCTTCCTGCGGGTACGATGTAGCGGAAATGGTCTAACAAGTCGAACACCTCTTGTGCCGACATAGGGTTAGGATATTTCTGTTCTATGCGTGCTACCTCGTTGGCTATGCGCCAATGCATGTCTTGTGGGCTGCGCTCGTATATATTGCCGAAGCTATCCTTCATAGCATACTTGTTCACCCACACGCGGGCGGCCAGTTCGTCGCCAGCAAAATATTTCAATGATGCCTCGTAGGCTTCCTCGTAAGAGTATGTCTGTTTTGTTTCCATCGGAAAATATGTGTGTTGTCAGTTAATATAGGTTGCAAAAATACAATTAATATTTGAGATAACCGCACTTTTCTATCGATAAGATTTTGCTAATGTTATTAGGCTCTTGATAATGTAAAAAGAGGCAAGCATATTTTATGGTCTCGGTTTTTTCCACTACCTTTGCAATTCAATATATAAGGAAAAGATAAAGATGATAGTATGTATCGCCGAGAAACCCAGCGTAGCCAAGGACATAGCTCGCATTATAGGAGCCACCAGTGCCCGCGATGGTTACATGGAAGGAAACGGATATCAGGTGACGTGGACCTTCGGACACCTCTGCACCCTTAAAGAGCCCAACGATTATACCGAGAACTGGAAGCGGTGGAGCCTGAGCGCCCTGCCCATGATACCTCCACGTTTCGGTATAAAGCTTATCGACGACCAAGGCATCAAGAAGCAGTTTGCTGTTATACAGCGCCTTATGCAGAGCGCCGATGGCATTATTAATTGTGGTGACGCTGGCCAAGAAGGTGAGCTTATACAGCGCTGGGTGATGCAGATGGCGCAAGCCAAATGCCCCGTGAAGCGTTTGTGGATATCGTCGATGACCGACGAGGCCATACGTGAGGGCTTTGCCTCGCTGAAAGATCAAACCAACTATCAGCCGTTGTATCTTGCCGGATTAAGTCGTGCCATTGGCGACTGGATATTGGGCATGAACGCCACCCGTCTTTATACTTTAAAATATGGGCAGAACCGTCAGGTGCTGTCAATAGGCCGTGTGCAAACCCCCACGCTGGCCCTTATTGTAAACCGCCAGAAAGAAATCGACCAGTTTACGCCCGAACCCTATTGGGTGCTTTCTACCATTTACCGCGACACGTTGTTCACGGCTACCAAAGGAAAGTTTACGAGCAAAGACGAGGGCGAGGCCGCCTTCTCAACCATTGCCGATAAGCCTTTTACTGTAACATCGGTTGAGAAGAAGAATGGCACCGAGGCCCCGAAGCAACTCTTCGACCTTACCTCGTTGCAGGTAGAGTGTAACCGCAAGTTTGGTTATAGCGCCGAGACCACTCTGAACATTGTACAGTCGTTATACGAGAAAAAGTTGTCAACCTATCCGCGTGTCGACACCCAATACCTCAGCGACGATATCTATCCCAAGTGTCCCTCTATCCTTGCTGGCCTTCAGGGTTACGACGATGTGTTGGCACCGCTGAAGGGCAAGAACCTGAAGAAGAGCAAGAAGGTGTTCGACACCTCAAAGGTTACCGACCACCATGCCATCATACCCACGGGTGTTCCCGCCCGCGCCCTTACCGACCTTGAACGCAACGTTTACAACCTCATAGCCTTGCGCTTTATAGCCGTGTTCTACCCCGATTGTAAATTATCTACCACCACGGTGCTGGGCCAGGTTGAAGAGGTTGAGTTTAAGGTGAGCGGAAAAGAAATATTGAGCCCGGGATGGCGACAGGTATATATGCGCGACACGCAAACCGCCACCACCCAGCGCAACGCCGACGATGCTGACGACACCGACGAGAGCAAGAAAGGCGACGAAGAGCGCACCCTGCCTTCGTTTGTGAAAGGCGAGAGTGGCCCCCATACCCCCACACTTACCGAGAAGCTTACCACACCGCCCAAGTATTATACTGAGGCCACTCTTTTGCGTGCCATGGAAACGGCAGGCAAGTTTGTTGACGACGAAACCCTACGTGCTGCCTTGAAAGAGAATGGTATAGGTCGCCCATCATCGCGTGCAGGCATTATCGAAACCCTGTTTAAGCGTCGCTACATTAGGCGCGAGCGCAAAAACTTGGTAGCCACGGCTACGGGCATCGAACTAATTGACACCATTCATGAAGAACTGTTGAAGAGTTGCGAGCTGACGGGTATCTGGGAGAAGAAGTTGCGCGACATCGAGCATAAGAAGTACGACCCCGCACAGTTTATCAACGAACTGAAGCAGCAGATAACCGAGATTGTGAACGATGTGTTGCGCGACAACAGCAATCGCCATGTCACCATCACCACCGATGAAGATTTGAAGAAGAAGCGCCCCGCCAAGCGCCGCACGGCAACAAAGGGCAGTGGCACTGCCGACCCCTTAGTGGGCACACCATGCCCCCAGTGTGGTCAGGGCACCATTATTAAGGGCCATACAGCCTATGGTTGTAGCCGATGGCGTGAAGGGTGCACCTATCGCAAGCCCTTCACGTCATGATGCTTATATGTTTTTTAATCTTGAAAGTAAACGCGCTTTACGCGGTTACTGATGCCTGTGAGCACCTCGTACGGAATAGTGTCGAGCACATCAGAGAGCACCGTTACGGGCAGATGGTCGCCAAATATCTCTACGCTGTCGCCCTCATGGCAGTTGATGCCTGTTACGTCAATCATGGCCACATCCATACATATATTGCCCACGTAGGGAGCGCGCTGCCCGTTTACCAGGCAGTAGCCGTGGCGGTTGCCCAGTCGGCGGTTTAGGCCGTCGGCATAGCCTATAGGTATGGCGGCTATCACGCTGTCGTGGTCAATGGTTCCTTTGCGGCTATAGCCCACAGTGTCGCCAGCTGGCACGTTGTGCATCTGAAGAATGGTGGTGCGCAGCGTGCTTACATTATTTATAATATGGTTGTTGCGCGAGTCGATGCCGTACAGGCCCAAGCCCAGTCGGCACATATCTAACTGTCGTTCGGGGAAGTGTTCAATACCTGCCGAATTGTCGATATGTCGAATGATATGGTGCGTAAAGGCCGCCTGCAATTGCTTGCTGCCTTTATCAAACAGTTCAAACTGGTGTGCCGAGAAGCTGTCGAAGCAATCGGCATCAGAGCCTACAAAGTGTGAGAACACTGATCGCGGTATGAGGGCGCTTTGGTGCTTAAGGCGGTCAATCAGTGCCTCCATATCTCGCTCGGGGTCGAAACCCAAGCGGTGCATGCCCGTGTCGAGCTTGATGTGTACGGGGAAACCTGTTACACCCTCGCGCTCGGCAGCTTTTATCAGCGCGTCGAGCAGTCGGAACGAATACACCTCAGGCTCCAAATCATAGTCGAACAGCGTCTTAAACGACGTCATTTCGGGGTTCATAATCATAATGTTCGACGTGATACCATTTTTGCGCAGCGTCACACCCTCGTCGGCTACCGCCACCGCCAGATAGTCGGCACGGTGGTCTTGCAGCGTCTTGGCTATTTCTACCGCGCCGGCACCATAGCCGTCGGCCTTAATCATGCACACCAGTTTTGTTTCGGGCTTCATGAACGAACGATAGTAGTTCAGGTTAGCCACCACAGCACTAAGGTTTACCTCAAGGGTGGTTTCGTGCACCTTCTGCACCAGCAGTTCGGTTAGGTGGTCGAAGCCAAACTGTCGGGCACCCTTCAGCAGTATCACCTCATTGTGCAGCTGCTTGAAGGCATCGCTGCGCACGAAAGCCTCTATCGAGGGGTAGAAGCGCTGATCGGGCAGATGCAAGCAGTAGGCATGGTCGCAAATGTCGGGGCCAATGCCAATGAACTTTTGCACGCCGCGCTCGATGCAGAGGCGCGACACCTCCGAGTAGAGCTCGTCGGGGGTGAGTCCCGACTGCAAGATGTCGCTCAATATCAGTGTGCGTCGGCGGTTCTTGTGGTCCGGACGTCGGTTCATAAAGTCGAGGGCAATGTCCAGCGAGTTGATGTCAGAGTTGTAGCTGTCGTTGATGAGGGTGCAGCCATGTTGCCCTTCTTTCACCTCAAGGCGCATGGCCACGGGTTCAAGGGTGGCCATACGTTGTGCCAAAGCGTCGGCGCTCACGCCCAGGTGTAGGGCGGTGGCAGCACAGGTGATCGAGTTCATCACCGATGCATCGTCAATGAAGGGTAGGGTATAGCAGTGTGTGTTGCCCTGCCAGGTATAGGTAATGGTGGTGGTGGCATCGCTTTTCACGGCGCTGCTCACATACAGCGCGGCCTGGGCATCGTGCATTGACCACGCCAGGCGCTCGCCTTTGATGTTCAGCTGCTGCATGCAGTGTTCAACCAGGGCATCGTCTTTACCATATACCACACACTGGGCATCGTGAAAGAGCTTGAGCTTTTCGTTACACTTCTCTTCCATCGACTGAAAGTTTTCTTGATGGGCGGCACCCATACAGGTGAGCACGCCAATGGTGGGTTGTATAATGTCGCGCAAGGCCTGCATCTCGTTGGGTTCACTGATGCCTGCCTCGAAGATGCCCACCTGGCTCTGCTCGTCGAGCAGCCATACTGACAGGGGCACACCTATCTGCGAGTTGTAGCTACGGGGCGAGCGGGCCACAGCCATCTGTGGTGCCAATATCTGGTTTAGCCATTCTTTCACTACGGTCTTGCCGTTGCTGCCCGTAATGCCTACGATGGGTATCTGAAACTCGTCGCGATGGCGTTCGGCCAAACGTTGCAGTGCCTCTCGGCTGTCAGTCACCTTCAAGAAGTTAGCATCAGGATAGCGCTCCTCATGGTCTTGTGGTAGGGTTTCAACCACAAAGCTGCGCACACCACGGCGGTACAGGTCGGCAATGTAGCTGTGTCCGTCGCGGCGCTGGCTCTTTAGGGCAAAGAACAATGTTTCTTCAGGAAAACAAAGCGAGCGACTGTCGGTGAGCAGAAAGCCTACGGTAGCTTCTCGGTCGCCATATCGGCGTGCGCCGATGAGCGTTGTTACTTTTTCGATTGAATAAGTCATATAAATATCTGTTCCTTCAAAATTTTTATTCTCGTATAAAGCAAAAGCCATGCATAGTCATCTTCTTTACTATACATGGCTCTCTCTATTTGTATGTTAACAATTTGTTTTCGTTATGTTGCAACATGGTGTGCGCGCGTTTAGGCATTATGCCTTTTTCAACTTAAACGAGTTTTCAATGCTCTGTATCTCGTCAGAGAAGTTGGCATCGGTCTTCAGTCGGCGCTCAATCTGTGCGCAGCTGTGTATCACGGTGCTGTGGTCGCGGCCACCTACCAGTTTGCCTATGCGGCTGGCGGGCATCTTGGTATATTTCTGTGCCAAGAACATCGACACCTGACGCGCCATCACATAGTCGCGTTTGCGGCTACGACCATTTACCTCGGCCACGGTAACGTTGAAGTGGTTGCACACACTGTCAATAATATCGTCAATGGTGAGGGGCTTTTCGTCAACCTTTACGGCACGTTTTATCACACGTTCAGCCAGGCACAGGTCAACCTTGCGGTTGTAAACAATGCTGAAAGCCATGAGCGAGTTGACCACGCCTTGCAGGTCGCGAACCGAGCCATTGGCATTCTCGGCAATATATTCTATCACGTCTTTTGGTATCTCCAGCCCGTCGCGATACACCTTTTTGTCAAGTATATCCATGCACAGCTGCACGTTGGGGCGCTCGAGCGGAGCTATCAGTCCGCATTTAAAGCGTGTGAGCAGACGGTCCATAATGCCTTGCAACTCAACGGGTGGGCGGTCGGCAGCCAAGATAATGCGTTTGTTGTTGCGGAACAGGTGGTTGAAAATGTGGAAGAAGGTGGTTTGTGTGCCCTTCTTGTTCTCCCACTCCTGTATATCGTCAACAATCAGCACGTCGATGGTTTGGTAGAAGTTGATAAAGTCGTTTATCTTGTTCTGTATCTGGGCCGAGGTGTATTGCACCTCGAAGGTGCGAGCGCTGAGGTACAGCACACGCTTGTCGGGGTACAGCTGGCGCGTGCGCACACCAATAGCATTAATAAGGTGTGTCTTGCCACTGCCCGACGGGCCGTAGATGAAGAAGGGGTTAAACTGTGGGGTGTTAGGATGTTCGGCCAACGACTCGCCCACAGAACGTGGCAACTTATTGCACACGCCTTCTATATAGTTGTCGAATGTTTGCTTGGGGTTGAGCTGCGAGTCGAAAGCGGCTACCTGAGGCTTGGGCTGCTGTGCCAAGCTGCGAGGGCGTGCCGATCCGCCAGGGGTGCCATCGGTTTCGGGCTCCGACGAGATGGTCTGGCCCAAATGGTGCTCCTGATCGGTCACTACACGGTAGCGCAGACGCACTTCGGGACAGAAATTGTCGCGAAGGGCCTTACCCAGTAGGTCTACATAGTTTTCCTCCACATACTCGCATACAAAAGGGCTGGGTACTTGAAGTAAAACCGTCTTCGTTGTCTCGTTGTACGATTCGAATACGATTTTCTGAAACCATGTATTGTAAACCTGCTCCGTGACGTTGGCTCGTATCAACGCAAGTGCCTTATTCCACGGAGAAAGTGTGGGTTCTACCATTCGTTATTATATTATTTAGTCTTTCGACGATGTTCAACTTTTAGGAATTGTCATGCAAAATTATAAAAATAAATGTACATTGGAAAGCGAAACCAATAATATTTTTTTTACATTCATAACCTCAAAGCCCTCTTTTTAACGTTTCACGACATATAAAGATGTTACTGACAACCAATTAAGCGTGAAACCTAAAATATGTTATAATATTTTCACATATCGCTTTCTGTACCGTGGCATCAGAAGATGGTTATTTTTTTCTTATCTCGTATCCTATTTTCTTGAAGGCGGTCACAAAGTCGTTGTAGTTTGCTTTCTTACAGTCGTATACAATTGTTACCTTTTGGTCGTTTACCGAGGTGTCGATTTTCTTTGTGCCTTTTACAAAACGGATGTTGCTTTTAATTTTCTTCTCACAGTTTTGGCAGTGCATCTGTGGCAGTGTGGTCACTACTAATGTGTCGGTTGAGGTTTGAGCAAACGTGTTGCCAGCCAGTAAGAGCATAAATGCTGCTAAAAGTTGTTTCTTCATAATTTCTTTCTTTTTAAAATGTTTGTGTATGTATAACAGCATGTCAACGACATGCAAAACTTGAGTAATTATAGTTTTTCAAATTTTAATCTCACTCCTATATAAGCCATTGCTCCAGTAACAGGTCCCCATACCTGGGTAGCATCAAATGCGGCACTCCATGGCTGATGAGCGTTTAAGATGGGGCTTGAAATTTTATAGTTGGTAAGGTTCTCGCCTCCAACGTATAAGCTTATGTTACGAAACTCTCGCGTCACTTGTGCCTGCAACTGGAAGTAGGCGGGATAACGGCTTTGGTCGTATAACTCGCCACCACCGTTTAGCTGCCCCGTAACATCAAATTGCCATAGCTCGAGCGGCGTCTTATACGATAGCGTGAGCAGACCTTTGTGGCGTGAGGTGAGTGGCTTTTGACGCAACACCCCATCATCATAGGTACACTTCACGTTGTTAAGGCGGAAGGCAGCAGTGGCTGTCATGCCACTAAGCACGGGGTAGGTGGCGTCCAGTTGTAGGGTGTGGCTGTAGCTTTTGCCATCGAGGTTTTCAAACGAGAGGGTGTGTGCCCCCTTCGCACCGTCAAAGTTCATCACCATTTGATGAACAAAGTGGGTGTAATAATACTCGGCGTTCAACTCCAATGTTTTGCTCCACAGCGGAATGTTCATGCCTACTGATGCTCCCATGTTCCATGCTTCTTCTTGCTTTAGGTCAGTGGCAATCATGATTTGTCGGCCACTTGCCAAGAGCGATACATTTTCGGCCAACGCGTGTGGCGACCGATAACCTTTGCCTACCGATGTGCGTATGGTGATAACCTTTGAGGGCGAATATTTTACGTGCAGTCGGGGTGTGAAAAAGCTGCCATAAAGGCTTGAGTGATCCCAGCGCACGCCTGGCATAATAGTTAGTTTGTCGCCCCATTTATATGTATATTGAGCATAAAGGCCTGGGGTGGTTTCGTGTGTTACGTTTCTTTCGGCCTTCTGTAATGTTGCTAAAGGGTTGAAACGTTCGTTATAATAATCGTGGTTGAACGATGCGCCCACACTAATATTATGCTTGTCGTTAATATCTGTTTCAAACATCAGTTGGGCATAACCATTTTTTTGCGTAACGTCATATTGCGTAGTTCCAAAAATATGGTCGGCATCGTGCCACGAGCCATGTAGCATCAAGGCTATCGAGGTGTTATGGTCGGCGTTCAGCGTGAAACCGTTTTTCCATTGCATCTCATAGCGGTTGGTCTTGACCGATGTGGTATAGAGCGGTTCCGTCATGGCCCCGCCAGCATGCTTTAGGCTTTGTCCGCCCTCGTGCTCATCGTGCAGGCCGCGCAACATCAGCTGGCTAATCCAGCCTTGCGACACATACGCCCACCTGTGCATCAGGTTATACTGGCGTAGCTTGGGCATATCCATAAAGCCGTCGGCATTGCCGTCGTGATCCATCTGTCGGTTTTCAAAATGAAGAAGGGTGGCAGTAGAAAGACGGTCGGTAAGATGTATGCTTCCATCAAGGTTTACCTCTGTCTTCAGTTCGCTATCCTGATAAACATTTGCCCGCACGCCATCGGTGCCTTGTGGCTTTAAAAACTCAATGTTTATTTGCCCAGTGGTACTTTCGTATCCGTTTTTCACGCTCGATGCCCCCTTGCTTACCTGTATCGACTGCATCCAGGGGCCAGGCACATAGCCCAAACTATATGGTAAGGCCGCACCGCGCAAGTTGGGTATATTCTCGGTGAGCATCTGCACATACGTGCCACTAAGCCCCAGCAGTTTTATCTGCTTGGCCCCAGTGGTAGCGTCGCTGTAACTTACGTCTACCGAGGGGTTTGTGGTAAACGACTCGCCCAGGTTGCAACAAGCAGCACGTATCAGCTGTCCTTGACCTATAATCTCGGCATTATCAATTCTGTATTTCGATTTTATACCATTGGTGGCCTTTACCACCACGTCTTTCAGCTCTTGTGTGTTGGCTATACTGTCTGTTTGCGCCAATGTGTGCTGCGACACAAACGTATAGCCCAACAATCCTATCAACAATCTTTTCATATACCTATCCTTTTAACAATCTTCTTATCCTCTTAACAATCTTCTTATCCTTTATAATAATCTTTATTTCAGTTTTCTACAACTCGTCTAAGGGTTTTCTGTTGTGTTCTCTCTGTAGGCGAAAAGCCTTTGGCGTCATACCCGTCACTTGCTTAAACTGTGAAGAGAAATGTGCCTGCGAACTGTATCCCAGTTTGTAGGCTATCTCGCTTGTTGAAAGCTGACTGTAGCATAGCAACTCTTTCGCATATTCAATGCGATGCTGAATAGAAAACCGCTCGATAGTGATGCCTCTCACTTCAGAGAACAGTTTGCTCAGGGTGCTATAGTCTTTGTTGAGATAACGTGAAAGATAATCGCTCAGTTTGGGCCGTTCATTGTTTGTTCTTACCCATTCTAACACGGCTATGCGTATCTGTTCTACTAATTGCGACCGAGGGTCGTCAAGCAATTCAAACCCTTCTTCTTGTAAACGTTTTGCCAGAGAAACAAGTTGCTCACGAGAAAGCGTTTCGTCTATTTCGGCTTCACCCAGCGTTATACCTTTTACCGTTACACCTTCGGCCACAAGTATCTCTTTCACCGCAGTAATGCAGCGCCCACAAACCATATTTTTTATCAACAGCTTCATACCAATATCTCTCTTTTCGGTTGCAAAGTTAAAGATTTTCGCTTAAAAATATTATACATAATTATGGATAATACGTACATAATTTTTATGATACATTGTAGCGTCTTGCTAAAGTGTGGCATGTTTATGTAACGTTGCAAACAGAGCCTTTCGTGTAAAGTGGTTTAGCAATGCTTTCACATAATGTAAAGCGGTTTAGTAAAGAAATAAATAAAGTGTGAAGTGGCACAGTAAAACAATTATGAAAAGTGTTGAGTGAAAATGATAGAAAAATAACGACTATTGCTGCCTGTCTATGGCGTGATAAGTGGCTGAAAATCATCTGATAACGATGCTTTTGTTGTTTGAAAACCATGCAAACGTTTCATAAACCCCATTTAAACGTTTCATAAACCCCATTTAAAAGTCATCTCACACCGACCGTTGCACATGTTCATAACGGTCGATACACGTGTTCATAACGACCGTTGCTCATGTTCATAACGGTCGGTGTGAGACAACTTTCTCCATGCTTTCTTACGATGAACCCCTTGCTTTTGTGTGATTTACCCCAAGCTTTTGTGTGATTTACCCCAAGCTTTTAAGTTCCAATCCCTTTAGTCGTAAGAACAGGACACCGCGCCCCTGTTCTACCAATATAAGTTTGTTATAGTAGGGCATATATAAGTTGGACTGGGGCCTCCGCGCCCCGTCCTCCAGCACCCCTCCACCTATCTCGCCACGTCAACATCATGTCAGATGATGGTGGTATGGCTTCTACAAAGGCACAATACTTATATTTTTTTCGTGTTTGGTATCAATCTTGGTACCAAAGTGGTTGCCAATATGGATAATATTGTTTATCTTTGTGGCGTAAACATAAAGGTGTATAGATATGACAATAGTAAGTGCAAGAGATTTTAGAGCCAATCAAGGAAAGTATTGTCAGTAAATGATTTGAATTGTAGCAATTGTATGCATCTTGGTCAAAATCATTCGTAAAAACAATATGAGTATCAAGTCTCTCATACTAATGACCACGAAAATCAAATCCTCCTGTAAAGCCGAGGTCAAGTCCTCCGCATCCAGAGAACAAAGAAACTACTATTTTTGA
>ULZA01035604.1_pt1 | contig 53308 bp, 42 predicted proteins | sample 1962681 | NCBI WGS metagenome assembly ULZA01 (sample SAMEA4835877, study PRJEB28245) | human gut metagenome | biome: gut microbiome; material: fecal sample | place: Denmark | collected 2008 | reverse complement strand
TATTATTATTATAGCCTGACACAGTTTATTTTACACTCTCAAGAAAAAGGCTATTTAATACGCAAATGGTAATCGCCTACGACCTGTAAGGTGATAGATGATTACCATTTGCATTATAAACAAGGTGAGTTTACTCCACCTCGTCATCGTAAGTAAGATTTCCTTCAAAGCCAAGTGTTACCTGTTGTACTCCATGCTTTTGGATATACTTGTTGGTAGTAGTGATGTCGCTATGTCGAGCTTGGTCACGTGCAACTACCACTCCTTGCGCATTTGCCAAGTCACGGATGCCAGAGTCCTTCAAACTGTAGAACTGGTAACAGTCATTCCATTTTAGAGCTTTACGCATAACTTTCCAACGCTTGTTGAATTGGTCTGAGCCGATACGCTCTTTGCTTGGTTATGCAAGTCAGAGCCGAACAGGTAATAGCTATCCGGCTGCTTGAACACCTCCAAGTCAAGCATAAGTTTGATGACGATTTTATTCAAGCCAACTTCTGCATCCTTGTGGTTCTTGCTGAATTCATGCGATACAAACACCGTTTGTTTCTTCAGAGAAATGTCGCCAATCTTCAAGTGACTCAATTCGCCTGGGCGTATGAGCGTATAATACTGCATCAGACAGGCAAGAAAGAACGACTTATCATTTCTGCACAGATAGTTTGACATTTGATTCAGCATCTCTGGTGTCAAGTCCTTGCGGTATTTCTCATGTTCAGGCATCACCTTGATATGTTCCACAGGATTTGTGTTGATGTGCTTACGAGCAATCAAGAACTCCGCCAAGCCGTAAAGCCATCCCCTGTAATTGTTTCTTGTTCGTGGAGAACTCTCACGATCAAGATAAATCCAATCTATGAAGTCATTACAGAAGCCAATATCAAATTGATAGGCATACTTGATGGGATTAACTTGCGATGTAATAAACTCACGAAGTATATTCACTCTGGAACGATAGCTTTGACGCGTTTTCTTTCTGTCCATGCGGTCTACATAGTCAAGATAGCGTTCAAGGCAGTTGTCGAAATACACAAAACCACGACTCTCATCATCTGTTACCCAAGGATTCCATCCCTGAGCAAGCTGCTTTGTAAGAACATCCATGATTTCGCTTGCTCTGCGTTTCTTTTCAGAGACGCTAAGACTATCTTTGATATAGTATCTCTTACGACGCATTAAACCTCGTGCTGGGTCTAATGATGTAAAATCTACAAACCAACGTACACCTTTATGTAAAGTGGGAGGTGTGTAGCCCACAATGTTAGAACTATTGCCGTTACAAAATTTTGAGCACATTTTTTTAACATCTTTTAGAGCCATCATATCGGTGGATTAAAGACGTTTGTTCAATTACCTGAAAAATTCTGGCGCAGATTTGGCGCACCCTTAAACGAAAAATCAGCGTAACTTGTTGTTTTACAACTCGTTACGCTGATTTTGGCGGAGAGAGAGGGATTCGAACCCCCGGTACCTCTCGGTACGCCGGTTTTCAAGACCGGTGTAATCGACCACTCTACCATCTCTCCTAGGGGTTGGAAGCGTGTTGGCAAGTACCGTTTGGTAAATGCGGGTGCAAAGGTAGTGGATTTATGCGAGACTACCAAATTTTGCGGCCTGTTTTTTTTGCTCTGCCCCACTTTTGTTGGCAAAAGGGTGGGGAAGGGGTGGGGAAGCACTGCTGAAGACAGGCGGATGTCCTAATGTCGCACAGGGAAATGTGTGAGGCTATCCTTGGCCTATCAGCGTGTCGCCAGCGTCTTGACAAACGATTCGGCGTGGTCCAGGGTGTCGAGTTTTCCGACATCCAGGAGCTGGAGGTCGTCGGCAAGCTGGCCTCGGATATCAAGCCGGTCGCAGTTTTGCAGATAGAAGTCCATGATCGGGAAGCGGTCTGGATAGGGACGCATGGCTTCGAGGAGACGAGGCGACACGACATGGATGCCGCTGAAGGCCCATCGCTGGCAGTCGGCCACATACAGGTCTGCATGGGGCGACCGTACCTCCCCTGTCTCCACATTGGTCCATCCCACGAGGCGCTTCCCCTCGCCGAAAAGCAGGTAGCGCTTGGTGACGCGGTCGCTGACCAGCAAGGCAGCGTCTGCTACCGCACTGTCGTAGAGCTGGGAGAGATTGGCGTTGCTCAAGATATCGACGTTATGGATCAGCACCGGGCTGTCGGTCTCAAACCAATGGGCAGCATGACGGATGCCGCCACCCGTGTCGAGGAGTTTGGAGGTCTCGTCAGATATATATATATCCACCCCGAAGTCGTGGGTGTGGAGATAGTCGATGATCTGGTCGGCGAAGTGGTGCACATTGACCACGATGCGGGTAAAGCCCTCCGCCTTCAGTTTTCTGATGACGTGAGCCAGCAGCGGTTCCCCCGCCACGGGCACCAGTGCCTTGGGCATTCGGTCGGTGAGCGGCTTCAGGCGGGTGCCCAGTCCAGCCGCGAATATCATTGCCTGTTTTGTCATGTAGCCTTGTCGTTGTGAGAGAAAATCGAGGACGGGTAGTCCAGGGGAAGTCCCTTATTCCGCCCCCTTCGCTGTGTCCTTTGCCTCCATCACGCGTTGTATGTGCTGTTCGCGATGCGTCACCCGCACCTCGATGCCATACTTCTCGTGGATATGCTCCGCCAGGTGCTGCGCACTATACACGCTGCGGTGCTGTCCGCCCGTGCATCCGAAGCAGAACATCAGGGAAGTGAAGCCCCGCTGCATATATCGCTCCACATGATGGTCGGCCAGTTGATAGACCGGCTTGAGGAAGTCGAGGATCTCGCCGTCGTCCTCCAGAAATCGAATCACCGGCTCGTCCAGTCCCGTCAGTTTCTTGTACGGCTCATAGCGTCCCGGGTTGTGCGTGCTTCGGCAGTCGAAGACATAGCCTCCGCCGTTGCCCGACTCGTCCTCGGGGATGCCGTTGCGGTAGGAGAAGCTATATACACGGACCACCAGCGGGCCCTTGCCGTCGTATTTCGAGAAGGTGGCGGGACCATCCAGCGGGTTGGCCTTGAAGACGTCGTCCGCCGTGGTGCGGAATCCATCGGCCCGGTTCTTCGCTGGTTCCTCGATGCGCGTAAACTGTGGCAGTTCCACCAGGCGCTGCAGGACCGACATCAGGTAGGGATAGGGGAAGGTGCTACGGTCGAGGGCGAGCAAGTCGCGCAGGTTCTGGATAGCCCCCGGTATGGAGTCGATGAAGTGGCGCTTGTGCTCGAAGTAACCCCGGAAACCATACGCCCCCAGCACCTGCAGCGTGCGGAAGAGCACGAAGAGCGCCAGCCGGTGGGCAAAGTGGCGCGAGGAAGGCACCTCGGTGTATTGCTTGAGACTTTGGTAGTATTCGAAGATCAGTTCGCGGCGCAGTTTGAAGGAATACTTCGCGCTCGCCTGCCATAGAAACGAGGCCAAGTCGTAGTAGAAAGGTCCCTTTCTGCCCCCTTGGAAGTCGATGAAGAAGGGATTGCCCTCGTTGTCGAGCATCACGTTGCGGGCCTGGAAGTCGCGGTAGAGAAAAGCCTCCATCGGCTCCGCTGTCAGGTCTTTGGCAAACATCCGGAAGTTGGCCTCCAGTTTCATCTCGTGGAAGTCGATCTCCGTGGCCTTGAGGAAACAGTACTTGAAGTAGTTCAGGTCGAAGAGCACGCTGTCCTGGTCAAACTCCGGCTGCGGATAACATTGGGAGAAGTCCAGTCCCCTTGCCCCCCTGATCTGTATGTTGGGCAGTTCGCGTATCGTCCGTCTCAGCAGGTCCACCTCCTTGAGGTTGTAGCGTCCGCCCGCCTCCCGTCCGCCCTGTATGGCGTCGAAGAGCGAGACGTGGCCCAGATCGGTCTGCAGGTAGCGCATCTCGTCGTCGCTTGCGGCCAGTATCTCCGGCACGGGTAGCTGTCGCTGGCCGAAATGCTTTGCCAGGCAGATGAAGGCATGGTTCTCCTCGCGGCTCGTGCCCACCACCCCGATGACCGAGTGGTGCGCCTCGTCCGTCAGTCGGTAGTAGATGCGGTTGCTCCCCGCGCCCTTCACCTTCTCTATCGTGGCAGGCTTGCCGCCCGCCCATTGCTCATAAAGTCTGATGAGTTGTTCCATGATTCGGTGGATTTATTGCTTCTCTTCGTCCGTCTCCTCGTCCTTCAGTCCCTTCATGATCTCCTCCGCCTGTTTGCGTCCCCGTCTCCGATGGTCGTAGTCGAGGAGCAAGCCGTCGATGAGGAGGAGCAGCATCAAGATGCCCGCCGTCATGAAGAAGTTGCGCGTGATATAATAGGTGCAGCCGATGACGATGAAGAAAGCGGCGAATTGCTTCCAGTTGATTTTTATTTTCATGTCTGCAAAGGTAGTGGTTTCGCCCCGTACCACCAAAAAAATCATGGATTTTGGTGGTCAGAGCCTCCTCTATTTCTTTCCTGGTCCTGCTTCCGCCGGGTCGCTGCCATTACGACCAGGTGGAGTCAGGGCCGTCCCCGTTCGTTTCCTCGTAAACATCCACCGAGTCGCTGTCCATCGTGTCGGCAGCCTGTGGGTCTGGTTCCGGATCAGGCAGGACGACTGGTTCTTGTTCGGTGTAGCGGATGGTGGAGAAATAAGGTATCACCACCCGTTCGGCATAGTTTTGCTCCCGGTCTCTCTTCCCTGGTATGATGATGACGGGCATGCCCGGCGTCACCAGGTCTTTGAGTGTGGTGATGTCGTCGTTGGTCAACCTGATGCAGCCATGGCTGACGCGCCCTCCCACCGACCAGGGCGCACAGGTGCCGTGAATGCCAATCTGTGACGTCCCCGGCACGCGCAGTCGGATAAACCACGGTCCGAACATCCCTTTCTTCTTCGAAGTCTTCCCCTCGTCGTCGGTGTAGAGCCAGTCGGTACTGTTATATACATTCTCCACGGTGAAGAATCCTTCGGGCGTGCGGTTGTCCCCCTTCTTGTGCTTGGTGCCAAATTTGGTGGAGCAGCCCATGGCAAAGCGCCGCACCACGCCTCCCTCCTTGTCGTAGAGGATCAGTTTCATCCTGCTTTTGTCGATCACGATGAAGCCATGACACATCTGTCGCTGCAGGCGCTCGTAGTATTCCGGCGCATTGTTCTCCATCTCCTTGAGCACGTTGAAGTCCTCGTCCATCTTGCCCTTCAGTGTCTTCAGGGAGTCGGTCTTGGATGCTGGCGCCACATAGGCCGAAGCCGTGTCGGCCGGGAAAACCACCTTGGGTTCTTCCGGTGCCGATTCCTCCGTGCTCCGGTTGTTTTGGCAGCCATAGAGACAAAGTCCGGCTGCGGTCAGTATCGTGAAAGCTAATTCCCTGCTCATAGAGGATTGTTCAGTAGATGAGTGGTTTTGATGATTTGATGAATTATTGTGGGTAGATCTCGATGTGGCTGCTTCCCGTGTTGCCGTTCTTGACGATGCGTATCTGGGTGGTGATGCGCTCCGCCATGGTGTCGGTATGGCTGATGACGCCCACCTTCTTGCCCTGTGACGACTGAAGCATTGCCAGTGCGTCGATGACCGTGGAGAGCGTGTCGGGGTCGAGCGTGCCGAAACCCTCGTCGATGAAGAGATTCTCGAAAGACAGGTTGCGCGACGACAGGGCCGATAGCCCGAGGGCCAGTCCGAGCGAGACGATGAAGGTCTCGCCGCCCGACAGCGAGGTGGTGTCGCGGACGTCATCCGCACGGTCATGGTCTATGACGCGGATGCCCAGCGAGTTTTTCACCTGCATCAGTTCGTAGCGCGAGTTAAACTTCCGTATCTCCACGTTGGCGTGCTCGATGAGGAAACGGAGCGTATAGCACTGTGCAATCTTGCGGAGCGTCCTGCCCTCGCTTCCGATGGCGTCGGCGATCTGCTCCCATTCCACCTTCCGTTGCTCTGCCTCCTGTCTTTTCTCGAAGAGCGCTCCCATCCGCTGCTTGGCCGTCTCATGGCGCTGCATCCGCGCTTTGGCGTCTGTCAGTTCGGTGGACGACAATCCCTCCAGTTCGGCCTTGCGGGCCAGGAGCACCTCCTTGTCGCGGTCGGGCCGCTTCTGCTGGTGCTCGATGTTCGTGCGCCGTTCGTTCTGCAGCGTCGTCTCCGTCTTAGTGAGGTTCTCCGTCAACCGCTGTAGCCGCTCGCGTATCTCCTCCCAGGGGTCGGTGGCAGCATAGAGCCGGGCGATGTCGTCGAGGGAGAGCAGGGTGGGGTGGCTACTGTCTTCGTTGTATGCCGCGATCCAGTCTGCCAATTGCTGCCGAGCGTGGTCATGCTGCTTCTGCTCGTTGTCCATCTCCTTCGCCATGGTTTCCAGTCTGCCCGCTAAGCCCGTGATGGCTTCCCTTATCTTGCCGATGACCTCCCCCTGCTTCACTACGGCCTCGTCGGCCTCCGCCTTCGCTTTGGTTAGTCGCTGCTCCAAAGCGTTCGGGTCCATCTCCCCAATCTCCACCTTGATAGCCGCCTCCTTCTCTCGCACCTCTGCCACGGCCTTCTCCCAGGCCGCAGTAGCCTGCTGGAGCGCTTGACGCTTCTCCTCCTGCTGCTTGACGAGGTTGTCGGTCTTGCCCCGCTCTGTCAGTAGCGAGGCCTGCGCCTCGGCACACAGGTTCTCGGCTTTTTTCACCTGCTGGTCAGCCTGCTGCTGATATTTTCCCTGTGCCTCCGTCGCCAGATCCTTCGCCTGGCGCAACCGGTCAATCTCCTTGACCAGTGTGTTGTAGTCCGCCAAGGCCTTCGAAGCTTTGACCACCGCTTCCGCCACGGCCTCCTGCATCGAAAGCAACTCCTCGACGTCCTCGCTCCACCCGGTAGTCCCTTGCGTGGGCAGTTCGCCCCACTCCTTCTCCAACCGTCCTTGCTCGTCGGTCAGTAGGCGTGCGTTGTCCGTGAGACTCTTCAGTCTGCCCTCGTTCAGGCCCTTCTCCCGGTTCAGTTTTTCCTTCTCCGTCCTTTGCGTCTCGAGCGTGCGCTGTTTGTCCTCGATCAACTGCGTAAACTCGTTCACCACCGAGGCGAAGACCTGCTGGTCGTGGTAGGGATGGTGCGTCGAACCACAGAGCGGACAGGCCGCACCCTCCTCCAGTCCGGCACGGTGCGCCTCCCAATGGTCGCTTGTCATCAGCGTATGTGTCTTGCGAAGCGTCTCCAACTCCTCGCTCAGCTTCTCGATGGTCAGTTGCGCGATCGACGCCTCGATGGCCTTGTTGCGATCAGTCAGCGTAGCGATGGTCTCTGCCCCCTTGTCCAGCGCCTGCTGATTGGTTGTCATCGCCCGTCGGATGCGGATGGCCTCCTTCAAGTTGTGCTGTCGATGCTCCGCCTTGCTCTTGGCCTCCTGCAGCGCCAGCGCATCCATGCCGTCGGCCTTTCCCCGCTCTTTCTCATAGGCTGCTGTCGCCGTCTCGACCGCCGCTGCCAGTTGTCCGCTTCGGGCCTCTACCTCCTTTCTCAGCACGGTCAGCGACTCCTCTGCCTTTTTCTGTTTCCGTTCCGCCTTGACGATGGCAGCAGCATTGTCCGCCACCTGCTGGTCCGCCTTTTGGATCGCTTTCTCCGCCACAGTCTGCGCCTCCTGCTTCTCCTTGACGCTCAGAGAAGCGGCCGCCAGTTCGCCCTTGATAATACGGGCCCGGTCGATGTGCGGTTTCATCTGTTCCACTTCCTTCCCAGCATCGGCAGCCACCTGCGTCAAGTCAGTCTGCCTGCGGTTCTCCTCCTCCAGCAGCTGTTCCTTCTCGGTCCGCTGCTTGGTGATCCTTTCGAGTTCGGTGCCCATTCTGGCCCTGTTGCGCTCCGCCGTGCGCATCGCCTTGTAGAGATCCACGGCCGGCAGTGTAGCGTCGTGCAATCGAAGCCGCTCCACATCCCCCTTGATGGCGTCGAGGCGTTGGCGCGCACCAAGAAACGCCTCCTCGTAGCGCGCGATGTTCCGTCGCTGCTGATCGTCGGCCACATACCAAGCCAAAGCCTCCGTCACAGCACTCAGTTCGGCCTTCGCCTTCCGGTCCTCCTCTTCCAGTTGCTTGATACGGTCGGCGAGTAGCTGGAGTTCCTCCTCACTGTCGATGAGGTCTTTCTCGAAGGCTGCGAAATCCGCCGTCACCGCCTGGTAAGCCTGCTGGGCGAGGTCCCGCTGCTGCTTGATGCCCGCCGCGATCAGGGCATACTGCTCCTCACAGCCGATGAGCTTCTCCAGCAGTTCGTAGCGCTCGTTCTCCTTGGCCGTGAGGAAGTTGGTAAACGATCCCTGCGCTATGAGAACCGTGCGCAGAAACTGGTCGTAGTCGAGGCCGATAAGCTCAGGGAGCGTATTCCAGTCGGCCTCCTCCTCCGTGGGCCGTCCTTCCTTGCTGCCCAGCAGATAGAGCGCCGTCCTCACGTTTTCGTATTTCACTCGTTGAAACCGCACATACCACTCGGCCCGATACACCAGGCCGTTGTTGGCCCGAAACGTCAGTTTGCTGTAGCCCTCCTTCCGTCCTCGCGTCAGGATGTTGCGCGAGTCGGTAGGCGCCAGTCGGTTGCGCTCCCCCTCTTCCGGCGTTCCATAGATCTCGATGTTCTGGTTGCGGTCGCCCTTCTTGCGCGGATAGCGAGGCGCCCGGTTGTAGAGCGCCAGGCAGATGGCGTCGAGGATCGTTGACTTGCCACTGCCCGTGGGCCCCACAATACTGAAGATATTGCTCTCGCCCAGAGCTCCCGATGTGAAATGGATCGTCTCTCCCTCCTCCCGGTCGAGGGAAGCCAGGTTGAGTATCTCTAACTTGATAAACTTCATGCTTTCTCCTGATCTGTATGGATGGTTTCTATCAGATGGCGGAGCATCTGCTCCTGGTGTGCTGTCATCTCGGCGTTGTGTTTGATGACGAACGTCTCCTTCAGCGTCTCCAGCGGGTCGCGGTTGAGGATGTCGTCGATGCTGTGTATCTCCTCCTGCCCCGTCATGGTTGTCAGGTCGATGTCGTCGATGACCCGCTGCGTCTTGCAGAGCACGGCGTTCTTCGTCTCTACGAGCGCGTGGAGCGCCTTGATCTCGTCGTTGCTCGCCTTCTCCGTCTTCACCTTGAGCACGAGATAGACAAAGTCGTCGCCCAGCAGCCCATCCACCCTGTCGGGCAGTGATGTCTTGATGATCTTCTGCAGTTTCTTTGGCGACATCGCCTCGTCTGTCTCCGGCAGGATGCGCAGCGGGTGTTGGGGCTCATACTCCAGGAAGTCCACTCGCCACCTGCCGTCCGCCTCCGTCGTGACCAGATCGACCCCGTGGCGGTAGTCCTTCTCGGCAAAGGACATGGGCAGAACGCTTCCTGTGTAGCGTGCCCAGCGGGTGTTCCAGATATGCTGCCGCTTGTGGATATGACCACAGGTCAGGTAGTCGGGGTGGTTCTCCCAGTCCCCCATCTCCACCTCTTCCTGTCCGCCGATGATGATGCGCTCGCTGGCATCCCGCTCGGCGATGTCGGCCCCCTTGGCATACATGTGGGCCATCATGACGATCGGCGTGTCAGGATACAACTCCCTCGCACGGTCCGTCAGTTGGCGCAAGAGGTCCGTGACGCCCTGCGAATAACAACTGTTCTGCACGACGTCGCTCCGGAGGAAGGGCACGGCGAGCACCACCACCCGGTCGCCCGTCCGCCCCGTGAGCGGTATCATCAGGTCCTCATAGTCGATCACCCATCGTCCTCCCTCCTCCTGTTGCTGCCAGGTGCGGTGCACATGGCCCCTCACCTCCACCCTCTGTCGGGTCAGCAGCGCACGGGGCGCCTCCAGCCTGCTGGCCGAGTCGTGGTTGCCGGCAGTGATGATGATGTGAAGGTCTGGACAAGCCTGCGTGGCCTCGTCCAGAAACTCGTAGTAGGCCGACTGTGCCGCTGCCGATGGGTTGCCATTGTCAAAGATGTCGCCCGCCACAAGGAGAGCGTCGGGCTGCTGCGCTCGTAGTTGCGATAGAAGCCATTGCAGAAAGTGGCGATGCTCGGGCAATCGGTCGCTGCCATGAAAGAGGTTGCCGATGTGCCAGTCGCTGGTGGTGATGAGTTTCATTCTTTTCTTTTTCTTGCGTAAAAGATGAGTATGATGTTATAGGCCGAACAGCGCTTCGCAATCGGTGATGAAGTGAAGGTAGGTGTCCTTCATCTTCTCTATCTTCTTGTCATATTCGGTCTGGCTCTTTGCCCATTCGAGCGGCGGATACCAGAGCACGTCGTCGCGCTTCTTGGCCAGTTTCAGCGTGCATCCCTTGAAGTAGTCAGCTGCAATGCCCAGGTCGTGGGCGCCACCGCTGAGCGAGGGGAATTTGCTGGCGGTGTGTCTGGCAATCGACGGATCCTGTCCCGGCACCCATCCCTTGCTGCGGGAGAATACCTCCAGGTTGCCCAGCGTACATTCGCCCGTCTTCTCGTTGACGTTGGTCATCTCGATGCGGTAGCGGCGCGGGACGATGCTTCCCGACTCAAAGCCGTCCATCCTCACCAGCAGGTTGAACCACAGGTTGGCCAGCAGGTCGTTTGTCGTGACGCGCAGGTCGTGGTACATGACGGATCCGCCATCGGCCACGAGGTATTGCTTGCCGCCCTCGTGCTGGAAACCGATGATCTTCATCGGCGGGAAGAAGCCGTTCACCGACACACCCTTGCCGTTGTATCTCATTTTCGGGTCCAGCATCAGGGTGAGGTAGCCGTAGGTCTTGTCGCCAAACGGGCAACTGATGTCTTTGTCCTTGCTCATCGTGGCATAGAGCGTCACATAGACCGGCGCGTCGTCCAGTTCCATGATCTTCACTTTGCCCTCGTAGGTGTTGGTCCGGTCGATCGGTTCAAAGACGGGACGCTGGAGGAAATACACGGTGGCCGTCACGTCGTCCGTGACCATAAACGGCTCTTCGCCTACCTCCTGTTTTTCCACGTTGATGCTCGATGCCACCCAGCCCTCGTTAGCAGCCGGTTTGATGGAGACCTTGTCACCATACTTGATGGGCGACTTGCCCACAACGCTGGCCGTGCCTCCTTCCTTCGGACTGCAGACGATGTTCACCTTGTAGGTCGCGTCTGTCACCTGCGTGGGCCCCTTGGGCTTATCGGTGATAGGCGGATCTTTTACTATTATCGTCGTGTCTTTGTAGTCGGGAGCCTTGATGAATCCTGTCAAGTCCTTGGCGGAGAAAGTTTCTGCTGAAAAAAGCCAGGCGATCTCACCCGTATATTTGATCAGCGCCAGGTATCGCTTGTCGCCGACATAGATGTTGTTTGCCACGATATAGCCATCCTTGCTCGGCTGGCTGAATCCTCTGATGAAGTCGGGAGACCATGGGGAACTCATCTCTTTGAGTACCAGTCGTCCCCTGCTGTCTATCACGACCGATCCCGAATGGATGGTATGGAGTCCGAAAGGCTCGAAGGGCTTCGTCACCCACAGTTCGTCGGCATAGATATCGTGTCCGCCACTGGCGTAGGTGGGGTAGCTGTCCAACACCGTGAAGTCGTCATCGACGAGCAAGATGCGGTCCCAGGTGTCTTTGACACCGCGCACCAGGGCATGGCCTTCGTAGAAGGAGGTTCCGCCGTGGGAGATCGCCAGTGCGTTGCCCTTGAGGTCGTAGTAGGTCGTCGTCGGTTCCGAGTCGTTGGAGTAGAGGTAGTACTTGCCGTCGCAAACATCACCGATCATATACGTCCTGCTGAGCGACGTCATAGCAGAGAAGCTCGGTACCGTCTGTACCACCTTGCCCGTCTTGTCGATGAGGGTGGCGGTGTGGGTGCCGTCGCTGGTGTTTCTCTTGAACGTCCAGGCATAGCCCTCGCTGAAGTCGCGCACCTTGTCCCATTGCGGCTGCAGCACCACCTGACACTTCTCGTCCATGTAGCCCCACTTGTGGTCCTTCGTCTCAAAGGCGCGCAGACCACATCTCAGGGCCCGCGTCTTCTCGCCGTCATAGCCGAAATAGAGGTTGCTGGGCGAAGGCATCTTCTCACCCCGCGTGTTGATGAAAAAATTGCCCATCTCGGTGTAGCCCTGCTTCTTGGTCACGGCAGCCAGTCCATCGACAAACCTTGACTGGGGCTCCCATGACGGGTCGAGGTTGCGCACCGCTCCGTTCTTGTAGAGGATGGAGTAGTACTCCTTGCCGAGACTGTTTTTCTTTGCCGACTTCACCAGCAAGGCTCCGTTGTCAAAGCACATCGGGTGGGTGTCGTACAGTCCGAGGGGCTTCCAGTTCGGACCAAACAGATACGCTCCATCTACCGACCACACCGTGAGGAGGTTGTTGTCCATGACGCAGAATGCGCCCTCGCAGACGTTGTACAGCGTGTTAATACTGATGTCGGAGATCACCATGTAGTGGGTGTCATTCGTGAGATAGGGCGTGAAAAATACGCGTTCTCCCTCGGGCTCATCCTGCTCCTGCTGCGTCTCGATGATCTCGTTGACATACTCCGTGAAGGTCTTGGGATTTTGTGCCCAGGCGCTTGTCGGCTTTGCCACGAGGGCTATGACCGCCACAGCCGCAAGCCATATTGCGGAAGTCGTGGATTTGTGCATCGTTTGTTTCATCATTATTCTGTCTTTTATAGGTTTCTGTCTTGGAAGGTTCATTAGTGGGGTAGGCGGATGGGGGGCGTCGAGCACGATACCGTCCGCTCCTCTGCTGCAAAAGTAATCATATTTTTTCTAATAAAGGGTGTAAACGGAAAGAATCTTTTGTTTTCTTGTGGTTTTTCCTTGCCTTTGTCGATTTTTCCCGCCGTCAGGCCATGGGAAAACAAAAAGTGGAGGCATTCCCACCAAGGGGACTACCTCCACTTTTTAAATATATTTGGGGTTTCGTGTCGCAGAATTACATCATGCCACCCATACCCGGCTGTGCTGCGGGCATCATCGGCTCCTTCTCGGGCTTATCGACGATGAGGCACTCCGTGGTGAGGAACATGCCAGCGATGGATGCTGCGTTCTCCAGGGCTACGCGAGCCACCTTGGCCGGGTCGATGACACCAGCTGCGCGGAGATCCTCGTAGATGTCCTTGCGGGCATTGTAACCGTAGTCGCCCTCGCCCTCGCGGACCTTATCGACTACCACGGCACCCTCGCCACCAGCATTGGCGACAATCTGGCGCAGCGGCTCCTCGATCGCGCGGCAGACGATGTTGATACCCGTCTGCTCGTCGGCATTCTCACCCTTGAGGTCGGCGAGCACCTTCTGAGCGCGGATGTAGGTAGTGCCACCACCCACGACGACACCCTCCTCGGCAGCGGCACGCGTTGCGCAGAGTGCGTCATCGACGCGGTCCTTCTTCTCCTTCATCTCCACCTCGGAGTTGGCACCGACATAGAGCACGGCCACACCGCCAGCCAACTTAGCCAGGCGCTCCTGCAGCTTCTCCTTGTCGTAAGAGCTCTTCGTGTTGGCAATCTCGTTCTTGAGCTGAGCCACACGCTCCTTGATGTTCTCCTTCGCACCAGCACCATCGACGATGGTGGTGTTGTCCTTGGAGACCGTCACCTTCTTGGCCGTACCCAGTTCCTCGAGCGTAGCCTTGTCAAGCGTCAGACCCTTCTCCTCGCTGATCACCACACCACCAGTCAGCACGGCGATGTCCTCCAGCATGGCCTTGCGGCGGTCGCCGAAGCCCGGAGCCTTGACGGCGCAGATCTTCAAACCAGCACGCAGACGGTTGACAACCAGCGTGGTGAGAGCCTCAGAATCGACATCCTCGGCGATCACCAGCAGCGGACGGCCACTCTCGGCAGCAGGCTGCAGGATGGGCAGGAAGTCCTTGATGTTGCTGATCTTCTTGTCGTAGATGAGGATGTACGGATTCTCCATCACACACTCCATTTTGTCTGTATCGGTCACGAAGTAGCCAGACAGGTAGCCGCGGTCAAATTGCATACCCTCTACCACACCGATGTTGGTGTCGCGGGTCTTGCTCTCCTCAATGGTGATCACGCCGTCCTTGCTCACCTGGCGCATGGCGTCGGCCAGCAGCTTACCGATCTCCGGGTCGTTGTTGGCACTCACCGTAGCGACCTGCTCGATCTTGTCGTAGTTGTCACCCACCACCTCGGCGTTGTCCTTGATGTAGTCCACCACCGCGTTGACGGCCTTGTCGATACCACGCTTCAAGTCCATCGGGTTGGCACCAGCAGCGACGTTCTTCAGACCCTCGTTGACGATGGCCTGGGCGAGAATCGTAGCCGTGGTCGTACCATCACCTGCGTCGTCGCCCGTCTTGCTGGCCACGCTCTTAGCAAGCTGTGCGCCTGCGTTCTCCAGGCTGTCCTCCAGCTCTACCTCCTTGGCCACGCTCACACCGTCCTTGGTGATCTGCGGTGCGCCAAACTTTCTGCCAATCACCACGTTGCGACCCTTCGGGCCGAGTGTCACCTTGACGGCATTGGCCAACTGGTCCACACCGCTCTTGAGCAGATTGCGTGCTTCTGTATTGAATTTAATATCTTTTGCCATGATCGTTTCTTCTGTTTTTATTTGATAAATACAATTTTACAACTCGTTGCGTCCCTCACCACCTCTTTACTCGGTGACGATGGCGAGCACATCGCTCTGGCGCATCATGAGGTACTTCGTGCCCTCGTTCTCAATCTCCGTGCCAGCATACTTGCCATAAAGCACCACGTCGTCGGCCTTCAGGATCATCTTCTCGTCCTTCGTACCCTCGCCGACGGCAATCACCTTGCCGCGCTGCGGTTTCTCTTTGGCTGTGTCGGGAATAATGATTCCACCCACTTTCTCCTCTGCCGGTGCCGGAAGAACCAGCACTCTGTCTGCTAACGGTTTAATTGTCATGATCGTAATATTTTTAATCGTTTTTGTTTTTGACTTTTTGCGAGCCCCCTTGGCACTTGCCTTGCGGGCCTCACCCTTCTCTTTGCGAAAAGCGTGCCAATGCGCCAAAACGGTCTCGCCAAACTGACAGGGTGACAAAGTGGCAGACTCGTGGTGACAGCCTTCTTCCAAGTATCAGCTACGTGTCAACCTTGTATCATCTTCCCATCGAACAAATATCGTTTACGTATCGTTTCCGTATTGTTTCCGCTTCTGTAAGCGAGAACGATAGGAGGACGATACGAGAACAATACGGGATTGATACGGAATCAATACGGGATCAATACGGGATCGATACGAGAACGATAGGATGCGACTCCTGACAGATGCTCTATGCAAGAAGTTTAACTTTTCCATTGTTATGCGTTTGGATTATATTTTACATTACGGTTGCTTGTTGTGCTCTCCCTTTCATACAGCAATGATTGATACATCACTCGCCAAGGCGCAGCAGTTATACAAAAATAACCCCGCGTCCTGCCGAATGCAAGTCGATTAGCATGAATTAACGACCCATTAACTTTTTCTCCGTATCCATTTAACAAAGCCTGTGTCAGCGAAAAAGCGTCCATTATAGCCTTTTCTCACGATCATCCCGCAGTTTGGGCTACAAGAAAGCTCTTGCTTCCATCCGTAGCCAATAGTCACGATGCGTGTCTTAAGATAAGTTTTGATGGTAAGTAAACACGACAAAACATCCTGTGAATATTTTTGCTGTTTCGGCCTAAATACACAGAGTCAACTCATCTGACGAGTACAGTACCGATCCGCTTCAAAGATTGATTTTGGTCTCTCACAAGACTTGATTTCGTTTTATTGTGCCACATGAACCCTTGCGGAGCGTTGTTTCTTGTTGTTTCATTTCAGCAGGATTGTGTCCCTGCGAAGCGCTCCATTTCATGACACCCTTTCTCGCCATGGCATAACTCGATCAAGCTCGGTTCTGCGCATGGCTTATCGAAAGCGTTGTATTTTTTAGTACTTGTTGTTGCTCTTGTTTTCCCATGGCAGCAGGTTGTAGTGAATCATCGCAAACTACACTTGTTGCTCCGTTTTGGGGGACGCTCCCACCCTCTAAATGTTAATATAGGGGTTGAAAAACACAAAAATGGGGGTTGAAAACAAAAATATTTTAAGAATTTTTTCTCTGATTCATAAAATAGTTGTAAATTTGTGTCGGACTGTAAAAGCCAGACAACAATCATGCCGTGAGACGAGTTCTATCCATGAAGACCGATAAAAGTCCAGCGGTATAGAAAGCTCTACCAGATCCTTGAGTGTGAATCCGACGATGGTCGGTTCATGCCTTATGTGTCATCCAGCCTTGGATCTAAGACACGACCTAAATGGACACATTGCCTAATGTGAACACCCGACGAGGCGGTGAAAATCCCTCGAGCGCAGGACTTACCTCCTGTGCCCTCCCCGAAGCTCAAGGCGCCCCAGGCGCCGCAAGATGCTCAGAAGGGGAATCCTCGAACTTTATACCTAAGGATAGGCCCCAATGGTTTGTTCTCCGCGCGACATACGGACGCTGGAAAAAGGCAGTCGATTTGCTCGAAGACAACGACATTGAGACCTACGTTCCGATGCACGACATCACGAAACTCATCAACGGGAAGCGGAGAACCTTTCACGAGCCTCTGCTTCCCGATATTGTTTTCGCCCGGTTGAGCCGCACAATGGCCGAACAGTTCGTCAAGGATCCCGCCCCCTCCTCCAAATGGCTGAAATACTACACCGACAAAACCAAACCCCTAGAAAACGCCACAGGCCTCAATCCTCCCATCGTTATTCCCGACAACGAAATGCTCAACTTCATCAAAGCCACCAGCGTCCCCAGCGAGCATAGTGGCATGATCTCCAAGGACCGCATCCGCTACAAGAGTGGCGACCTCGTCCAAATCACTCAGGGCGACTTCAAAGGCATCATCGGCAAAGTGGTGAGAGCGGCAGGGCAACAGCGCGTCGCCATAGAACTGGAGGGCATCGGAATATTTATCACCGCCTATATACCCAATGACTTTCTGAAAGTCTTGGAACGATGTGAAACTGTAGTTTGGTAACACCCAAACAAACTAAAAACAAAGCTATAATCAAAATTTACCCTCACATGCTGTGCTTGGTAGTTAGATAGTAAAAAACAAATCTATGTTCAGGCAGACTAATATAGTTAACTCGCAGATAAATAGCGTGAACACTGTATTGGCGTAGAATACAATGATATGCAATACACCGAATTTATACACCCCGAGGATGCTGCAGCCTTGAAAGCATTGAAGGCCATTCCGATGCTCTCCACCATAATAAAGAAGGTGATGGATGTAGGCATCGAGCAACTGCAGACAGGATTGAATATGGCTTCGAAGGTGAAGCTGACTCCTACCCAGTTGCCACGGTTGTACAATATCCTTCCGCCTATTTGTGAGCGGCTGGAAATCAAAGAGCCAGAATTCTATTTGGAGATGAACCCCATGCCCAATGCCTACGCTTTTGGCGACACGCAGACTGCAATCACTATCACCTCGGCATTGGTGGACATGATGTCTGAGGAGGAACTAGTGGGTGTCGTTGCGCATGAATGCGGTCACATTGCTTGTCGCCACATGCTTTATCATACCTTGGCACAGGTGATAGCCAATGCCTCGGGTATGTTTGAAACCTTGTCAAAACTGGCGATACCCATCCACTATGCCTTGATGTATTGGCAGCGCAAGAGCGAACTGAGTTGTGATCGTGCGGCTGCTTATATCGTGGGCCCGCAGACGACGGCTTCGATGCTTGCACGGTTGGCTGGCGGTCCGAAATCCATCACTTCCGAGCTCAATTTGGTAGAGTTGGCAGAGCAGGCTGACCTCTATGACGCCTTCTGCAAGAGCGGGTTGTGGAATAAGACGCTCCAAACATACGCTGTGATGGATCAAGATCATCCGTTTACCTCTGTCCGTGTACGAGAAATGTTGAAATGGACGAAGAGTGAGGAGTATCAGACTATGACAAGAAATCACCCCGTATGTCCCGGCTGTCACAGAGCTATAGATAGCTCTTGGAAGTTCTGCCAGCATTGTGGCAGGAAACTCTAAATATTGTCTAATTCAAAACATCCATTGATTATGAGTATTCCAACTGGAGCCCTAGCCAGGGCATTGCGAGACCTTGATAAGTCAATGCGTAATTCGCTTGATGGCACAAAGATAGAGCAAATAAAGGACGCCATTGGCAACTACGCTATTGCTGCGGCTGTGGCAAGTGGTGTGGCAGGTGTAGCTCCTGGTATTGCCGGTGTGGCAGCAGCTTTGACCCAAGCTGGTTTTGTTTGGGCCACTTATGTCAAAATCAATCAAACACTGGATATATCTATGTCGGAAAACACGGCAAAGTTTATTGGCTCTGCTGTTGTGACAAACTTGGTGACGGGAGCGGGAGTCTTCGTCGCTGTGCTTGTCGGATCCTCCCTGCTGTCTATCATTCCTGTCGCTGGACAGTCTATTGCTGTCGCGATGAATGCCGCCCTTGGCTACACGATGGTGTATGTCTCCGCCATTATCTATCTCCAGCTCATCACGCGTCTGATGCAACCAGACGGCACGCTGAAAGTGTCTGAGTCTGATGATACCAAGCATATTATCCGTGACATCATCGATGAGGCAAACCTCAAGGATATGGTGAAAGAAGGAAAGGCTGCCTTTAAGCAAGCAAAGGCTGATGGCAGCTTCAATAAAGCTCAAAAGGCCAAGCGTTGTCCTAAGTGCAAGGCCGAAGTGAAAGAGGGGCAGAAATTCTGCTCGGAGTGTGGAAATGAGTTAATTTAATAACGCCATACGCTATAGATTACATATAAAATGGAATTTTCTACACCAATATTCGTAAGCTATTCCAGACTTGATAAAGATATCGTCTTTCCATTTGTCAAGCGAATCGAACAAGAATTAAATACGACTTGCTGGATAGACTCCGAGGGCATAGAAAGCGGTTCTCAATTCGAGGAAGTGATTGTAAATGCTATTGAAGAATCAGAAATTGTTCTCTTCATGCTGTCTGATAGTTCAATAAACTCCAAATGGACAAAACGAGAGGTTCTTTATGCTGAAGATGAAGGTAAAAGAATAGTCCCTATCGTTGTTGATGATAAAGGACTTCGTAAATGGTTCAGATTTCATTTTGGCAACGTGGATTATATAGACATTAACGATGAAGGGCAATGCGATAAATTACTCAACAATCTTGCTTCGTGGATTGGAGTTGAAAGGACGAGCAAGAAAAATAGTAGTACGAAAATATCTGCAGATATAGGTTCCCAAATTAAAAAATCTGCAGATAAAACAGTTATTACACTGCCTATCCGTAATGGCTTGAATTTAACTCTAAAGAAAGACGCTGAAAGAAATTGCTTTGTTGGTGAAATACCTGTTGCTGAATTATTAGAAATTTTTAAGGATAAAATTGACATCATAAAAGATTCTCCAAAGGGTGCTATGGTAGGTGCTGATGTCGGGGCTGTATGGGGTGTTTGCGTAGGAGGTATCTTAGGTAAAGCGGGAGTTATAGGAAATCGTATAAAGGAATATTATATAGGGGAAGACGACAAAAAAGCTAAAATATTTAATTATATTGTTGATAAATTGAATCAGAGATATAGATTACACTTAACAAAAAGAAATTTTTCTCGCTCTGATTTTACCGTTGAAGTTGATGCAGATAGAGTATACGACTTAATATAATTTGTACAACGATATTCAAATTAAGATTATCGTAAATGCATAACGACATATACATCAGTGCCAGCAGAAGAGACTTTGAAGTTGTCTCAAAAATACAAAACAAACGGAGATGGTATTGAACCATATATAGCCAACAAATCGGCTCACGAGTCTACGCAGTCTGGACTTGCAGACCATACAAGTAGAGTGTCTTCTTCTGAAAGGAACACTAATAGTGAATCAAACTATATCTATTCATTAACAACAAATGGTGTTTTCGGCGAGAGTGAAGCTAACTACATTATAATTTTTGATTGCCGTGACGATTATGATATAATAATTGAGGCAAAAATACAAAATCCGAAGAATAACAATCTTACATTTTTTTGGCGATGTATCTGAATAAAAAGCATATTGGAGGTGTTGTAAGTAATGAAAATGGGAAAACATTGGTTATATAGATGCGGAATTTAGTATCTCAGAGAATTTCTTTGAAATTAAAGGTGAGTCTCACATCCAAGAAAATGGAGATTACAAGTACAAGACTATACCCATTAAAGTTAATGGAGTACTTCCTACCCATATCATTAATAAAATTATTCAATCCAATAGTACATATTTTGAATGACAGATCAAGAAATAGTATCCTCTCTCATAGCCCACGATCCTAAGGTGACGGCGCAGTTCTTCTTCACGGATTGTCGTCCGTTGTTTATTAGTATCATAAGGCGTGTGTTTGGAAATCAGATAGTTGATTACGACGAGATAATCAGCGAGCTATACGTGCTTCTCATGGAGAACGATGCAAGAAAATTGCGAACGTTTAAGTATGAGAGCACATTGTTTCAGTGGCTGAAGACAATAGCCGTGCGGCATTGTTTGGAGCTGAAGCGTCGTGGCAAAGTGATAGATAATGAAAGTCAAGAGCCTCTTGTTAATAGTGGTAAGAATCTTTCGTATGTTGAAAGTTCACAAGCCAAGATGGATGTGGAGAGTTTGCTTAGGCAAATGAATAATCAGCGTTATGTCCTTGTCATCCATTTGCTGATGATAGAGGAGAAAAGTCCAGAAGAGGTGGCAAAGCAGTTGTCCATTACGGTAGCCAACCTCTATAATATAAAGCGTCGGGCCATGAAAGCCCTCGTAGAAGTAGCACTTAAAGATAAAAGATCTTATGAACGATAGTATGATAATTTCAGATGAGTTGTTGGCTGCATTTCTTGATGGAAACACGAATGCGGAAGACACGATGCGCGTGCTGAAGGCTGCCGAGCAAGACGAGGAGTTGCGCGAGCTGATCCGTATTGTGAGTGAGGTCGATGAAGATATGGCGGGGCGGAAGCCTGCCAAGGTTAAGGAGCTTCCCATGACGGCAATGGCTGCACGAAAAAAGGAAAGCTATCTCTGCGACATAGAGTGCGAGGAGTTTGTGCTGCATCAACTCGGTATTGAAAAAACCCACAAGACCCTTCTTGACGAGGCTTACCGTAATTGCTGGTTAAGGGACAAGGGAATGCCATTGTATAATATCGGTCGGTTGTTGGAGAAAAACAATCTTGCTGTCAGCCGTCGTTATGATTCTTCTATCGAAGATGTGGTGCGTTGGTTGGAGCATGGCGACCAACTGATAGCTGTAGTTGACAGTGCAATGCTTGAGTCTGCTATTCTCACTAACTCTCAGACGTATCCTAACCATGCTGTGGCTATTTGCTCGGTGTCTGTTGCGTCAAACGAAATAACGCTCTTCAATCCTTATACCGAAGAGGAACTGACCACTTATCCGTTGCCTTTGTTCTTGAAGGCTTGGAAGCAGTCAAACCATTATTTGTTAGTGGTCAATACTACCGACCAGTTTGTTTACGAGCCTTATCCCATTCGTCTTGACGACGTGTCCCTCGATGATGATCTCATAGAGCTGCAAGAAGCCATTGCGGAGAACGCTCACGAGATTTGGGCAAAAACCCGTACTGACCAGGGCTGGAGTTATGGGCCCGAGCGCAACGATCAAAAGAAGGAGACGCCCGACATGGTGCCTTATTGCAATCTCCCAGAAAGTGAAAAGCTCTACGATAGGGAAATGGCGATGCAGACACTAAAGTTGGTGAAGAAGTTGGGATTTGAAATTAAGAGACAGTAATGGGTAAAATTATATTTATGACAGATGTCTTGAATATATTTCTTGGTGGGCAAGAGGTAGAGGAGCAGACTATATTTGGTTGCTCACATAGTAGTTTGGCTGATTGGGTAATGACGACTTGTAATTGTTTGACAGCCTTATTTGTTATATTGGCGATCTTTGTTCTGTGGAAAAGAAAAAGCCTCAGAAAAAGAATAATAAGTCATCTGATGCCTTGTGCCTTAGCAGTGTTCGTGTTAGGTGTTGTCCTGTATTTTGTCGGCTTTTGGCATGAGGGTACAGTAAACAATTGGCTTGCGTGTGCTTTCCGTTCCATAACAGCATCAATGGAGATGTTTGTTTCAGAGTCTGAATTGATAGAAGTGCAAGAAGCATGCAAAAATGACATGTTATATATGCTACTCTTCGCCACTACGCATTTCCTCGCCATCTGCATCAGTGCAGCATTTATCCTTCATATATTGGGAATACGTGCTATTTCTTATCTGAAGATGCGCATGACATGGTGGAAGCAGGAAAGGGACTTATATGTATTTCTTGATTTAAGCCAAGAGTCGGTAAATTTAGCCAAGGACATATATAATACGAGAAAGTGTGATAATAGATTTCGGATAGTGTTCGTAAAGACGCCTATGGAAGAAAGTCATTTGGAACGTTTTTCGTTCTCCCATATCCTGAGTTTTGCTGATAGCAGGAACGAAACGATAGAGGAACTTATGGGCATTAATGCCTTGTTGACCTATAGCCGCAAGAGCATAACCATCGGTATGGATGAAAGGGCGTGGAAAGAAACCGTTGGTCTGAACAATCTACGTCGTTACATAAAGAAATGTACAGGAAAGATACGTTTCTTCTGCCTTTCGCCTAACGAGGAAAACAATATCAATACAGCTGTAGCCTTGAGCAAGCGATACGAAAAGTATAAAGATGCGTGTGTGGTGATTTGTCGGGCAAATCATGACAGTATCACGGAAAGCTTTGCAAGTCCTAACCTTAAATTTGTCGACTCTGCAAACTTAGCAGTGATGGAACTGAAGAAGGACGTAGCTTATCAGCCTGTTTCGTTTGTAAGGCCGGACACCAAGACTGGGGTTGCCACCAAGCCGTTCAGAAGTATAATCATAGGCTTTGGAGAAACAGGTTTTGAAGTGTTCCGTTTCTTATATGAATTCAGTTCTTTTGTAGGCAAGGATACCGAAGAAAATCCATTCTATTGTGACATCATAGACCCCAAGGCGCAACAGATAGAAAACAGTCTGTATCTGCATTGTCCTACTGTAGAGGAAAAGGAAGAGAAAGAGAAAAACGCAAATGTGCCTCCAAGGTCGCATTTCATCACTTTCCATAGCGGAACCGTGGAAAGCAACCGTAGGCTGATAGTCGAACAGATCGAGACTACGGACTATATAGTTGTATGTACAGACAACGAAAAAGAAAATCTGTCTATCGGTATCACTCTTCTTAACTTGGCATATAAATATCGCCCGTATTCAGAGAAACTGGCAATCTTCATCGGCATCAACGACAACCGAGAATACAAAAAAGCACAGGAAATAGCCAAGTTCTATAACGAGTGTGGCAGAAAAGACAAGGAAGAACACCTGTATGAGTTCACAATCATTCCGTTTGGCGCAAAGCAGCAGCTGTTCACTTATAAAAACATCATAGAGGATGATATACTCAACAAAGCGAAAGATTTCTATTTTGAATATCAAAAGACCTCAAACCTGTTAGGTGCAGATAAAGCATACGATTGTGCAGCGGACAAGGATACCGAATGGAATGACCGGCGCAAGGGTAAGAAACTGAATGTTGACAAAGGATTGTGGAACAAAAACGAGCTGACACAAAAGGAAGCGCAGGATATGGCCAACGCTTGGCATATCCAGACAAAACTTTATTTGGTGGGAGCTTGTTGTTATTGTAAAGACAATGAGTATAAATGTGTGGCAAAGGAACGGCATGCGCAACTCTACGGATGCATTGAATTTGTTACGCAAAAGCTCTTGGTCAGAATGGAAGAGGCACGAAAGTGCGAAGAGGATTTCAAAAAATCGCATGAGTTTATCTTGGAACAGGTTGCTGCATACGAGCATGAACACAATGTTCCAGCAGGTGAATACCAGACTCTCTTTGAAAACCTTGCTAAATGCGAGCATCTACGGTGGAATGCATCCAACCGCTTGCTTGGTTACCGAACTTTCGATGAAGCCCAAGGCAACGAGAAGCACTATCTCAAGAAAACTCATGCTTGTATGGTGCCTTACGAAGAACTGCTTGCCAATGAAGTGCTGAGAGACACCATTAAGTATGATTACAATACGATTTTAGTATCGATGAAGGGTGCAAACATTTAACAATCAAACAATGAAAGAACAGAATCGCTCTCCAATTATGTCGAAGTTAAAAATAGTTCAACTTAAGTCATAGCCCTTTGTATAGGCACTTGTACAAGTGCCTATACAAAGGGCTATGACTTAAGTTGAACACAAACAATACGGTGTTCACCGAGTATTTACGATACAAAAAATGCTTATGGAAGAAAATGTATTTGCTAAATCATTTGGCTCGTTTGAGCCTTTGGGACAAGATATATTTATACACGAGGCAGAAGAGCCAATGTGGGATGCTTTGATTAGTAAAATAATAACAGGAGATGTCATTCCTATCATTGGCCCTGAGGTGCTTACTAACGAAACAAATATACATAAGCAGTTACTTGATTTTGTTGCGAAAGTATTTGATGTACAATCTACTCCTCAAAGTTTTTCAGAATTGGTTTATGATACAACATATTTAAAGATGAATGAAAAAAATGGAGGAAGAGACAGTATATATACATGGATAAATAGATTGTTTGCTCCAAATGTGCCACAACAAAAACCTTCGGATATACTGGTTAAACTATTAGGAAGTAAGCTGTTTCCATTTGTGATAACAACTTCTTTTACTCCAATTGTAGAACAAGTTATGCGAGATGTTTGGAAAAGTGATCTTAAAGTTTTAAAGTTTAACAATAATCCGCAAGAAAATGATGATGTCTTCAACGAATCAGATCTGTCAAAACCTACCGTTTATTACATGTTTGGACGTGTTGGTGATAAAAGGGCTCATAGTTATGTCGTAACAGATCAAGATATGTTGGAATTTTGTTCTTCCTGGTTAACAGAAAGTACCCGCCCTAAAAAACTCGTGGATTTTTTAAAAGGAAAATTCTTGTTGATGATAGGAATCGATTATAGCGACTGGCTGTTTCGTTTTATTTGGTATTCTATTCGAAAAGAACGCAAAAGAACAGAGGATATGAGCGATATGATTGCCAATAACGAATTAGAAGAATCATTTGTGCATTTCATGGAGAGGAACAAAACTTATATGAAAAAGAATCCTAGTGAGGTTATAACACAGATATCTACTCGCATGGAAGCACAATTTTTCCAAGACCCAAATCTTAAAGCAAAGATAGAAAGACGCATAACAACAAAATTCTCTTATCCAGAAGAGAATGTCGATGTGTTCATTAGTTATTCCAGAAGTGATTCTGCTTTTGTTGAAAAATTATATGATGAGTTGGCAAAACGAAATTTGAATGTTTGGTATGATAAAATGAATTTGACCGATGGAGGCAAATTTATGGAAGAAATAAAAAGGGCAATCAAAACAGCAAAATATTTTGTTCCTATTTTATCGCTAAATATTGAAAAGGAGAAAGATGTGGCTCATGTTTATAGAAACGAATGGGACATTGCGTGTGGTGTTGGAATAGGGAGAACTTATATCATACCAGTCGCAGAAAAAGACTTTGACTTTTATAATGCCTTTTTGCCAGAAAAGATACAATCTCATAATGCGATAACATTTGCTTCAATTGATGATGTATCAACCGTCGTTGAAAAAATAATTAATAAAATTGAGTCAAAGCAGTAGGGTATGATAGATAAGAGTGGCAATCCTTGGTTGGGACTTGAGTCATATAAAGAAAACCAAATAATATATGGTCGTAATACTGAAGTTACCGACCTCGCACAACGAGTCCTCAACGATACAGATACGGTTGTATATGGAAAGTCTGGTATAGGTAAGACTTCTGTCATCAATGCAGGTGTCTTGCCTATAGCAAGACAGAATGATTTTGTACCCATCGTTGTAAGACTTGATCATGGTAATACTACAAGTTACATAAAGCAGCTTGATGGGAATATTCGTGAAAATGTAGAAGTCGAAGATGTTCGTCTTGCGAGGAATGCTGAGAAAGAATTGTTTTGGGAGTATTTTCATAGACATCTGTTTTTTGTTGATGGGAAAAGGAAAAAACTGTTGATCGTTTTTGACCAATTCGAAGAGATATTTACTTTGCAGCAAAATCCATCAGCTCGTTTAGAATTTTTCAGAAGCATTGGTGATGTGCTTAACGGCATGATGCCAAAAGTGTTAACTGATAATTTTGAAAAAAAAACTGATATACCCCAAATTAATAATACGCAGGTTGAAGGTTTTGCGGACATGGCAAATATCTTTGATGAGCCTAGTGATGATGTGTCTGCTGAAACTCTGTATATTAATGATAACATTATTCATTTCGTTTTCGTCCTAAGAGAAGATTTTTTATCTGAGTTTGAATTTTATACAACAAAAATACCTTCATTAAAGCAACACAGATTTGCTTTGCGACCTCTGAATGAAGAGCAAGCTGCTGAAATTATAATGAAGCCATGTCCTGGTCTTGTCTCTTTGGATGTGGCTCGTTTAATTATAGAAACGGTAACTAACAGAAAGGACTTCTCATTAGGTGATGAACCTGAAATAGAAGTAGATGCCGCTGTACTGTCTCTATTTCTAAGTCGAATATACCAAAAGTTAGACGTTAAAGACGATGTGATTTCTTCAAGAATCATAAAGCAGTTTGGAACAGATATCATTAGGGATTTTTACGTGGAGTCTGTTGAGGATTTGAATGAAGAGGAACTAAACTTGATAGAAGATAAATTGCTAACATCAAACGGTCGTCGGAACAATGTCTCATATTTTGATTTTTGTAAATTTGTCAATAAGAAGAAAGTTGAAGATCTTGTTTGTAAAAAAAAGTTGTTACGAACATTCTATTATGGAAATGACCTCCGTTTGGAGATTATCCACGATATTCTATGTCCAATTATAAAAAGAATCAAGGACGATAGATTGGCTAAAAAGATATCAATCCGAGAAAAGTACAAAAAGAAACTATATAAAGGTATAATATTTCTCTTGTTATTTTTTCTATTTCTTACGTTTAGGATGTATCCATACTTTTCCAACTCTAACATCAATATACAACTTATAGAAGCAAATACAATCAGCAATGAGGAATATTGGAAAGCGTGTGTGACTTTGATTGACGGAAATGACACAATTGCTATTGACACAATAGATAAAGGAAGACCTTCTGCTACATTTTCTGTAAGTAATTATAGAAAAGACCATGTGATTGTTTGTACTATTAATCCTCTCATTGGTAATATTAAAATTACAAAAGAACAAGTAAGCACAAAAAAATCAATGAATTATATTCAAATAGACAAGATAAATTCAGAAGCATTCATAAAAGGAAATGTGAGAGTTGCTACTGGCTCTGTCCAGCCTGTAATTGGCGCAATAGTTATCTGGGGTAACCAGGTTGCAAAAACTGACAAAAGGGGCAACTTTTCTTTCAACAAGCCTAATGATTATAATATAACAAGCACCAAAGATTCTACGATAAAAATAATAAAAAATGGATATGAAATATATGAAGATAAACTTCATACAAAAAGTGAAAAGTATAAATTACAACTAAAAAACCAAAGGGAATTTTACGATAAGTGCGTTCTTTTTGAGTCTAAATATTCATCTTCAACAATCAAACATAATAATATAGGACTATATATCTTCAATAATAAGATAGTAAAAGATAAAATAGAATTGTTTGTATACAAAGATGTAGGTAAAAGCAACGATGCTATTAAAGGCTTCTACTATTATAAAAACAGGGTAGAGGGTTCAAAAGATAAACATTCATATTTCATATTGTTCGAGGGATATTTGACAGAGACGGGTGATTTTGTTGTGAATTCTACAGATGACGCGTGGAATACAAAAACTTTGTCTGGGAAAATTATAAACAATAAAATAATTAAGGGACAAGCCCATGGCAATACTTTTAGCTATACGTTTGAATATATTGCCGATAAACCATTTGTATTTTTTAAAACAAGAGTTTTTAAAGTTTAAATATGTTGTAAAAAGCAAATGAATCTGACTGCTCGTGTCAAAACACTCGGCGTTTTAAAGAAAGCGAAGAAATGCTACATACGGCAATAACTTTCTTGAGCGCTTGCAAAACAAAGAAGAAAAGCGCTAATAAGGACGGTGTTGAGCACGGAAGTAGAATAAAAATAGTGATGCTACACGTTGTGATGCCAAGGTTCGCTAACTTTAGCCTGCAAGAGCGCTATTTCTTGAGGCCAGTATTCATAGATACCCTTATGTATGTATTCAGTGAATACCGTATTGTACGCTTAGAAAGTGTTTCGCACTGTATAATTTTTTAATGCATATGAATGAAATGAATCATTGTCGCTACTCTAACATCGCGTTTATTTCATACAAGCGCGAGGATGAAGCATGGGCTAAATGGCTCCAGAAAAAACTTGAACACTATAAATTGCCAGCCGACATACTAAGGGATCATCCCGATTTGGAGTTTTCGGAGCGCCCTCGTCATGTGTTTAAAGATACGACAGATTTAAGTGGTGGGGTCCTTGCTAAGGCTATTAGGAATGGGTTGCACTCTTCTAAGTTTCTTATTGTGATATGTTCTCCGCTTGCTGCAAAAAGTGAATGGGTTTGTAAGGAGGTTCAAGATTTTATTGATTCGGGGCGCGAGGAGTATATTATTCCTTTCATCGTGGAAGGAGAGCCATATGCAAAGAATAAAGAGAATGAATGTTTCCCTTCTGCTTTGAAATCACTTGCAGGAGAACGCGAGTTATTAGGAATCAACATCAACGAAAATGGACGGGATTCCGCAGCTGTAAAGGTCGTTTCTCGGCTGTTTGATTTGAAATTCGATGTTCTTTGGGATAGATTTCAAAGAGAAGCAAGGAAAAAGCGTAGATTGGCGACAAGTGCTTTTGTTTTTATTATAACATTCTTGTTGGCAATAATAGCGAGTGGGGTTTGGGCGTACCTTCAGATAAACCAGAAGAATGAATTGATTTCAATGCAAATCAAAGAAACGGAAAAAGAGCGAGACCGAGCAAATAAAGAAAGAGATAGGGCTACAAAGGCAAATGTTGGATTACTAGCTGCCAATGACAGTATAACAAGACAAAAAGCCGCATTGCAGAAAGCTTTTGATAATCTTTCGAAAACAAAGAGGGCTTTGTCCAAATCGAATGCGGATTTAGCGGAACGCAACAATCAATTGAAAAAGGAAAAAGATAATGTTGTAAAGGCCAATTGGCAGATGATGGAAAATCTAGCTTGTGCAGTTGCGGAAAAAGCCAAAATAAAAATATCAGAGGGGGATGTTTATAATGCAATACTGGCACTTCTCGAAGTTTTACCAAAGGATAAAAATGGCTCAGAAATGCCCTATGTGCCTCAAGCGGAGGTGGCACTGCGTGTAGCGATTGATAGTATGATGGGTGCTTCGTGGAAAAAGTACGCGCTGCCCCCTGGACGTGAATACCGTTTTACCTATAATGATAAATACATATTGTCAGAAGAACGGCTAGACTCTTCAACGAGCGTCTTAGGTGTGTTTGATGTAAATTCTTTGCAAGAAAAATATTGTGTGGAAATTCCTTCTAGTTATAATTATCTCTCTTGTTCCCACAATGATAAGTATTTGGCCGTTGGATATAGTTCTAATATTCGTATATACGATTTGGCAAAAGGAGAACTAGTAAACACTTTATATCCAGGTAATTTCTTATATGATTCTATATTGGAAGAATACAATCCTGTTTATTTATATAGCTTAGTGGATGCTCAAACATGCAATCCGAATGTTCTTACCAGTTTTTTTAGACCTGAAAATACTACGACAGACATACAAGTTTTGGACTATCTTCCTCAAAAGAATTGGATTCTTTATAAGAAGGAAATGTCAGTTGGTGAATGCGATGAGTTTTTTGCTTCATATGTCTTATTAAATGTAAAAAAGCGTCAAATTTTATGGAAGATGAGTGAAAAGTATTTCCTTCCCAGTAATATAAATGAAGTGCATCTTTCTTATAGTGGCAATTATATTATAATATCTCGTCCTGGTTCTATTGATATTATTTCTACGTCTGATTATAGTAAGCGTACAATTAGGACAGATGAGTTCTCTGATCATTATTCTAATTTGGGGAGTATAACGAAAGATGAAAAATATATTTTTCAACGATGTGTATTTACTGATGCATGTGTATATGATGTGGAAACGTTATCAAGGGTGGATTCTATTCCCACAGACCAATTGTTTCCTTACGCTCTATCATTTAGTACTTTAGGATCAAAATGTATTATTAATAATTCTCATTGGACAGATATGACTAAGTTATCGTATTTGTATTTTTTGACTGATGATTTTGATTTAAATATCAAAGATATTTCCAGTCGACTTGTCCGAAAAAATATTAATAATCGAATTGTGGTAAAGAAAGATGGTGACTATGCTCTTTGTTACAATGACAACCAAGGTCATAAATGGGAGTGTGTAAATGCGGAGTTTATAGGTTATACCCCCGATTTTCAATATGTTGCAATTTGCAAAAATGGTTTTAGAGGTAGTATGGAATGTCAATTATTAGATGTTAATAGCGGCATCTGTATGTACAGAGAAACACCAGATTATTTAAAGGACGAAATCTTTGAATTTCTTTTATATGAAGACTTGCTGAAGATATCGAAAGAAATTGTGAAGGGATTCAAGATGGACAAAACTACTCGTAAAGAGTATTATTTATGATATGATATGAAAATAGTATGGAGTATAAAAATGGTAAGATGGTTGAGGGATGAAGATTGTTGCTTCAACCATGCTTGTGAATTTTCTTCACAAGTATCCAGGGATAGTGTTCAAGTGCTGCTCTAACTCTACTGTGAGACCGTGTGGTCTAAATAAAAGAATGAATGTCAAACTAACAGTTATAGTTTAAAATGTACATTTCTAAGCTTATATTCATTAGCTACTCTAGACTCGATAAGAATATCGTATTTCCATTTGTCAAACGAATCGAACAAGAGTTGAACACTACTTGTTGGATAGATTACGAGGGGGTCGAGGGTGGTGCCCAGTTTGAAGAAGTGATAGTGGATGCTATTGATTCGTCAAAAGTTGTTCTTTTCATGCTTTCTGATAATTCCTTATGCTCAAAGTGGCCAAAGCGAGAGGTGCTTTATGCGGAAGATGAAGGTAAGCGAATCGTCCCCATCATCATTGATGGGAAAGGACTCCGCAGATGGTTTAAATTCCATTTTGGTAATGTAGATTGCATTGATTTAAACGAGGAGGAGCAGTGCGAAAAACTACTCAACAATCTTTCTTCATGGATTGGACTTGAAAGAGTGAGCAAAAAAGCAAACAAAAGAGCTTTGCCTGCTAATTCATCTTTAAGTGCTAATCCGCAATTTGTAATATCAACGGATAAAACGGTTATAACATTGTCCATCGACAGTGATATGGTTTTGACCTTAACGAGAGATTCTGAAAGTAATCGCTATGTTGGGAAAATACCTGTTCAGGAAATATTAGAAATGATGAAGGAAAAAAACAGGTTTAAAGATATAGGGGTAGGGACCATAATAGGTGCTTGCGCTGGTTCTATACTTGGGCCTGTTGGGATGGTAATAGGAGGAACTTGTGGCCATCTTATGGAGAAGTTTGAGGGAGAGAGCGCAAGCAAGGAAAAAATATTTAATTATGTTGTTTCTAAATTGAATAAGAAATATGATCTTAATTTAATAAGGAAAAATATCACGGGTTCTGATTTTATAGTTGAATTGGATGCAAATAGTGTTTCTGGTTTAATGTAGGTCGTGTGTATTTTAAGACCATTGTGTAGCGATTGATAAATGGAGTATGTTGTTAATATTGTTTTTGGTATAGTAGGTGCTATTTTAATAGTTCTGCCAACATATTTGTGGAATCGAATTGTTCATGGAGAGTTAGTGGATTATTCGGTAATCATGAAACGTAAGCGCTACAAAAGATGTTCTGTTTTTGGACTGCTTTTATTTTTTGCCGCTCTATTTTCGGCTTTCGAGGTAGGAGGAGGATTGGAAACGGTATGGATTGTCGGCTATTTCTTTGGTAGTAGCAGGTTTTTCTTTGACCCATATTTCGAGTCAGATATATCTGATAAGTTGGAGAAGCAGAAATTCTGTTTGTTTCTTCGCCCATTTAATACTGATGGAAAGATGAACATAAATCCATTCTTTGGGTTCAAAAGTGCTTCGGTGGAGTGGATTCTTTGCGAAGAGTTGAATAAAAAACTGGCTCAGACTTTTGCAATAGGCAACCCTGGCGCATGTTTGCCGTCAAACAAGTCGGTTTTCAATATATACGCAACAGACTCAGAATGGCATGGTATTGTGCACGCTTTGTCTCACAAAGCACGTCTTATAGTGTTACGAATTGGTGATACGGAAGGATGCAAATGGGAGATAGAGCATTGTTACAAAGAGGGGTTTGGGGGCAAGATGATTCTCTTGATCGAAAACTCGAATGACCTTTTGGTAGCCAAAAAGACATTGGGTCTTACAAGTTCCATCGAAGTAGTAAGTAAACCTTGTCTTGCCTTTTATGATGAACAATCCAAACAGTGGGTGCTTGAGATGGCTTCATCTAAAAAAGAGATTAAAACTTTTGTCTCAAATTATATACAATCTCATGGTAATTGCTGCCAGTCATGCAAAGATACGGTAAGTTTTCGGAATATTCCAGCAAAATTTACAACAGCTCTACTTGGCTATATAAACTTTTTTGCACTAGCTTTTTGTAATTATTGGCCTTTGAAGTGGATTATTGGCGGTGCATTGTATTATCTGTTTGCATTGGTATTTTCTGTTACAATATGTCTATTTAGTTTTGATGACGAAGACCTTGCTGTTCTGTTAGGGATTATGTTAGCCTGCATAGTACTATTTCCTTTTGTGATGTTTGCATCCAAAATTTCAAGAAATTATCATTTGTGGGGATGTGATGTAGTGTATAAGCGAGTTAACAAAGAACTTTTTTGGTGGCTTATTACTTTGGCAGTTGTACAATTTTCAATCAATATGTTGCAGTGATAGTTGTGTTTTTATGATGAAAGACGATATTCAATCTATGTCGATATTTTCTAGTTGCGAACTATAAATATTAGCCTGTAGTGCATACCTCTTACGACATCTTTATAAGCTACCGGCGTACAACTGGTGCACAATACGCCCGCATCATACAGTTGATGCTGGCGCAGCGTGGATATAAAGTATTCTTGGATTACGACGAGTTGAAAGACGGAGTTTTCGGAAAGCACATAAAAGCGGCTATCAATGAAGCGCCAGTGTTTATACTCATGTTGTCGAAGGGGGCTTTGGATCGATGCAGCCAAGAGGGCGACTGGGTGAGAGAGGAGATTCTCTTGGCAATGCAGGAAGGCAAGAAGATAATTCCTATTAATCCCGATAAAACGTTTGACGGTATTCATACCGATGTCCCGCAGGAGATAAAGGGTATCGCTTGCGATATACAACACTCTGAAATTGACTTTGGGCAAGCTCTTGGCGTTACGGTAGATCTGATGATACGGGAACGTTTGGCGTCGTGCATCGGCAAACGCGAGGTAAGTAAGTACAAAGATGAAGATTATGATACTGCACAAGCAACACTACGCAAAATAGACAAGCGGAATAGATTCGTAAGAAGATTGACAGTTGCTGTCTCTATCATGATAGTGGCAATGGCACTGGTTACTTGCTTTATGTTTTGGCAGCATAACAAGGATAAAGAGGCTGTTGAGGCTGAGGCTGCATCGCTGAACGAGTTGCGAAGTGAATTGGAAAAGAAACACGCTGGCTATTGTCTGCAGCTCAGTCCGCATCTGTCGCGCGAGCAAATGAACACTATTGATACTCTGCTGATGCAGATGCGTGAAGTGAAAAAAGATACGTTGTGGATGAGCCAATTTGAGTTTACTATAGGCCAATGGCATGGACTGTTGGGAGGAAAATGCAATCCTACCGACTCCCAAATGCCTATTACAAATGTGGCTTACGATGAAATCAACTACGTGCTCTTGGACAGTTTGCGTAACATGACGGGTATAGAGTTCACCTTGCCCTCTGTTGACGAATGGCAATATGCAGCGCTGGGAGGTGTTAACAATGAAACGACAATGTATGTGGGGAGTAATGACGTGAATCGTGTAGCTTGGTATAAAAACAACTCCAGCAATCGAAAACATGCAATAAATGATATTGTGGACAAAGAACCCAACACGCTCGACCTTTTTGCAATGAGTGGAAATGTGAGTGAGTTGTGCAATACACCCTATCCACATCAAAATGGCGATAACATACAATGGACTATATGCGGTGGAAACTATAGGTCAGCAGCCTCTGAAGTGACCGTGTTTTCAACAGCTCCTATAGGAGTGGACGAGAAAAATGACCTGGTAGGATTCAGGTTGGTTATTCGTAAAGAATAGACGGTATGAAGAGTTTGTTATTCCTTCTGGCTTTGGTGACTTCCTTGTCTGTAACCGCACAGGATGTGGGAGACGATGATTTTGATAAAGTTGTTGCGGCCTATATCAACTTGCGCAATGCAGCTGCTATCAGTGATACTATTGTTCTCAAGCAAGTTGCCGAACAATTGCGAAGATACAATCCGAGTGATTTCAAAACATTTCATTTGGTAGAGGACGAAACAATGTCTTTGAATGGACATATCGTGTTTGACGAGGTCTTTGCAGATAGTCTGTCCAAGGGCGTTAATATCTATCACCAATCAGACTCTCTCAACAGAGCAATCGGCGAAAGGAGCGTGGGAATGCAAAGCCCACGAGGGCGACTTCAATCCAAAACAGTTATTATTAAAGCCAACCAAACGGCTTCGTGTACGTTTGTTGCAAAAGGCGTAAAGAAGATAGCAGTAGTGGCAGAGGGTGGCGGCAGGGTGTCGATGACAATGCAGGGATTGTATAAAAACAAACCCTATACTCAGTATGTCGATACAGAAAAGGTAAAGAAAGGAATGCCGCACCGGACGGGTACTTTGGCATTGAGAGAAGACTGTCTGAGTACAGTTTTGATGAAGATCAAGAACTGTGTGCAGAAAGATATCAGTATTGTAATAACAATGAATTGATTCGTATGAAAAAGATTATTCTGTTTGTTTTATCGTTTGTGCTTTCGATTAACGTCAATGCACAAACCTTGCAAGATGCACAAACTTTGCACGAAGAGGGTCGGAAATGTCTAAGCGAAGGAAAGATAGTGCAAGGCCGCGAGCTTACCAAACGGGCGATGGACATTCGCAAGAAGTTGAGTGGTGAAGAAAACGAGGATTATATCACTTCGCTCAACAATTATGCCTATACTTTTGCTTTGGAGAAGGATTTTGCAAAAGCTACAGAACTCCAGGAGCAGGTGATGGCTTTGTGTGAAAAACTTCCCAGACCGCACAAGAATTTGGGTATGTATGCCTTCAACATGGGACGTTTCTACTTTATTGCCGACAACTACGACGGAGCGCAAAAATACTTAGAGATGGCTTTGCCCTTGATAGAGAAATATAGCGAACCCTATGGAAATACTTTGCAATGGTTGGGCTTGATTTATATGGAGAAGCAGGATATAAAGAACCAACAACGTATTCTTCAACTCATAGAAGAGCATAAACTTCATGAACTAAGCAAGGACTGCCATGAACCTAAGTGCATGTTGGAACGTGCACAATACTATGCGAGCAAAGGCAATACTGTAAAGGCGAAGGAGTGTTATCTTGAAGTGTTGGGCATGAAAATGGATGATGATATGAGACTAAAGGTGTACGATGGTTATGCTTCTTTGTTATCGCAGATTAATGATTGGGCTTCGGCTGCTAATTACAAGCTGATGTCAGCCAGTATTATCAAAAAGAACAAAGGAATGAACGCTGAGTGTGCTGCCCATTTTAATTATGCAGGTTTGTGCTTTTCTTTGTCGGAGCAACAATCGGAAGCTATTAGATGTTTTAATGAAGCAGTGGGTTTTTATCAAACAAAATCAGATGCCAGTTCTTCTTTAAAAATGGCTGCTTGTTACAAAAGTATTGGTAATGCTTATTCTGCGCAAGGGGATTTTGCTCACGCCATAATGGCTTATCAAAAATGCGTGGACTACTATGAGCACATGGATACGCAAAATACGGAATATCCTAAAGTTCTTCTTCGATTGGCCAAGGCCGAGGAACGCAATAAGAACTACGAAGAGTCTGTGACGCATCACAAACAGGCTATGAAACTCTTTGAAGAACATGGTATGTATCAGGATTATTCTGAGGCAGCCTCGTCATTGAAGATATGCTATATGGACATGGGGGTAAATGAGAATGTTGACTTTAAAGGTGATGTAAGTGCTTTGGAAAAGAAAGCGATATTGGACAAGGTTATAGCTGAAGAAACTGAAAATCTTGAAATGACGCAAGAATACCTTGGTAAATTAGCCTATGCCACTTCTCTTGGCATAATAGCTGGCTGCTACGAGTTGAAACAAGATTATGTTCAAGCCGTTTCATATTACAAACAATACATTCCTGCTTTGCGTGAAGCCATCAGTGAGGAATTCCGTATGCAAAGTGAAGCAGAACGCATGCTTACATGGCGTGAAGAGGAGAATCGAATACGGGATTTTTTTGACATGATGGCAACAAGACCTGTTGGTTATGAGTCGTTGAACGGTGACATTGCCGCATTGGCCTATGATGTAGAGTTGCTTTCCAAGGGTATTTTGCTCAATTCTTCCATAGAGTTTGGAAAATTGTTGGCTCAAAAGGAAAACAAGAAGCTAAAGATGGTGTATGACGACATCAAGTCTGCTGACGAGCAGATACGCGTGCTTCGAAGTAACATGCAGACGGAAAAAGATGCCAACAATGTATTGACACTGGAGCGGGAGAATAAAAAACGCCTGCTTCAGCTATTACGCGATTGCTCCGAAATGGCAGACTTTACTAATTACGTAATGTATGATTGGCGTGATGTACAAAAAAACTGTCCCCAACAGATGTTGCCATAGAATTTGTAGCTATAAAATCGGAAGCCTTGGACCAAGACAATTATATGGTGGCGTTGGTACTCGATTCTGACATGAAGACTCCTGTCTCAATTCCTGTATGTACTTTGGCCGATGCCAAAGTGATGCAGGCAGATCCGTCACTTTTCGACAAGTCTCTCAATTTGATTTGGGGAGGTATAGCCAATCATCTAGAAGGTAAAAAACGAATCTTTTTCTCTGCTGATGGCACATTCAATCACTTAGCCATTGAGTATCTTCTGTATAATGGAAAACCTATGGCTGAGCAAATGGAAGTGTACCGTCTTTCTACAACCAAGGAGCTTTGTTACAACCATCCGCATGCAGTGCCCTCACGTGCCATGCTCTATGGCGGCATTGATTACAACATGAGTAATACATCTGAAAAAGTGGTAAAGCAGTCGTTAGCCGCCATGCGTAGTGGTGGCGATGGAGAAGTGGTATATGAAACTTTAGGGAATACTCTGCGTGAGGTCAATGAAATAAGTATGGTGCTCAAGCAAGGAAAGGTAAAGAATGTGGTCATTCTGAAAAATGACAATGCTAGCAAAAACTCCTTCCTTCAACTGTCAGATACCAAAACAAATATTCTTCATTTGGCAACGCATGGTGCGTACAGAAGCCATAAAGGTATCACCGATGTTGAATCTATGAACAACAGTATTCTTGCTTTCGCAGGAGCTAATACAGAAGAGGATAGCGAGGTGAGTGCTTCTGAGATTGCTCAAATGAATCTTCGTACTTGTGATTTGGTGGTCCTTTCTGCTTGCGAAAGCGGCCTGGGAAAACTTGGTCAAGATGGCGTTTATGGTTTGCAACGTGGTTTTAAGAACGCGGGAGTAAATACATTGTTGATGTCATTACGTACTGTAAATGATGCCGCCACTGCTGAACTGATGGTGCAGTTTTACCGAAATCTGATGAGCGGAATGAGCAAACGCAAAGCCTTGGTAGAGGCACAAAAGGATCTTCGGGCAAAAGGCTATACAGATGCAAAGTATTGGGCCTCGTTCATCTTACTTGACGCTTTAGATTAAAACATATATTTTGTCGTGCAATGATAGAAATACTGCCTCTCTGCCCTCTATACAGGTATGCAATAACATAAAATCGTGAGCGATGAGTAAGAACAATTATATGCCCCATCCTATAGATACGAAGGAGGTAGTGCTGCCTAAGGAATTGGAGGCTTTGGCTGAAAACATTGCAAAGAATGTGCATGAGGTATGGTCGGCTGGACGGATGAAGGATGGCTGGACCTATGGCGAGGAGCGGAATGATGCAAAGAGGCAGCATCCGTGCCTTGTACCTTATGAAGAACTATCGGAAGAAGAAAAGGAGTACGACCGCAACACATCAGTAGAAACGATAAAGCTCATATTGAAATTGGGCTTTAAGATTACGAAGGACTGAAAACTGATGAAAACGGAGGGTTGTTCCCGATTCTGGCTGGATGGAGTTGCGAACAACCCTTTTCGTTTTTTGTACAGGAGTGATTAAGCTGGTTTTGAGCGATTGCTAAAAAATGTGATTTTTTATAGTTTCAAGGTTTTTCCAGTGATAGATGGGTTACTTTCATCCCCTCTTTGTCATAAAGGAGTGTGACAGCTTTGAGTGATGTTGAAATAACTATATGGATATAAAGAAAGGACAAGCAATGAAGATCAGGTATGCGACAATCAGTAAGGATGGAAGGCGCTCTAACAATGAGGACTTCTTCGTGGTCATGGACCAGCAGGAGAGGGGGCGCTTTTGGGGTATCGTGTGTGATGGGATGGGTGGTCACGCTTGCGGGGAGGTGGCGAGCGAGACGGTGGCTCATGCTGTATCGGCATACTGGGAGCAGCATGCGGAGGAAAGGGATAGCGAGGCTAAGGTCGTGGAGGCTTGCCAGGAGGCGACGCGTGCTATCGAGCAGAAGGCGAGAGAGGTAGGACAGGCGGAGATGGGAACGACGATGGTGATGGCAAGTGTCGAGGGGGACATTGTGACCATAGCTCATGTGGGAGACAGCAGGTGCTATCTGCAGCGGCCAGGCCAGGGAGTGGTGTATCAGACGCAGGACCATGTGAGGTTGAGCTTTGGGTACGAGATCGTGGCGCGCAGTTTCTTTAGTGGTCATCCAGAGGAGGCGATTGCCGACGTGGTGCAGTTTCCTGTTTGTTCGGGCGACCGGATTTTGCTTTGCTCTGATGGGGTTCACAAGAGTATGGAGTCCGAGGACTTGGAGGCAAGGATGATGGAGGAGAAGTCGCTGGAGGAGATTCTGTATGGTTTCGACCTTAGCTGCTGGAAGTATGGCGACGATAATTATACGGCTATTCTGATAGAAGTGGAGTAGCGAGGGAATAGACTTGAGTTGAAGCAAAAGAATTATTACGATAGCAAAAGAAACAACACGTTGGCAAAGAAATCGTCAAGGTGACAAAGTGGATCAATAAATCAATAAGATGACAAATAAAATCTATAAATCAAAACAAAGGAAATCATTATGATGAAAAAAGGAATTAACAGTAGTATGAAGAAGGCGTTTTATGCTTTGGATTGGACTATCTGCTTCTTGTGGGCGATAGTCGTGGTGATAGTTGGCTATGGCTGGATCCCGTTCTTCCCTGTCAATATCGTGGCATTGGCGATACTGTTTCGCATCGTGTGCTCGTTCGCCCTCTACAAGGGTGAGAAAAAGGCTTGGGGCTCGGGGCTGGTCGCTCTTGCGCTGCTGGCACCCAAATGGTTGATGGATGTTGATGCGCATGTCTGGATTTTTACCTCGAAGGCGTATGCCGTGATGGGCATGGAGGCGGACAAGCCAGGGGAGGAAGTGTTCCCGTGGGTGCTGAAAGTATGACTGGGACTGTTTCCTGTCGTTGCCTATGCCGTCAATGCGATGCGCAAGGGCGGTATGGTGGACAACTTGACGTGGAAGGAAGCGATGGGACTGTTGCTTTGGACGGACCGACGGGCCAAGACCTACTGCGCCCTGCTGTTGGTGGCGCTCTTTGCCTTGTATTTCGGGCTGGCCCTCTACGACCGTGCTTGCGCCTTGGCTTGTGTTGTGGCGCCCATGGTCAGTCTTTATCTGCTGCAAAGGCTCCGTGGTGTGGCGATGGGGAAACTGTGGGTGGTGGTCATTGCCATGGTCCCGTTCTTCTTGTCGCAGTTTGACGCGGGGGTGGAGCGTGTGGCGATGCTCGCTCTCAGTCTTTGTGCGATGGCCTATGCTTGTGGCGGACTCCTCAGGAGCGTGAAGGACCTGCCTTTCTATGTCGTCGTTGTGGGCTATCTGGGCGTATTGCTGCCCTGCATGGCTATTGGCAGCAATCCCTACTGTTGCCTGGATGTTGCCAGGGTGTACCGTCAGCGTCTTGATGCTTACCCGGGCATTCTCGTCGTCAAGGACCCGGAGACGGGGAAGGTGGGCTTGCGCTACCGTTACGGAATGCTGGTAAAACCGGAGTTTGACTCCTTCGCTTTTCACACGGCCAACAATCGGATTGGTGTGCTGGAGATGAGGCGCAATGGTTATTATACGCTCTACGACCTTGGGTCAAAGAAGCGCTGGGTGGCGGACAGTATTGACCATTCGTTGCAGGATCGGATCTGCAAGGTGGTGGAAGGCCATGCCAAGGTGTATGACTATGAGAATTACGACTGCATGGAGATCAGAGTGACGGAGCTGGCTTCCAACAAACTCGATACTTGTACGGAGCAGGTTTCCAGCAACAAACTCGATGCTTGCACGGAACAGGCTTCCAACAAACTCGTCGCTTGTGTCAGGGCCAAGAAGATGGAACCCGTCTATTACTACTGCCTTCCTGACCAGTATATCCCCACCGACTCGATAGCGAGGACTGCGGGGGAGGTGGTTCGCGACACGGTGGTGGCACCCTATGAAATTACTCTCCATTCGATCAGTTATGCTCAGAGCGTGACAGTCGGCAAGGGGCAGACCTACCTGGTGCAGGTGCTGCTGGCGCGGGAACAAAAGCCTACGCAGCAGGAGGCCGTGAACCTGGTGCAGAATGTTGTGTGCTTATTGAGGAAATAAAAGCATGGCGTGACTTTTATGCCTTTGTCCATAAAAGTCACGCCATGAGACGCATTTCTTAAAACTTACGCCATGATGCGCAGGCTATAAAAGTCACGCCATAAGGCGCAACACCTCCGCCACTTGTTCTGCCATGGGGCGCTGCGTGTCGATCCAGTGGATGGTGAGGCCGCGGCGCTCCATGCCCCGAAACCAGGTCATTTGTCGTTTGGCAAACTGGTGGATGGCGATTTCCAGGCGGCTGAACATCTCGTCGTAGGAGGTGCGGCCGAGGGCGTATTCGGTGACAAACTTATACTCCAGACCGTAGTAGATCAGATCCTCGGCAGGGACCGTCTTGAGCAGACCTTTTATCTCCTCTACCATTCCTTCCTCCAGTCGTTGGCGCAGACGGCGCGTGATGCGTGCGCGTCGCGTCTCCCTATCGACCCATGTGCCGATGATGGTGGAGGGGATGGGTGGCACCTGGCGGTTCTCTGTGGGCGTATGGAGGTTGTACTCCTCTATCTCTATCGCACGGATGGCCCGCTGACAGGAGTCCACGTCCGTGCGGTTGTGCATCGTGGAGTGATTGCGGGCCTTCAGGTCCTGGAGGATGACGGTCAGCTCATCGAGCGTCTTCCCCTCCAGTCCTGCCCGCAGCGTGGGATTCTGGGGCACGGGCGAGAGCTGGTAGCCCCGCAGCACGGCCTCGATATAGAGTCCAGTGCCGCCACAGAGCACGGGCTGGCGTCCACGACGGCGGATGTCCTCGTAGGCTTGGAGGAAATCGCGCTGGTATTCGAAGAGGTTGTATTTCGTCCCTGGGTCACAGATGTCTATCAGGTGATAGGGGATCGGTGTGCCCTCCACTACATAGTCGGCGAGGTCTTTGCCCGTGCCGATCGTCATGCCTCTATAGACCTGACGACTGTCGGCGGAGATGACTTCGCCATCCAGCTCATAGGCAAGGCGTGTGGCAAGGGTGGTCTTGCCGCTTGCCGTGGGCCCAAGGATGGTCAATAATTGCTTCATGGATGCAAACTTACATATTTTTTCTGGAAAAAGCGAGTAGCAGGGAGAAAAAGTTCAGCCCTTCTGTCCTCGTTCACAGTTTCAGACCCTTTGTCAGGTTCGTCCGGGACATGGAGTGATTCGACGTGGACATATAGAAAAACAACTTGAACAACTTTTACAACAAGTTACAACGCTTCGCGGGGACATCGCCTCTTCGAGGCCTATGCAGACCAAGGGTTGCTTGTTGCGAAACAACAATATACAACGCTTCGCCTTGGACACATTTCCTGCTAATTGTCCTGGTGATATGTCCCTGCGATGTCTTGTATCATGTGTGGCTCGTTGTTACTAGTTGTAAAAGTTGTATTTGTTGTTTTCCCTAACTCGGCAGGCCGTATTGGAAACAACAGTCTGTCCTCGCTCACAGTTTCAGACCCTCTATCGGTTCGGTGCGGACGAAGGCAGCAGCGAGATAGGAGGCGAGGGAGAGGAGCATCAGCAGGGCGAAGTAGATGCGGTAGCCGAGATAGTCGGCGAGGATGCCGGAGAGTGCGCCCGAGACCGTGATGCCGATGGCAGCGAGGGCAAAGCAGTAGGAGTAGAACATGACGGGATGGTAGCCCCGTGAGAGGTGGGCGAGGTAGGCGACGAAGGCCATAATGCCGAAGCCGAAACCAAACTGCTCCAGGAAGACGCTGAGGGTGATCAGGGAGAAGCTGGTCGTCAGCGTGTAGGCCATCAGGACGTAGAACACTTTTGGCAGCGTGATGGCGAGCGTCATCGGCCACAGCCAATAGCGGAAGCCGTGGAGGTGGATGCAGCGTCCGCCGAGCAGGCAACCGAGCAACATGCCGAAGGCACCCACCGTGCCCTGGGTGAAGGCCAGTTCTTGTGGCGAGAGGCTCAGTCCGCCATTGCTCCCGGGGTCGACAAGAAACAGGATGCCGACGCGGTAGAAGAAGCCCTCGGGGAGGAGGAAGAGCAGCAGGAAGAGCATCTCGAAGCGGAAATAGCGACGGTCCGTCAGTTTGCGGAGGTCCTCCAGCAGCAGCGCCTTGTAGTCGTTGCGCTTGCGCACCAGTTGCTCGCCGAGCGGCACGAGAACCACGGCATGATAGACCGCCAGCAGGAGGATGAAGCCCCCCAGCAGTTCGCAGACCGTGCTCCACGCCATCGGTATGCGGCGATGGATCACCTCCAGGTTGCCTCCCACCATCGCGGGGAGGCCCAGCGCCAGGGCAAAGGCGGCGCAGGTGGCGGCAGCCCGTGTGGCGGGCACCTGCTGGTAGAAGCGACGTTCGGAGCAGATCATGAAGTAGCGGCCTATCCCCACGTCGTGGAAGGCTGCCGCCAAAGCCTCGGCATAGAAGAGGAAGAGAAAGGCGGGAAGCCATACTTTCAGCCGCAGCACGATCCCCATTGCCAGGAAGATCAGTCCCATCAGCACTTCGGCGTAGAGGATGAGATGGTGGCAGTCGGTCAGTTGGCGGGAGAAGCGGCCCAACAGCGGGCGGAGGATGAAGGGGATGAGGCCCAAGGAGCAGCAGAAGAGGTTGACCGCATTGCTCACCCCCATGCGGTTGAGCACAATGGGCACGAGGGCGAGGATGGCGACATAGGGTATGCCGCGCAGCAGATAGAGCGTGGGAACCCATGAGAGGTGGCGTTCCCAGGCCCTTGCAGCCCTTTCTCTTACCAGATTGCTTCCCTTTTCCATCATTGTACTATTTTCCCTTATACCTGCTGTTTCTTCTTGCCAAACTCAGGGTCGATCTTGATGAAGAGGCAGACGACAAACGTTGCCGCGCAGCAGAGGATCGTCCAGAGGAAGAAGTGGCGGTAGCCGATGAGTTCCTGCAGCCATCCGGCCATCATGCCCGGCAGCATCATTCCCAGGGCCATGAAGCCCGTGCTGATGGCGTAGTGGGACGTGCTGTGCTCGCCCTCCGAGAAATAGATGAGGTAGAGCATGTAGGCCGTGAAGCCAAAGCCGTAGCCAAACTGCTCGATGAAGACGCAGGTGTTGACGATCCATAGCGCGCTGTCCTGGGCGTAGGCGAGATAGACATAGACGAGGTCGGGGAGCGTGATGGCGCAGACCATCGGCCAGAGCCAGCGTTTCAGTCCCCCTTGCGAGGCAGCGATGCCACCGAGGATGCCACCCAAGGTCAGTCCGATGATGCCCACCGTGCCATAGACAATGCCCACCGTGCTGGTCGAGAGGCCGAGACCTCCCTTCGCTATCGGGTCGAGGAGGAAGGGGTTGATGATCTTGACGAGCTGCGCCTCGGGCAGTCGGAAGAGCAACATGAAGAGCAGGGCGGGGACGATGTTCTTCTTCATGAAGAACGAACGGAACGTCAGCAGCGACTCGCGCAGGATGCCACCCACCGTGCGGTCAGGGGCGTGGCGGTCGGAGGCAGGTCTGGGGAGCGCCCAGGCGTGGTAGAGGCTCGCGAGGAAGAAGAGGATGGAGAGGATGGCGAAGACCACCGTCCAGGAGAGCGGTATCTTGCCCGTATGGTCCTCTATCAGTCCAGCGATGATGACGAGCAGTCCTTGTCCCGCGATGGTGGAGATGCGATAGAACGTGCTGCGTATGCCGACGAAGAACGACTGCTCGTGGCTGTCGAGGCCGTGCATGTAGAAGCCGTCGGCCGCGATGTCGTGGGTAGCCGACGTGAAGGCCACCAGCCAGAAGAACGCCAGCGTGAGCCGGAAGAAAAACTGTGCGGGGATGAAGAAGGCGATGCCCGCGAAGGCGATGGCGAGGACCGCCTGCATGGTGACGATCCACCACCGCTTGGTGCGGACGAGATCGACCATCGGGCTCCAGAAGGGCTTGATGACCCACGGCAGGTAGAGCCAGCCTGTATAGAGGGCGATGTCCGTATTGGAGATGCCCATCTTCTTGTAGAGGATGACGGCTATCGTCATCACGGCGACGTAGGGCAGTCCCTCGGCAAAATAGAGGGAGGGCACCCACGCCCACGGGTTGATATGTCGCTTGCTATTCTCGGTCATAATCATTGTTCTATGGAAGGTTTGTAAAGCGTTTTCAGCGTGGCGCCAGGGTAGTAGTGGCGGAGGATGGCCTCGTGGTCGTAGCCCTTCTCGCCCATCATGGCCGCCCCGATCTGACACAGTCCCACGCCGTGGCCCCAGCCTGCGCCCGAGAGGTGGAACGACTGCGGGATGCCGTCGGCGCCCTGCTGCGTCGTGACGACGAAGGCGCTGCTCTTCAGGTGGCTCTCGCTCAGCGTGCGGCGTATCTCCAGTTCCTTGCCGATGATGCGCTCCCTTTCCGTGCCCACGATCTTCAGGCGGACGATGCGCCCGCTCTTGCCGCGCTCCAGGGGGACGAGGTCGAGGATCTTGCCAAAGCGCAGTCCCGTCTTGCGGGCAATGAGGCTGGCGAGTTCCTCCTGGGTGTAGTCGATGTGCCAGCGATAGAAGTCTGCGGTCTCCTGGTCGTAGCCGTTGAGCACCTGGCGCAGCACCTGCTTGTCCTGCGTGTTGCAGAAGGCGGGCGGTGCGGAGAGAATCCACTTGCGGACCGTCTCCTCGTCGGTCAGGTCGGGCAGCGCGTCTGCCGCCTGTCCTGCTTGCGCGGGGCGGTCGAGGAAGGCGGCGAGATAAGGCTTGTCCTCATCCTGCCAACAGGCCGAGAAGACCTCCGTGGCACCACCGCAACACTTGCTGAAGCGCGCGTCGCAAATGCCCTTGCCGTCCCACAGTACTTGTCCATAGGTGTTGCGTATCGCCTCCTCCACATGATCCGACACCATGCGGGTGATGCCCTGATAGCGCTGGCAATGGTCGTCGGCGCATACGTCGAAGCGCTGGTGGTCGTCGCGGTCGTACCAGCGCACCAGTTCCTCCTCCGTCTCCCATCCTCCACAGGTCTCCGCGGAGGGATGGTCTGCATTGATGCGATGCGCCATTTGCGTCAGGAGCCAACTGCGGGAGATGATGGCATGGGCCCGCAGGAGCGATGGCGACGAGGTGGCCCGCATCTCGCTGGAGATGACACTGGCGAGATAGTGTTCCACGGGCAGTTCATTGATCACCCACACCCGATCGCCGTCGGCCTCCAGCCGCAGCATTCCCTCGAAGGTCTGTGCCTCCTTGCGCTCCCAGTGGAATCCGATGCCGATCGTGACCTCGGGCAGCGTGAACGAAGACTGAGGGGAATGGGGAGCGAACGTGAGCGTGTCGTATGATTTTTCCTGCCAAAGAAGCCTTCCGTCCTTCGCCCTCACGGTCTGCGGTCCCGTCTGTAGCGTGCCATCGACCATGAATGCGTCCTCCAGGACAAAGGCCACCTCCGGCTCGCTCGTGATGCCTACGGCGACCCTCGGTTCCTGCAGACGGCGCAACACCTTGGCGAAGGCCTCCTGCCCAAGCGCCACCTCGCCGACGGTCTTCACCAGCAGCGAGGGCGTCAGTCGGTCGAAGTCCTCCTTGCGCGGCGTGATGACCAGTCCTGCCATGTCGAGCGCACCCGGCGAGATGAGCATGCGGTCTGCTTCGCACGAGGCCGTGTAGCAGGCGGGGCGGTGCTTCTCCCGAGGCAGCAGGATGGTGACGACGCTATCCTCCTCTCGCCATGCCAGCACGTTGAGCATCGGCTCGGTGTCGTCGGGATGGCAGGGCAGGGCGGCATAGGCCCGGCGGAAAAGCGTCTGCGCCAGGCTTTTGTCGTTGCTGATCAGCACCAGGGTGGGGAAGGGGTAGTCCTCGATGGTGCAGAGGCGGTTGTCGGCGTCCAGCCGCGCCACCTCCCGTAGCCGCTCCCTCCATCCGCGCCAGTCGCGGCAGAGCGGCACTACGCTGCCGTCTCCCCCCTGGAAGTGGAGATGGTCGGGCGCACTGGCCCCACATTTCGGCCCGTTGTAGAAGAACAGGGTGCCCTCGAAGCGGTCGGCCAGTTCGTAGAGCGTGGCATAGGTGTCGAGGATTGTCTGGGGGCGGTGGCGCCTGGCGGCGATCGTGAAATGGGTCGGGAGGATGGGGAAGGGATTGACGAGCACGTCGAAGTCCTCGCCAAAGGCCCATTCCTGTTGAATCTCAGGACGATGGTCCTTGCAGAGGAAGCAGGGACGCTGGGCCAGCGTCTTCTTATCGACCTTGGCCCCCGTACTGACCATGCGAGCGGGGTTGTACTGAGCACTGACCGCACCGAAGTCTCTCACCTCCACGCGTGCCAGGTCGGCGTAGCGTGCGGCCGTCTCCGGCCATGTGGCCATCTGATTGTGGAAAAACTCGGAGAGCGTCATGCTTTGAGGTCGTTGTTGAGGCTGATGCGCGCCCGCAGTTCGATGGTGCGCAGTCGGTCTTTGTACAAGTTGTTGGCGTTGGTCTTCTCGATGCTCAGTCCGTGGTCGCTATTGCCCGTCCAGCGGCGGCAGAGATAGATCGGATCGTAGATGCGGCCGATGCGATACTGTCGGCTTACGGCCAGTCCCATGGCATAGTCCTCGCCATAGCTGGTGTTGGGAAATCCGATGCCCCTTGCTATCGAGGTGAGGAAGGCCCGTGGCGCTCCCAGTCCGTTGATGCGCAGGGCGTTGTTGGCCCCGTTGTCGTCCGTCCACTCCTTGTGGTCGATCACGCCCGGCGGAAGCGTCTGCAACTGGAAGTCGCACATGCGGTAGGAGCCCACCACCATGGCGCAGTCCTGCTCCTGGAAGGCATCGACTACCCGCTGCAGCGTGTGGCTGTCGAGATAGAGGTCGTCGCTGTCGAGCTGCACGGCGTAGAGTCCGCAGCGCGGGTCGTTGATGGCCCAGTTCCAGCAGCCACCGATACCGAGGTCCTCGCGCTCGGGGATGATGTGGACGACGCGCGGGTCGCTGGCCGCCAGTTGCTCTATCAGGTCCGAGGTGCCGTCGGTGCTATGGTTGTCCACCACGAGGACGTTGAAGTCGAAGCCAGTCTCCTGCCCCAAGGCCGACTCCACCGCGTCGCCGATGGTCTTGGCGCGGTTGAGCACGGGGATGATGACGGAGGCCGTGACGGGGAAGTCGCCCTCCACGTCGGGCTTCTGGTAGCGGTCGGTATGGACGAGGCCATCGACTGCCCGCAGGTGCTCCGTCACGATCTGCTCCATCTCCACCTGCACGTCGCGGTTGCGCGGATCGACATAGTCAAACTGGCGTTCGCCTTCTGCGCTCACGGGTTGCTTCTCCTCCGTGTAGAGGTATTCGTTGAGGTGGAAGATCGCGCCCTGCCGGCTCAGTTGCAGACGCAGGTCGTACCAGCCACCATACAGCCAGTTGGCGCCGAGGTCGCAGCGCTGGATCGCGTCCGTCCTGACGAGCACCAGCGGCCCGAAGTCGAAGTCGTCTCGCAGCGCACCCTCCTGGTAGTCGATCACGGGGTGCTTCGTCCGCTGGCCCTCCTCCGTCTCGTAGAAGTCGGTATAGACCATGACGGCCCCCGTGCTGTCGGCCACCTGGAGCAGCCTTTGCTCCGCGCCGTAGCCCAAGGAGACGGTGTTGTCGGTCAACTGTATCAATACGTATTTTGTGCGCGCTGCTTCCGCCATCTCTCTCACTGCCGCCGACGAGGGACGGGGCGAGTGGAGGTCCACACGCGCTATTCTTTCTCTTTCCATAACGCTTCTTGATGTCTTGTTCTGCAAAGTTACGGAAAAAACGCTGATGCCCAAAATTTTTTCAGGTTAAACGCCCCTGCGAGAGGCGGATGTCCCGCCAAAACGCAACACCCGCCTCGCTCCACGGCTCCCTCCCCCGTGTGGGCAGATACTCCCCCTGCTGCCGTCCGGTGTCCTCTCGACACGAGTTTGGCGCGGTTTCTGTAGGAGGTCTGCCCGCTGCTTGCCCTTCTTTTTTTGTTGGTATATATATAGTGTCTTAGTCAAAGTTGTTTTTACTCTCTGTTTGCTTGTGATAAGCGCAGCAGCTATTGGGTCGGGTCGTCCGTGAAGCGGGCGAGTTTGCCTTCGGTTCTTTCGCGCGTTCAGTTCGTTTCTTCCCGCGTGTTCAGTTCATATCTTTTCGAGACTTCGGTTCGTTTCTTTCCGCATGTCCGGTTCATTCCTTTCCGAATCTTCGGTTCCTTTCCGAGCGTTCGGTTCAGTTTTCCTCCTTGATAGCGGAGGCCGGTCTCACTGGTTGGCCACAGTCTCGATGATGGATTTTGTCACCATGACCATCTGGTACATGTCCTCGGCGCAAGTCCACTCGTAGATGCTGTGCTCAGCCTGTTGTCCGCTGTAGAGGCAGGGGCCGCCCTTCTGTCCCTTGGCCGCCAGCATGGCCGCTGTCGTGCCGCCACGCTCGCTGCGGGGCGTCAGTTTCACGCCCACTTTTTCTGCCGCCTCGACGATCAGGTCGTCCAGACCGGGATACATCGTGTAGGCCACGTTCTCATACTGCATCACCTCGGGTTCAGCCTCGGTCACGACATAGGGGAAAGCCTCGGCTGTGAGCTCAGCGGCGCGGTCCAGAAGCTGGCGGAACGCCTTGCCCTCCAGGGGGTCGAAATAGCGCAGGCGCACCTTCACGAGATACTCCTGTTGTGTATCATCGGCATCTACGTCGACGAGGGGGGAGACCGAGTAGCAGTGGATATAGCCCTCCTTGCCCTTGCTGGCCGAGGGATGAGTCTCGGGCGGCAGTTGTCCTATGAAGTAGGAAGCAGCGGTCAGCGCATCGCCATACTGGTTGTAGAAGCCGTTGCCGGGGTGAGCGTTCTTGCCATGGAAGATGTAGTTGCGTCCAACCGCGGTGAAGTTCTCTACCGAGAAGGCCGTGGGGGCGTCGCCGTCCACGTCAATGACGATATCAGGCTGTCCGTCCACATATTCCTCCTCGAAGCGTTCGGCGGCACGGCCAATGTCCTCGTTTTGCGAGAAGACGAAGTGGAGGTCGCCATGCTTCAGCTTCTTGTCGTTGAGGATAGTCTCGATGAGCGTGACGAGGATCGTGCAGCCCGTTTTGTCGTCGGCGCCCAGCAGCGTGTATCCGTCGCTCGTGATGATGGTCTTGCCCACACAGTTGGCCAGGTGCTTGCCCTGGGGTGTCTCGGGACTGAGGGTGATGCCAGCAGGCAGTTGGATGTCGCCGCCATCGTAGTTGCGGTGTACGATAGGAGTGATTTCGCCGCCGGCACACTCGGGCGTGCAGTCCATGTGGGCCATGAACATGATGCTCGGCACGCCTTCGCAGTTGGCCGGAATCGTGGCATAGACGTACTGATAGTCGCTACGGCTGACGATCAAGTCCTTGTCTGATCCGATAGTGCGCAGTTCCTGCTCTATCAGCTCTGCGATCTCTTCCTGTCCATCGCTGATAGGAAACTCTGTGGGGTCATAGGCGTCCCACGACTGGCTGTTGATGGTGGCGTAGGTCGTGAAGCGCCTGATGATGGTCTCAATCGTCTTTTTGCGTTTCTTCTCCTTGGCAGCTTTGGGGTCGGGAGCCGGTGCGGCCTTGGCGGGCTGTGCAGCCTTTACAGCGTTGACGGGCTTCGGACGAGGGGTTTTCGGCAGCTGCGGGTGAGGTTTGCTCTGAGCCACGGGCTTCACCTTGGGGCGGGGAACCGCAATGTTGTGGCTTGCGCGCAGCTTACTCATTTGCTTTGCCATGAGCTTGGCCTGAACGCTTGGGGGAATTACCACAGGTCTGACGGCGCGGCGTCTCTGCTGCTCAATACGCTTTTTCGCATACGCGTCCACCTTTCGTGCCCCGACCAAGGCGATTGCCGAGGTCTTGGCAGGCGAGTTGAGCCTTTTCACCACACCCTTGATAAAACCTTTCAAGACCTGAGGTCTTGCCGAGGTAGGGAATCCCACCATCAGGACCAGTGCGAGCACGAGTGTGCTGGCGATGTAAATGTTTCTTCGTTTCATGACTTTGATAGTTTTGAGTTGATCATTTTGTTTATTGGTTCTCTCTTGATAGACCTCGTGCCGCTGGGCGGCCTTCGCTCTATGCTCGTCCTTTATGACAGTCCGTCGCGCTTTTCTTGCGCTGCTGGTGTCGCCAGAATTCGTTTGCAAAGGTACGGGTTTCGCAAGCCGTGGTGCGCACATTTTCATTTAGATCGCGGCCCATGCGATTTTTCTCGTTTTTTCTCGTTTTGCTCGCTATGCAGGCACGGCGTACACGACTACTGGCGTGGCGAGCACGGCGATCAGTTTGGCCCAATCCCTCACGTGCGTGTCCATGCGCGCATAGGTCAGTGTGGCCAGACACACCATGAAAAAGATGGATAGAAAGAAGCCCAAGAGGATCAAAACCTCCCATAGGTGCTGGCAGTTGGCCATACGGCGGAGTGCGAAAAAAAACAGGACGAGCGTGGCGGACCACTCTGTCGGAAACAGGAAAAGTCTGATGGTGTTCATACGTAGGTTTGTTTTGATGATTTGTGTGCAAAAGTACCCATTTCCCTATCAAATGCGCGCACATTTTTATTTGGTTCGTCCATTGTGTGCGAAATGTTCGCCAAAAACGTGTCTTTCGGGCGGGCGCAAGGGGGCACAAGACGCCAGTACGGGCTGCAATCGATACGCCGATCACAGCCCGTACTGTACTGACAGCGACTATCCTGTCGGTTCAAGCAAGAAGTGGTGCTACAAATTGCTCATGGCATAAAGTGGCACAACGTCTATGTGGCGGAGTGCATTTTGTGCTTCTTTGTCAATATACTCAAACGTCCCAAAATTCTCCAAGGAAGTACGAACAGCATGGTGAAGGGCTTTCTTCCTCATAAATAGCCATAAGCTTTGCATACTGCCTTTGGTGGAAGCCTTCACTTCTATTGGTACAACCACCCCCTCTTTGGCCTCCAGGTAATCAATCTCCGCTTTGGAACCCCTTGACATGCTCTGCCAATAATACATTTCTGCCTTTTGGAAACAGTCATGGTTCTTAACGAGTTCCAAGCCTGCGAACATTTCCGAAGCAGCCCCTTTGTTGACAAAATCAACTTCCGAAGCCAAAAGGACATTGGCGGCAGGAGTGCCCAGCATGGTCTGCATCAGTCCCAAGTCTAAAAAAAGATATTTCTTGTAGCTATCATTCTCTTCTGCTCCCAGTGGAACACCATTTCCATCGCTATGCGTCACCGGCTTTATCAGTCCCGCCAATGTCAATAGATGAAGCGCGTCTTTGATGACCGAAGAGCGAACATCGTCGGCCACCTGTCTATAGACAAACTTGCTGCCTGCCTGCAAAGCTACGGAGCGCATGACCTTTCTCAGCAAAGCTGGAGACACGCGCGACTTATACTTGGCAAAGTCATCTTGGTAGGTGTCCAGAATGTCATTGTGAACATGGGCGCACTCGATGTAGCTTTGGGACGCTATCCATTCTGTGACCGCGGCTGGCATACCGCCCACGAGATAGAACGTCTTCAATTGTTCCACCAGTTTGTTGTGGACGGCATCGGGAAGCGGAGAAGAAGGCGAAGCCTGGTGCTTGTAGCTGACCGTCGTTTCCAGACCTTGCGCCATAAGAAATTCGTCAAAGGAGAATGGGTACATGTATAGTGAGCGTATTCTCCCCACTCCAAAAGAAGGCAGCTCCTCCAGGGTGAACTCCAGCAGAGATCCCGCGGCTATGACATGTAGCTCTGGATAATCCTCTTTGAAATAACGAAGCGACATGATAGCTTCCTGACTCACTTGTATCTCGTCTATGAAAAGCAGCGTCTCCCCAGGTATGATAGGAATGCCTGTGGTGGCACTGATTCCCTCACAAGTCCTATGCACGTCAATATCCTTTGGAAAAAGTCCTCGGATAGATGGTTGACTTTCCAAATTGATCTCCACAAAGTACTTAAACTCTTTGCCCAACTGGCGTACCGCAGACGATTTCCCCACCTGTCTTGCCCCGCGTATCAGCAAAGGCTTCCTTCTTTGAGATGTCTTCCATTCCAAGAGTTTTTTGTCTATGTCTCGCTTGTAATACGTCATTTTCGTGTAATTTGCTGATTCACAGTGCAAAGATACGACTTTTTGCTAAAAGTCAGGGCAATCGGAGGCTATTTTTTGCTAAAAGTCAGGGCAATAAGTGGCTGGTTTTTGCTAAAAGTCAGGGCAATCGGAGGCCATTTCTGCTAAAAAGTCGGGTCCGTGTCCACGAAAGCGACCTATGCAACGCCATGGGATATCAGTTAAACGTCTTTTGCCATCCGGAACAAGAAGTTTCAACTGGTTAGTGACACTAACCAGTTCGTTTTCTTCCTTCTTCAGCTTCGTCTTCAGATACTTCCAATAGTTGCGGTTCTTGGTATAATCGTCTTGGTCGTTGAGCACGCCCACGACATCCTAAACGTAACAATGTAAC